>Ga0315292_10000790_pt1 | contig 15745 bp, 12 predicted proteins | sample YL17G13_0_MG_FD_204029 | JGI IMG/M metagenome (GOLD analysis project Ga0315292, IMG submission 204029) | Sediment microbial communities from Yellowstone Lake, YNP, Wyoming, USA - YL17G13_0 | ecosystem: Environmental > Aquatic > Freshwater > Lake > Sediment | place: USA: Wyoming | collected... | reverse complement strand
CAGAAGCTCGGCAATGAGCTTGCCAGCCGTGCCCGTCACCGAAACACTCTGAATCCGCTCCGCGGGTATACGGGAAAGGATTTCGCTCAGGACCCGAAGAACGGTCTCTAACGGCTGACCTTTGGTTCGGGTGTAGTATTCCTCGACGACATTTTTTTTCTCATCGATCAATACGGTATTTGCGCTAACCGAGCCAACGTCCAACCCCAGATGCAATCTATCTTTGACCATCAGAAATTCAAACCTCCCTTAGAAATGCAAGTTCAAGTCCAGAGCCGTGCCAGGGGGGAGGGTAGGCGAAGAACTGTAAGCTTTCAAAATATAGGCCTTACCCCTTATCCCAAATGATCTATATCATAAGAAAAAGACACGGAGGATTCAAGGGCCTTAATCCTTCCGCAGAATCATGCGCACGTCCAGGGCCAGGCAACCCTCTTTTTCCTGGAAGACGCGCAAGGGGTTGATGTCGATCTCTTGAACCTCGGGGAGGTCGCCAAGAAGCTGGGATATTCGCAGCAGGACCTCCACTCCGGCCTCGACGTCCGAAGGTTTCGTCCCCCGCGCTCCCTTGAAAAGGGCCGAACCGCGCAGCTCATCGATCATCCCGAAGGCTTCTCTCCGGGAGATGGGCACCACGCGTACGGAAACCTCCCCGAAGATTTCCACAAAAATCCCCCCCAGCCCCACCAGCACCACGGGGCCAAACTGCACATCCTGCCGCCCCCCGACGATCAACTCCCGGCCGCCGGTGACCATCGGTTGAATGAGCACTCCTTCGATCTTCGCCTCCGGGTAGGCCTGGTGAATTCTCCTCGTCATATCCCGGTACGCATCGGCCACCCCCGCCTCGCTGCGCAAGTTCAGTTGCACACCTCCGACGTCGGATTTATGGGAGATTTGCTTGGAGATAACCTTCATGGCCACGGGGAAGCCCAATTCCTTGGCCGCCCGAATCGCGCCCGCCTCATCCGAGACCGGAATTCCCTGGACGATGGGGATGCCGTAGGACCTGAGAATTTCGGCCCCTTCATGGAGGAGCAGGTCCCGTTTTTCTCCCCCAGCTTTTTCCAAAAGGATCCGGGCCCCTTTCTGATTCACCGCAAAGGATGGAATTTCTACGGGTTGTTGCCTTCGTTCCTTTTCCGCGTGATACCGGCGGTTGAGCTCCAGCGCTCGGACCGTTTCCACCACCTGGGTAAAGACGGGGTGCGGCAGGTTTTTTTTCAGGTAGCTCACTTCCTGATCTTCGGTCGATACGTATATCGCCACCGGCTTATCATACCTTTTAGAGAGCTCGATGACCCGGTTGAATAGGTCCCTGGATTTCTGTCCCTCGAAAGTGGCGTTGAAGGTGTGCAGGAAAACAATCCCGTCGACCCCGCCCTGGGCCAGGGTGCGGTCGATAATTTTCAAGTAGATCTCCAGGTCGAAAAGGTCGCCCAGGTCCAGGGGGTTGGTTAATTTAATCACGGAGGCTCGAAAGTGCTTCTCGATCTCTTCGAGGAAATCCTGGGGAAATTCCGCCAGCGTCAATCCGGATGTTTCACAGGCGTCCGCCGCAATCACCGCATGACCCCCGGAGCGGGAGATGATCGCCAGATTTTTCCCGCGCATCGGCGGCAGGTGCAGGATTTTCAGATCATTGCCCAGGGTCGTGGCATCATGGACCCGGATGATGCCGCACTGGCGGAAAGCGGCATCCACCACCCGGTCGTTACTGGAAAGCGAGGCCGTGTGGGAAGAGGCGATGGCTTTGCCGAATTGTCCGATGTTCGCCTTGAAGGCCACGATGGGCTTGGGGGATTTCCCGGCGACCTCCATGAGCCGGCGTCCGTCCTCGACGCCTTCCAGGTACAGGAGGATATATTTCGTTCCCGGGTCCTCGACGAAATAAGCGAGAAACTCTTCGGTTTTGATATTGAGCATATTCCCGGCCGAAACAAATTTATTCAGCCCCAACCCCTCGTTGCCCATGAGGTTGAGCACGGACATGCCCACGCCGCCGCTCTGGGAGATCATGGAGATGTCTCCGGTCCGCACGATTCGCCTCAACGGTGGGAAGGGGGTGCACAGGCCGGCTTCCATGTTGATGACCCCGATGCAGTTCGGCCCCACGAAGCGCAGGCCCCACTTCTCGGCCACCCGAATGATTTCTTCCTCGACCTTCCTCCCTTCCTCCCCGTATTCGCGAAAACCCGCGGACTCTATGACGGCCCACTTAATCCCTTTTTGCCCGCATTCTTCGAGAATGCCCGCGACCGTACGGGCGGGCGTAAGGATGACGGCCAGGTCCACGTGATCGGGAATGTCCAGGACGGATGGGTAGATCCGCCGCCCGGCAAAGACGCCGCCCTTCGGCCCCACTTCATAAATAATTCCCTGGAAGCCGAATTCCGTAAGGTTAAAGACAATCCCCCGCCCCATGTTGTCGGGGGAGTTGGAGACTCCGATCACGGCGACGCTGCTGGGGTAAAAAATCTCGCGCATGGCGCTCTCCTAAAGAAAATTTGAATCGACCACAGAATGTTCTAAATCGGGCAGCTCGGTCAAGGTTTTGTATAATAACATAATCAAAAGAGGGGGGAAAAACAAGCCATTTAACAGGGGCAGCATAACCCACGAAAGTGGCGTCAATCGCCTATATCTTCGCCCGCTCGTATTGCACCGGCCAGGGAACGTCCACACCGAGAGTCTTGGCGGCATAGAGTGGCCAGTACGGATTCCGCAAGAACTCACGGCCCAGCAGCACGGCGTCCGCCTGGCCAGTCGCCACGATCTGCTCGGCTTGGAATGGTTGCGTAATCAGGCCCACCGCGCCCGTCGCCATACCCACCTCCTTGCGAATGGCTGCCGCGAATGGGACTTGATAACCGGGACCGACCGGAATCGTGGCGTCCGGCAGCATCCCGCCACTTGAGCAGTCAATCAGATCAACGCAGATTTCCTTGAACCGGCGGCAAAGCTCGATGGATTGAGCCAGGTCCCATCCTCCCGGCGTCCAGTCGGTACAGGAGATCCGGACGAAGAGGGGCAGACGGTCTGGCCAGGTGTCCCGGACGGCCCGGGCAACTTCCAATGGAAAGCGGGAGCGATTCTCCAGACTTCCTCCATACTCGTCCCGGCGCTGATTGGCCAGGGGCGAGAGGAATTGATGGCACAGGTAGCCGTGGGCCATGTGCAGCTCTAAAACTTCAAAACCGGCCTGGCGGCACCGGCTCGCTGCCGCGGCAAATTGGGACACCATTTCTTTTATCTCTGAAATGGTCATCTCTCGGGGTACAGGGGAGGTGCGGTCAAACGAGATAGCACTGGGAGCCAGTGGCTTCCAACCCCCCTCGTTTTCACCCAAGGGTCTCCGATCTTCCCAGGGAGCGGCGGTGGAGGCTTTGCCTCCCGTGTGGTTAAGTTGAATCCCCGGGATGGCTCCCTGAGTCTTAATGAAGGCGGCAATCGGTTTAAAAACTTGAGCCTGCGCATCCGACCACATCCCATTATCCCCGGGGGTAATGCGCCCTTCGGGGGATACGGCAGCAGCCTCGGCCATCACCAGTGCAGCCCCACCCACGGCACGGCTGCCCAAATGTACGAAGTCCCATTCTGTGGGCATGCTTTCTTTACTGCAGTATTGACACATGGGGGAGACAAAAATCCGATTCTTGAATTCGATCCCTCTCAGTTTCAACTCTGAGAATAATTTGCTCATCCCCGTAGCCCTCCGGAGTAAAAAACTACCATAGCTCCATGATAGGAAGCAATTGTGTTATTAGGGATTCCATAATTGACTAGACATGTTCTGTCGAAATCTCCCCTGGCCCCTCTTTGCCAAATCCCGCGGAACGCGGGCCTCCCTTTGGTAAAGCGAGGGAAGGAGGGATTTAGTCTTAAGCGTCTATTCAATTATGGACTGACTAATATCCATGTGTGTTGGCAAAATATGACCTCCCACGACTACCTTGACAAAATCTCCCCATTTGCTATTATCCCTTCAGAAATCCTACCCGCTTGAATATCCATTAACTCGGGGGGTGGCGTATGGCCCTGGAGATTATCTAACCCCATTTCTTACAGGAACAGGAATGGGGTTTTTTTGTAACGGTTTCTTCCTGAAAGCGGGATTTGACAGGTATTGCAAAAAAGGTAGATTTCAACCCATAATCGAAAGAATGTTTGGTTTTAGATATACCCCGGGTCCAGCAGCCCGGTCCTTTTGCTGGTCCGTTTAAGACGCCATGATAAAGGGTAACAAAGGATGCAAGTGACCGATGTTGGGGGAATATTTGCAGAAATATTCGCCTTACCAACGGCCTGTTACACAGAACCGAAACCGATTTTCCGCATATAAAGCGCACCCATCTAATCACTGTTCGCAGCCAACAAAGGGGGTGGATGTGAGAAATGTTATAATTATAGTAATCGCAGTTGTAATGTTATCAGCATGCATCAGACCCCACTATGAATTAGATAGCAGTGCAAAAAGTAAATTGTCAACGCTACCGGGTTCCCTTGAATTAGAAATTGTGGAGTTTGAGATTAATCTTCATCATGATCAAAAACTGATGACCTATGCAATTGCAAACGGCGAGCTATTGTTGAAAACTACAAAGACCTGCGTGCGGCCACATATATCTGCATGTTATTTCTCGCATTCAAAGCAGTATATTCTTTTTCCCGAGAACGCTCGCTACGAAAAAACACCTGTGGCCCCCCCCAAAGGATTGCCTAAAGTGGAAGGTTATCAATATATTGGACCGTTCTCGGTAAGCCCGGACAACTCCATTGCCTTCCTTTCAATAACACCAGAATCTTACAGATGGCCGCAAATAGAGTACCCCATGGATATTGTTTTAATTGAAATGGGGACAAAGAAAGTCGTTTTTCAAACGAATCGCCGTAATTTACGGCACCTAGTCGAGGATGTTGCTTGGTCTCCTGATTCAAAGTTGTTTGCGGTATTATACGAATCGTTCCAGAGATACCATGGCCCTTTGGGGATAATCGGTAACCTACTGGGTCACCCTGTAGATAAGTATACCTACTATTTGTCAATTTATGATCGTCAGGGTAGTTCATTAGTACAGTCAAGAGGAGCATATGGTCTAGTTACAAGTTGGGGGAATATACGATTTTATTCTTGGAGACCCAAGGAAACTGTTCCTCAAGGGAGACTCCATGACTAGAGCAAACGGGGCTATTAAACCAGAGTGGCCTTAGAACAACCGGCTTCAGCGGATCGCTGATAGCGCACGCTGAGCCCTTCCGTTAACTGTATAAAGTGAAACTACCATAATGACAAAAGAAAACGTTTTAACAGCGGTCCAAGAAAGGCACTGATACCACGGGGGTACGGCGTCAGGTCTTTACTCTTGCTATTTTTAATGACGGGAGTACGGGAGATTCATGTCGAGTTCGGGAGGAGAGGTATTCGGGACGCCTGGGTTTTAAGGATTTGTTTTCGTAAAAGGTAATCAGAGATCGGAAGATGAGACATGAAGGAGGCGCCAAGGCGGCTGAGGAATCGGGGTGTGCTTAGCGGGAGGATGCAGATTATTTGAACTTGCATTATTCCACTCTGCGCCCTCTAAGTCGGTTTTTGAAGAAAGAGAGAAATATCAGTAAACAAGACCCCTCACAAAAAGCATCTCTAACATATCGCCTAAGCTTTGTTTCTTTCTTCCTTGACCCGCGAGGGTTATCCCACTTATAATCGCTCCAGGAGAAGCGAGTTCGGATCAAGTCAGGTCCTTTAGAATACTCGCCCCGGAGATTAGGGATTGAGCAATGGTTAAGGCTTTCCGCGAATTTCAGGTTTTTGTCAAGCCCATTGGCTCCATCTGCAACTTGGACTGTCACTATTGTTACTACCTGAAGAAGAAAGACCTCTATCCAAAAGGCGCGTCGTTTCGCATGCCCGACTCCCTCCTGGAGGAATACATTATCCAGCACATTGCCGCCTCCTCCGGTTCGGTGATCAACTTTTCCTGGCATGGTGGGGAGCCGATCATCCTGGGCCTGGACTACTTTCGCAAGATCGTGACGCTGCAGCGCAAGCATCAGCCCCGTAACCAACGCATCACCAACGGCATACAGACAAATGGTACTCTCCTCGATGAGGACTGGTGCCGTTTTCTGGCGGAAGAGGGCTTTGCCGTGGGCCTTAGCCTCGACGGCCCGCAAGGAATGCATGATCGGTACCGCGTCACCAAGGGCCAGAACCCCACCCACAAGGAAGCGATGCGCGGGTATGGGCTCTTGCGACGGCACCAGATCCCGTGCGATATATTGTGCGTGGTGCATGCAGAGAACGTCCAGCACCCCACCGAGGTCTACCGGTTCTTCAAGCAGATCGAAGCCCCCTACATTGGCTTTCTGCCCCTGGTCGAGCCGCAGCCAGACGGAAAGGGTGGCGTTAGCCACCGCACTGTGCCGGCTGAAGCCTTGGGCAATTTTCTCAGTGCCATCTTTGACGAGTGGAAGAGCCGCGATATCGAGCGGGTCAAAGTGCAGATATTCGAAGAGGCGGCCAGAATCGCTTTCGGGCAAGAGCATGCGCTCTGTATCTTTCGGAAGACCTGCGGAGATGTTCCCGTTGTCGAACATAACGGAGACTTCTTTTCGTGCGATCACTTCGTCGACCCGAAACATCGTCTGGGGAATATCCAGGAGATTCCACTGGTCGACCTTCTGGAAAGTCGAGTGCAGAGGGCGTTTGGGCAGGCTAAATTGGATACCTTACCCCGCTATTGCCAGGCATGCGAGGTCCTGGAGATGTGCCATGGTGGGTGCCCGAAGGATCGCATCCTTCGTACGCCAGATGGCGAGGCTGGGCTGAATTACCTGTGTGCAGGCTATAAACGCTTCTTCACCCACTGCCAGCCTTTCGTTGCAGAGCTATCCGCCCTCTGGCGCCGGCAATCCCTTGAACAGCAAATTCCGCTGGCGCAAGCCAAGGATGCCCGGGTAAGCCCCAAAACAGGTCGCAACGATCCGTGTCCGTGTGGCAGCGGCCGAAAGTACAAGAAATGCTGCCTGGGCAGATGAGCCTTTGAACCGACTATCGCCCAAAACAAAAAGACCCCTGATCACTGCCGGGGTGTCCGGTCCCGGAATACCTCAACTTTCAGTAGTTGTCGAGGCACCGAGTACCCACTGGACGTCATTTTTTCAGCTTCTCTTTGAAGAACGAAATAGTACGCTGCCAAGCAAGCTGGGCGGCTTCTTTGTTATATCGGGCAGGATTTGTGTCGTTATTAAACGCATGTTGGGCACCCTCGTACGTATACATCTTGTAGTCTACCGATGCCTTTTTTAGAGCCTCTTCGTATGCCAGGATCCCCTTGTTAATTGCTTCGTCAACGCCCGCATAGTGCAGAAGTAAAGATGCCCTAATCTTAGAGACGTCTTCAGGCGCAGGTTGCCTGCCGTAGTAGGGGACTACGGCCAACACATCAGGGGAGTGCACTGCAACCTGGTTGGCCATTGCCCCTCCCCAGCAGAAGCCCACAGCTCCGACCTTTCCAGTCGATACAGGATGCGTCTTCAGGTACCTCACCGCAGTAAGGTAATTTTGTATGGTAGATTGGCTATCCAGCTTTTGGATGAGCGAGGGAGCCTTCTCGGGATCTTCGGGAGTCCCCCCAAGGGGAGTTAAAGCGTCTGGCGCAATAGCCAAAAACCCCTCTAACGCTACGCGTCTCGTAACGTCCTCAATATGGGGAACAAGACCCCTGTTTTCATGAATGACGAGCACCCCGGGTATCTTTTCATCTCCCTTCGGCCTCGCCAAATAGGCACGAACCTCGCCTGTAGCCCCGGCATATTTCATATGTTCCGTAAAAAGACGGGGATCATCCTTTGGAACGATTTCGGCCTTGGCATGGTTATTTTCTAGTAAGGGCAGCAAAGCGAGAGCAGCGGCAGTGCTCCCCGCTAAAACAGACAATCTCCCGAGAAATTCACGACGACCTAATAATCCATGAGTGTATTCATCGTACAGGTCGATAATTTTTCGAACCATCCCCTTTTCTCCTTTCTTCAGTAGATTTGTTTTTCCTAGAAATCCCAAAGTTATGATCGAAATGGGTGATAGGCCTGAACGAGCGCATTCGCTACCAACCCGGTCCATGCTCCCCCATCTCACGCTGGAGGTCCCTCCATGATGTCCCCTCGCAGTTGAGAGTCAGATAGCCTGGAAGAGTGGATGAAATCAAATATCACTATACTGGAAAACAGAGGCAAGCTCAATCAGATTTACCCGTTCCCCGCAGTTAAAGAGATACGCGAACGATGCCCTTGGTATTTTAGCGTTGACACCCAATCCCCCTTCTCATATACTCGATTCACGCCAAAGCGATTTTTACCATGATTGGGAAGCCGGGAAAGCAACCCGTGATTTTGTGATCCTTTGCAGCCGTCCGAAGCATTTTGGCATTCCCCAGGGCACTCATAAAACAGCTAAGCTAAGAATGCACAATAGCTTATTAGGCCATCCGCTGAGAAAGGAGGAAATCAGCCATGTATGAAGGCATGCTTGCCGAGACGGTCGGTTTTAAGGGGTACAACGGAGATGCCCTTGAGGGGTATCTGGCGCGTCCGCTTGGCGCGGGGCCTTACCCGGGTGTCATTGTTATTCATCACCTGCCGGGCTGGGATGAAGCCACGAAGGAAATGACAAGGAAATTGGCCTATCACGGGTATGCCGCCTTTTCCCCCCATCTCCACCATCGAGAGGGGCCGGGCAGTGCCGAGGCGATCTCCGCGAAGGTGCGCGCTGCCGGCATGGTACCCGACGAACGCTGTATCGGCGACATCGATGCGGCGATCCGGTACCTGGAGACGCAGCCGTACTATAGGGGGAAAGTCGGCGTCATCGGTTTTTGTTCCGGTGGCCGGCAGGCCTACCTCGTGGCTTGCAACGTTAAGCGGATCGATGCTGCGGTAGATTGCTACGGGGGAAAGGTAGTTGCCAAACCCGAGGAACTTACGGAGCGTCAACCCGTGGCTCCGATTGATATGACGAAGAATCTCGCCTGCCCCCTGCTGGGCCTGTTCGGGGCGGAAGACACGTCACCTTCCCCTCAGGATGTCGCGCGCATGGAGGTAGAGCTTAAACGCTTTAACAAGACATACGATTTCCACACCTACGAGAAAGCCGGTCATGCTTTTTTTTCAGTTGACCGGCCAAGCTACCGGGTACATGCTGCTGTGGATGGCTGGCAGAAGGTCTTGGCATGGTTTGAAAAATATCTAAAATCCCCCTGACAACTCGGCGCTGCTTGCACCCTTCCATTCTGGATATCGCTTATATGCCCTCTAGCAAATAGCTGCAAATCCGTGGGGTCTTTACTCTTGGTATTTTGAATGATGGGGGTAAGGAAGATTCATGTCGAGTGCAGGAAGAGAGGTATTCGGGACGCCTGGGTCTTAAGGATTTCTTTTCGTAAAAGGTGATCAAAGATCGGAAGATGAGAAATTAAGGAAGTGCCAAGGCGGTTGGGGAATCGGGGTTTACTTGGCGGGAGGGTGCAGATTAAAGGAACCCGGGAGTTTGAGTTCGAGGATTTTGTAGGGCTGCAAAGTATCGATCTTTTCCACCGGCTCCGGCGGTTTCCAGGCGAAAAATTGGATGGTTACATTCTCGGAAGTGAAATCGGCGATTACGAACCCGTTCTTTTCCAGGACGGGGAGCAGAGGTTCCGCTTTTAGATCTGTAGGCGGGGCGGCGAGCACTCCGCGAAACCCCGACGGGAACCCGCGCGGGCCGGTTCCCAGGGAACCCGACAGGACGGATAGGACGGGATTTTTTCCCAGAGAGAGATTGCCGCTTTTCAGGATTTTCTCCGCACCCTGGCAATGCAAATCCCCGCAAATAAATAGGGGCAGGCTTTTCTTCATAGCGGATGCGGCCTGAAGGATCCGCTTCTGCTGCTCAAACCAGCCCTCCTGCCATTTATATTTGGGCTGCGTGGTTGTGAGTTTGCCGTCATCCCCCAGAATATCCGGATACCACTCCATCCATTTTCCGGCGCTCCAGCCAAAAACGGTGGCGGGCAAATTCACAACATGAAGGGTTTCCTCGGCAGCCATGCGGGAACCCAGCCATTTCTCCGCTTGCGGGTGAATCATCACCGCATCCTTGCCGGTCAGCGTTGTAAAACGCCGGCTTTCATAAAGCAGTCCTTCAAAAAGATTCCCATACCGCAGGGTACCGTAACATTCGGAAACTCCAGGGGAGCGATTCGGCGCATTGGAACCGGGAAGATCCGCCGGCCTTTTCTCATCGGGAAGGAACTCGGGCAGGTAGAGCTTCTGGGAGTTGCGGCCGAGGTCGAGCATGAAAGGGTCCGGGGGAAAAGAAATCCCCCCCTTAAAGAAGGGGGAACGCCAGGCCAAAAGGAGGAGGCGGATGTCGAATCCGTCTTTTTCGGTGGCAATGTCGTTTTCGAAGTAATCGTGGTCGTCCAGAAGAAAAAAGGTCGGAAGGGAACGGCAGGATGTTCCGTAGAGATTGGCGATTTGAGGCCCCACGGCCCTTTTGAGGATTTCTTCGTTCTCCGTCCCGAGTACCGGAAGAGACGGGTCGAATTTGCCCACCTGAACAATCGACCGCATCGAATCGCCCATGGTTTTGGCCGATTTATCATAGCGCAAGTCGAAATAAATCTGATCTCCGCTGGAAATGAGGGCATCGGGGTTGAAGGATAGGGCCCTTTTGAGAAGGCGAATCCGAGTGGAGAGAGGTAAGGGGCCGGAGCCGAACCATTCGATATGGGCGTCATGACCGCCGAGGCCGGTGTAGATAAGGAGCCTCAAGCGCTGCGGTTTGTCCTGCGGGGCCGGGAATGTGGCTAGGGGCCAGGGGTCGCAGAGGATCTTCCCCGCCTCATCCTGGAGGATCAGTTCATACTTCTTCCCAGACTCCAGGCCGGGGGCATCAAAGCACCAGAAATATCCTTTCGTGTCGGTCTTCGTGCCGCCAAAGACCCTGCCATCGATTAGGAGGGATGGAGGCTTGGCGAAGGGAGATTTGAAAGAAGCTTTCACCAGAATCCGATTGTGGCTTACCGTTGGGAGGAGGTGTACGACAGGACCGGCTTTCCATTGGAGATCCACATGGGAAGGAAGCTCTACGGGAACGTAAATGAAATAAATCTTCAAACCGCCGATGAGGACCGCAATTCCGATCAGAAGAAAGAAAAGAAGCCGCTTCACGATTCTTCCCTCCTGCTGCTGGCATAAAGAAGCCCTGTCTTAATCAATACGCGAAGAGTATCCCCAATGGAGAGAAAGAAGTCAAGAGGGATGACAGGGTTTACTCCATTTTAGCAGACCAATTTAGCCGATTCGAATGATCTTATAGAATTTTTCCGGGATAACATCGTCCAGGACGCAACTTGTTAGGGAGAATAACCTCCGAAAGGGTGAATTCTCGGAAATACGAAAAGGAGGGGAATAGGCTTAACTTAAATTCGCTGCTTTTGTTTTCCGAAGCACCGAAAAAGCTTGTTGATTTTTACCGCCAAGTTCTAGCCCGCGAGCCGAAATGGCAGGAAGGAGAATATAGCGGATTTGAAGTCGGGGCTTGCGCCCTGGTCATCGGTCCGCACAGCGAAGTTCAGGGCCAGACCAAGAATCCGGAAAGAATCATGTTTAATTTCGAAACCAGCGATGTCAAAGGCGAGTTCGAGCGAATGAAAGGGCTGGGCGCGAAAGTGATAGCCCAGCCCTATCATATGGGCGACGACCAGGACTTTTTGATCGCTACCCTGGCCGATCCTGAAGGGAATTATTTCCAGCTCGTGTCGCCCATGAAAGGATAGATATGTCCCGGCCACCTGGCAGGACATGTTCGCTCATATTTACCTTGCTATAGAAAGTTGGTCCTGCCTATAATGTCTCTATTTGATAGGGTGTAATACCTGCCGTTTTAGAGAAGATCTGCAGACCCCCTATTCCCGGTAACCCGAACACGTTTCACGGAGGGATCCTTATGCTTCAGGGTAGAACGAGACGATTTTTGGCGACCGCTGGGCTCTGGCTCATGGCCTCGATCTGGCTTTCTGGAGAGTCAATGGGAGAGAGGGTTGCGCTGGCTGTCCGGGAAGAAAAGGACCTCCTCCAGGTGAAAGTCCATAAACTTATCGTGGACCCCACAACCATGCAGCCCGTGGTCTTTCTCGCTGACTCCCTTGAGGAACGGGCTCTGCCCATCTGGATCGGCCCTTGCGAGGCCAACGCCCTCAACATGGAGATACAGGGGATCAAACCCCCCCGGCCCCTCACCCATGACCTCATGGTCAGGATGATGCAGAAGGCAAACACCAAGGTCCAGCGGATCATCATTACCCATAGCAAGGAAGGAACCTACTATGCCACGTTGGTGATGGATCGGGGAGGATCCCTGGAAGAGATCGATGCCCGGCCGAGCGACTCTATCGTTATCGCCCTGAAGTTCAAGTCGCCTATATTCGTTTCCAAGAGCTTGTTCAGAGAAATGGCGGTATCCCTGGAGGAACAGGAGGCGATCGAGGAACGGTACGGTTTAACGATCCAGGAACTGACCCCGTTACTGGCCCAATCCTTTTCCTATAAATCAACCCGTGGGGTCTTGGTGTCGCACGTCCGGGAGGGGAGCCCGGCCGAAAAGGATGGCCTGCACCGGGGGGATATATTTGTAGAAGTAGGGGGGAGCACCGTAGAGGATGTTATGTCCTTGAAGGGTGCCCTCGCGAAAATCAAGGCCCCTGTGCCAGCCAGGATCTTCCGTAAAGGCGAATTTCTATCCCTTACGATCCATCCAAAGTAATTCTCTTGGGGAGCCGCCTTCCGGGGGCTCCTCTATTCTTTTCCCGGTAATTCCCTTGGGGACAGGGGAAAGAAAGACTTCCGTAAAAGGAAAGGAGCCCAAGATGGCTTTCGCAACTATTAAGTTTGCAGAACCGGAACCGGGGGTGGGACTCATTACGCTCAGCCGCCCGGACCGCCTGAACGCGCTGAGCTTGGATATGGTTGAAGAACTGCATACTCTCTTCGGCCAGCTTTCCCACCGGGAGCAGGTACGAGTGCTTATGATCACGGGCGAGGGCCGGGGGTTTTGTTCGGGGGCCGACTTGAAGGATGCGCGCATACGCGGCGAAGCCGCCGGCGTCTTTCCGAGCGCGGCCCGACATCTCGAAGCCATCCAGAAAAAATACGCCAATTTGATCCCGGAGATGCGCCGACTTCCCCAGCCCATCATCGCGGTGGTCAACGGCCCGGCGGCCGGAGGCGGGATGAGCCTGGCCCTGGCCGCAGACGTGGTGATCGCCGGGCCGGCCGCCACCTTCACGCCTTCTTTCATTAATATCGGGCTTTCCGGCGGGGAGATGGGGACCACTTTCTTCCTGCCGAAGCATGTGGGCAGCGCCCGCGCTGCTGAGATTCTTTTGACCGGCCGCACGGTTCAGGCCGCCGAGGCGGAGAGGATCGGCCTGGTAAGCCGGGTGGTCGAGCCGGAACGGCTGATGGAGGCAGCCATGGAGACTGCCCGCACGATGCTCGCTAAAAGCCCGGTGGGCCTCCGCTTTACCAAGGAGGCTTTGAACCTGAACCTCACGGCTACCTCCCTGGAGGCCGCCATCGAACTGGAGAACCGCAACCAGAGCATTTGTTGCTGCACTCCTGAATTCTTCGGGGCGATTGAGGACTTTAATAAAAGAAAGCTAGGATAAACCGGTTGGAGGATCAGGGTTACAATATTATTTTATCGGGCGGGCAAAAAACACCTTAGAGTCTACGCTTTTTCCGCGACCTCGCGCGGAAAAAGTGGCCCCTGCGGGGCAGCGAAAATCCTAGAAATCCCCCCAACCCCCATTTGGTAAAGGGGGGCGAGGGGGGATTTATCGCGAATGCGCGGGATATTTCCTTCTTAGCAACATGTTAGTTTTAGTTTGGCGCTAAGCGCCTATAGGGCCCGAGCGATGTCGTAAAGACTTGCCACTACAAAATGTTGAAGGAACAGGATGGCCAGAATCGCGATCATGGGGGAAAAATCGATACCCATTCCTCGCAGGGGGATGATTCGGCGAATTCGCTGTAAGACCGGGTCCGTGAGCCGGATCAGGGCGTGAACGATGGGGCTTCTCGAGAAAGGACCCACCCAGGAAACAATCGCTCTGGCAATAATGATCCACATGTAGATCGAGAGGATCATGTCGACAATCGTAGCGATGGCATGGATAAAATTATTTATGATGAACATCGGCTCCCCCCGTCCGCTCGAATAAACCGATCGGCAATTTTTATGATCTCGTAAAAAGTCAAAATATCCCCCCTCCCTCGACGGGAGAGGGCTTGCCCTGTGGAGTAAATTTCAATACTCCACAGGGTAAAGGTGAGGGTGAAGAATCGATAAATTCCCGCAAAGTATTTGTCCCCCTCCCCTTCATCCCCTGAAGCTGTGAAATAATCCCCTAAATCACCCCCACCCTCGCCCTCCCCCATCGAGGGGGAGGGAATTTCTTTCTTATTTCAATATGTTTACCCTCTCCCCGGGCGGGAGAGGGTAGGGTGAGGGGGTATATTCCAAATTTTTCACAGCTTCCCTTTATCAAAGGGGGGCAGGGGGGATTTCTGGAAAGGCGTTTCGCCTTAGGCAAAACTGATTTTTTGGGTTGCGGCTACGCCGCTCTGTGCCCTGTGCGGTAAAAATTATTGGCCCCTTAGTCCTTCCATTAGAGGACTGTCGTCGGCAAAGGCCACGCAGCTGCGCACCAGCCGGGGGTTTAACCGAAGCATCGCCTGGTATCTCATCCGCCGTTCCTCTTCGGTTCCCTTTTCATTGGCCTGGATCTGGGGGACCGTGAAATGGAGGATGACGGCGTTGCAGCACTCCAGAACGCCCTCAGTCAGTTCGGCACATCCGGAAGAACCCCCCATGACGCCCTGCACGATCTTCCGGAGGCCGGGACCCACTCGTACACCTACCACCTTCTGGATCAACTTCGGAGCTTCGGAACATTCCGGGTGCGGAAAGCGTTCCAGGCGAGCCTCTGCCTCTTTGATCTCCAAATCCGGGAGCTGGAATTTCAGGCGGATCTCGGCTTCAGTCAGGCTGTCCACAAGCCTCCAGGAAACGGAGAGCATCCCCTCAGAGAGGGATTCCACCTCCACCACTTTGTTTCTCATAAAGGTCAGCGTCATCCATTACCTCCGGGTTCGCCGGCCTGCGGCGCTTTATTCATGTTTTGGCCGGATTTTCGATTGGGTCGCCCAGAGCGCATCTTGAAAATCCGGATGGGCGATCGAGATCAGGGCTTCCGCCCGTTGCCGGAAGGATTTTCCGCGGAGTTCGGCCACCCCGAATTCGGTGACCACGATGTCCGTCATGTAACGGGGAATAGTTACCGCCGCCCCGCTGGCCAGGGAGGGAACAATACGGGAGACCTTGCCCTTGCCGGTGGAAGCGGTCATGGCTGTGATGGATTTCCCTCCCCGGGAAAAATAGGCTCCTTCGACGAAGTCGAATTGGCCGCCGACGCCGCTGATCTGGGCGCCGTTCAGCGACTCGGCGTTGATCTGTCCCGTGAGGTCGATCTCCACGGCCGAATTGATGGCCATGAAATCATCGATCTTGGCGATCAATTGAGCATTGTGGCTGACCTCGGCCGGATGCATCTCCAGGATTTCATTCTCATGACTGAAACGAAACAATCGTTCGGTGCCGATCAAATCCCCGGCCACGATCTTGCCTCGGTAGAGATTCTTCTTG
>Ga0315292_10000789_pt1 | contig 15749 bp, 10 predicted proteins | sample YL17G13_0_MG_FD_204029 | JGI IMG/M metagenome (GOLD analysis project Ga0315292, IMG submission 204029) | Sediment microbial communities from Yellowstone Lake, YNP, Wyoming, USA - YL17G13_0 | ecosystem: Environmental > Aquatic > Freshwater > Lake > Sediment | place: USA: Wyoming | collected... | reverse complement strand
GGGAAAAAATCCTTCAGATGTTCCAAATTTTTTTCTTGACAACCTGATAAAGAAGTTTTACAATTAAGATCTTCCATCACATTTTGTTCTTTGAAAACTAAATAGCAAAATCTTGTCGTCGGGCTTTTTATGAAAAAATGCCGGGTCCCACGGGACCTGGTTTGAGGATTTAACTTGAGAGTTTGATCCTGGCTCAGAACGAACGCTAGCGGCGTGCTTAACACATGCAAGTCGTACGAGAAATCCCGGGCAACTGGGAGAGTAAAGTGGCGCACGGGTGAGTAACACGTGGGTAATCTACCTTGGAGTTTGGAATAACACCTCGAAAGGGGTGCTAATACCGAATATCGTCCCTGGAGTTTCGGCCCTGGGGATGAAAGATGGCTGAGGCTTGCAAGCTATTGCTCCAAGATGAGCCCGCGTACCATTAGCTAGTTGGTGGGGTAATGGCCCACCAAGGCTATGATGGTTAGCTGGTCTGAGAGGATGGCCAGCCACACTGGAACTGAGATACGGTCCAGACTCCTACGGGAGGCAGCAGTGAGGAATCTTGCGCAATGGGGGCAACCCTGACGCAGCAACGCCGCGTGAGTGATGAAGGCCTTCGGGTCGTAAAGCTCTGTCAGGCGGGAAGAAAGTTTTCAGGGTGAACAATCCTGGAGATTGACGGTACCGTCAAAGGAAGCACCGGCTAACTCCGTGCCAGCAGCCGCGGTAATACGGAGGGTGCAAGCGTTGTTCGGAATTATTGGGCGTAAAGAGCGTGTAGGCGGCCTCGTAAGTCAGATGTGAAAGCCCTTGGCTTAACCAAGGAAGGGCATTTGAAACTGCTTGGCTTGAGTACGGGAGGGGGAAGCGGAATTCCCGGTGTAGAGGTGAAATTCGTAGATATCGGGAGGAACACCGGTGGCGAAGGCGGCTTCCTGGACCGATACTGACGCTGAGACGCGAAAGCGTGGGGAGCAAACAGGATTAGATACCCTGGTAGTCCACGCTGTAAACTTTGGGCACTAGGTGTTGCGGGTATTGACCCCTGCAGTGCCGAAGCTAACGCATTAAGTGCCCCGCCTGGGGAGTACGGTCGCAAGACTAAAACTCAAAGGAATTGACGGGGGCCCGCACAAGCGGTGGAGTATGTGGTTCAATTCGACGCAACGCGAAGAACCTTACCTGGGTTTGACATCCCGAGAATCCCGCAGAAACGTGGGAGTGCCTCTTTGAGGAACTCGGTGACAGGTGCTGCATGGCTGTCGTCAGCTCGTGTCGTGAGATGTTGGGTTAAGTCCCGCAACGAGCGCAACCTTTGCCTTTAGTTGCCAGCATTGAGTTGGGCACTCTAAAGGGACTGCCGGTGTTAAACCGGAGGAAGGTGGAGATGACGTCAAGTCCTCATGGCCCCTATGTCCAGGGCTACACACGTACTACAATGGCCGGTACAAAGGGCTGCGAACCCGCGAGGGGGGGCTAATCCCAGAAAGCCGGCCTCAGTTCGGATCGGAGTCTGCAACTCGACTCCGTGAAGTTGGAATCGCTAGTAATCGCGGATCAGCATGCCGCGGTGAATACGTTCCCGGGCCTTGTACACACCGCCCGTCACACCACGAAAGTTGATTGTACCAGAAGTCGTCTAGCTGACCTTGAGCAATCGGGGGGGCAGCCGCCTAAGGTATGGTCAATGATTGGGGTGAAGTCGTAACAAGGTAGCCGTAGGGGAACCTGCGGCTGGATCACCTCCTTTCTAAGGAGATCGAAATCTTCCGTAAGGAAGAAAAGATCGTCCAGGTCAATACCGACGCAAGATTTGCTATTTAGTTTTGAGGGAACAAAAGGTGGGAATGGCTTACGCCATCGGTTCTTGGAAAAGGAGCTTTTTAAATCTGGCTGTAGGCCATACGTTGAAGGGCCTATAGCTCAGGTGGTTAGAGCGCACGCCTGATAAGCGTGAGGTCGGTAGTTCGAATCTACCTAGGCCCACCAAAAAGCAGTTGCGAGTTCCGTGTTGAAATCCGAAATCCGAAACCCGCAACCCAAAACGCGTAAAAGGTTTTTGGGGGTATAGCTCAGCTGGGAGAGCGCCTGGTTTGCAACCAGGTGGTCAGCGGTTCGAATCCGCTTACCTCCACCAGCAAAAAAGGCAAAAGGAAGAAGTAAAAAGAATCTAAAATCCATTTTACTTTTTCCTGTTGACTTTTTTTCGCCGCAAGGCGAATGTTCTTTGACAATTTCATATTTGCAGTGATCCATGAGCAGAACTCAAGTTTATGGTCAAGCTACAAAGGGCGGACGGTGGATGCCTTGGCGCCAGTAGGCGATGAAAGACGTAGATAGCTGCGATAAGCCTCGGGGAGCCGCTAAACAGGCTTAGATCCGGGGATTTCTGAATGGGGGAACCCGTCCGGAGTCATGTCCGGACATCTCCGGCTGAATCCATAGGTCGGAGAGGCGAACGAAGGGAACTGAAACATCTCAGTACCTTTAGGAAGAGAAAGCAACCGCGATTCCCAAAGTAGTGGCGAGCGAAATGGGAACAGCCCAAACTCAAGATATGTCAAGCCCGCAGGCGTTGTATCTTGGGGGTTGTGGGGCGTTTTTGGAGAGATCTGCGAATCTCTCGGGAAGCATTCGTTTCATAGTTGAAGGGTCTGGGACGGCCCACCACAGAAGGTGAAAGTCCTGTAAGCGAAATGAAACGAACTTCCTGGAAAGCGTTCCCGAGTACCACGGGACACGGGAAATCTTGTGGGAAACTGGGAGGACCATCTCCCAAGGCTAAATACTCACTGGCGACCGATAGTGAACCAGTACCGTGAGGGAAAGGTGAAAAGTACTCCGGTGAGGAGAGTGAAATAGTACCTGAAACCGTCTGCCTACAAGCAGTAGGAGCCCCATATTCTGTCGCAAGACGGAATGGGGTGACTGCGTGCCTTTTGTATAATGAGTCAGCGAGTTATTCTATGCAGCAAGGTTAAGCCGCGAGGTGGAGCCGGAGCGAAAGCGAGTCTGAATAGGGCGTTTAGTTGCATGGAATAGACCCGAAGCCAGGTGATCTACCCATGGTCAGGGTGAAATTCCGGTAACACGGAATGGAGGCCCGAACCGGTGTTGGTTGAAAACAGCTCGGATGAACTGTGGGTAGGGGTGAAAGGCCAATCAAACCTGGAAATAGCTGGTTCTCCCCGAAATCTATTTAGGTAGAGCCTTGCAAATTAAGTGGCGGAGGTAGAGCGCTGGATGGGCTAGGGGCCCTACCAGGTTACCAACCCCAACCAAACTCCGAATGCCGCTAACTTTTATTGCAGGAGTCAGACTGCGAGCGATAAGGTCCGTAGTCGAGAGGGAAACAGCCCAGACCGCCAGCTAAGGTCCCCAAACGTGTGCTAAGTGGGAAAGGATGTGGAATTGTCCAGACAACCAGGAGGTTGGCTTAGAAGCAGCCATCCTTTAAAGAAAGCGTAATAGCTCACTGGTCTAATGAATCTGCGCCGAAAATCCAACGGGGCTCAAGCACACTACCGAAGCTGCGGATTCCGCCGCAAGGCGGAATGGTAGGGGAGCATTCTATAGTAGGACGAAGCCAGACTGTAAGGACTGGTCGACGAGATGGAAGAGATTATGCTGACATTAGTAGCGATAAAGCCGGTGAAAAACCGGCTCGCCGTAAGCCTAAGGGTTCCTGAGTAAAGTTAATCTTCTCAGGGTAAGTCGATCCCTAAGCCGAGGCCGAAAGGCGTAGGCGATGGAAAACAGGTTAATATTCCTGTACCACTGCATCCGCGTTTGAGCAATGGGGGGACGCAGGAGGGTAGGCCATCCCCGTATTGGAATACGGGGTCCAAGCTGGTAGGTGGATCCGCCAGGTAAATCCGGCGGGTCATAACACCGAGAAGTGATGGGGATGCCGAGCAATCGGCTACAAACTGGCTAATCCCAAGCTGCCAAGAAAAGCCTCTAGCGAGCGGATGGGGTGATCGTACCGTAAACCGACACAGGTGGGCAGGGAGAGTATCCCAAGGCGCTTGAGTGATCCCTCGTTAAGGAACTCGGCCAATTAACTCCGTAACTTCGGGAAAAGGAGTGTCTGGAACCGTGATGGAACTTGCTTCCGGAGCGGCTTCAGATCGCAGTGAAAAGGCTGTAGCGACTGTTTAATAAAAACACAGGTCTCTGCGAAGTCGTAAGACGATGTATAGGGGCTGACGCCTGCCCGGTGCCGGAAGGTTAAGGGGATTTGTTAGTGCCGCTTCGGCGGTACGAGGCATTGAACTGAAGCCCCGGTAAACGGCGGCCGTAACTATAACGGTCCTAAGGTAGCGAAATTCCTTGTCGGGTAAGTTCCGACCTGCACGAATGGCGTAACGACTTCAGCACTGTCTCAACGAGGGGCTCAGCGAAGTTGTGAGAGCGGTGAAGACGCCGCTTTCCCGCGACAAGACGGAAAGACCCCGTGCACCTTTACTATAACCTGGTAATGGATTTTGGAATATTCTGTGTAGGATAGGTGGGAGGCTTTGAAGTTCCGGCGCTAGCTGGGATGGAGCCAACCTTGAAATACCACCCTGATTATTCTGAAGTTCTAACTTAGATCCCTGAATCGGGATTGAGGACATTGCCAGGCGGGTAGTTTGACTGGGGCGGTCGCCTCCTAAAGTGTAACGGAGGCGTACGAAGGTTCCCTCAGGCTGATTGGAAACCAGCCGTAGAGCGCAAAGGTATAAGGGAGCTTGACTGCGAGACTCACAAGTCAAGCAGGTGCGAAAGCAGGTCTTAGTGATCCGGCGGTTCTGGATGGAAGGGCCGTCGCTCAACGGATAAAAGGTACGCCGGGGATAACAGGCTGATCTCCCCCAAGAGTCCACATCGACGGGGAGGTTTGGCACCTCGATGTCGGCTCATCGCATCCTGGGGCTGAAGTAGGTCCCAAGGGTTCGGCTGTTCGCCGATTAAAGCGGTACGTGAGCTGGGTTTAGAACGTCGTGAGACAGTTCGGTCCCTATCTACGGTGGGCGCAGGATACTTGAGGGGAGCTGTCCTTAGTACGAGAGGACCGGGATGGACGAACCTCTAGTGTGCCAGTTGTTCCGCCAGGAGCAGCGCTGGGTAGCTATGTTCGGAAGGGATAACCGCTGAAAGCATCTAAGCGGGAAGCCCCCCCCAAGATAAGATATCCCTTTCCGGTGGCGACACCGGAGCTAAAGACCCCTTGTAGACTACAAGGTTGATAGGCCAGAGGTGTAAGTCCAGCAATGGATTGAGCTTACTGGTACTAATCGGTCGTGCGGCTTGACCATAATCCTTCTTGCGTTCTCTTCCTGCAAATATGAAGTTGTCATTTCTTTGCGTTTTCGGCGGCGATAGCGGAGGGGTAACACCTGTTCCCATCCCGAACACAGAAGTTAAGCCCTCCAGCGCCGATGGTACTGCATGGGTAACTGTGTGGGAGAGTAGGACGCTGCCGGAATTTTTCTAAGCCCTTCTTCGCTACGAAGAAGGGCTTTTTTATTTTATTTTTGCAAAGCGATTTCTGTTATGATATATATAACTGATTCGAAAAATAAAAGGGAGAGAGCTCATGTCTGGCCACTCAAAATGGAGCACGATCAAACATAAGAAGGGCGCGGCGGATGCCCGCCGGGGTAAGATTTTCACCAAGCTGATCAAGGAAATCACCGTGGCTGCTCGTATGGGTGGCGGGGACGCCGGCGGGAACCCCCGTCTGCGGAGCGCCGTTGCCGCCGCCAAAGCGGAGAACATGCCCAAAGACAATATTGACCGGGCCATCAAAAAGGGGACGGGCGAACTCCCGGGCGTCTCCTATGAGGAAGCGACCTTTGAAGGGTATGGCCCCGGAGGGGTGGCGGTCTTGGTTGAGATCCTGAGCGACAACCGGAAGCGTACCGTGGCCGACATCCGGCATATTTTTTCCAAGAATGCCGGGAACCTGGGGGAGGCGGGGTGCGTTTCCTGGATGTTCGATAAAAAGGGACTCATTGTTTTTGAGAAAGAGAAGATTGATGAGGATAAACTGATTAATTTAGCCTTGGAGGCAGGGGCGGAAGATGTCCGGGATACGGATAAGGAGTATGAAATTATCACGGAGCCGTCTGCCTTTGAGCCGGTAAGAAAGAAACTGGAGGAGTCCAACCTGAAGCCGTCCTTTGCGGAGGTCAGCATGGTCCCCCAGTCCACTGTGCGCCTAGTCGGAAAAGAAGCTCATCAGATGCTGCGCTTGATGGAAAGCCTGGAGGATTCTGACGACGTTCAGCACGTATACGCCAATTTCGACATCCCCGATGAAGAGCTGGAGCAACTTAGTGCCTAGGACAACGGGGGGGTTCCCGCGGCCGGGAATCGCCCCGGGGAATGGGCCGGGGACCCGGATCATGGGGGTCGATCCGGGGGTAGCGGCTACGGGGTTCGGGGTCGTCGAAATGGGGCGTGATGGTTCCATTCACTACCTCGGCAGCGGGGTTGTCCGCCCGCGGCGAAACCAAGCTTTTTCCCACCGCCTGCAGCAAATCTATCGCGGTCTCTGCCAACAAATCGAAAAATTCAGCCCGCAACTCATGGCGGTGGAAAGCCCCTTTTACGCCAAGAATGTCAAAATCGCCATGCTGCTGGGACAGGCGAGGGGGGTGGCCCTCTTGGCCGCGGCAGAAGCCGGGGTGGAGGTACAGGAGTACAGCCCCTTGGAAGTAAAGCAGGCGGTCGTTGGGTACGGAAGGGCGGGGAAAGAGCAGGTCCAGGCCATGATCCGGGCCTTGCTCCATCCGCCGCCGGACCTGGCGGCCGATGCGGCCGATGCCTTAGCCGTAGCCCTCTGTTTCGCCCATTCCCTTCCCTGGCATATTTCCCTGGGTGCCCACAGCACAAGGCGATTCCTCCATGGAGAATCGTCTGCGGTTCCCCATCCGAATTCTGCGGGAAAGGACAGCAGGTGATCGCTCAAATTCGGGGCCATCTGATTCGTAAGAACCCGGGTTCGGTTATCGTGGAAGTCAACGGGATCGGGTATCAAGTCCATGTCTCCCTGAGTACCTTTTATGACCTTCCGGAAATCGAGCAGACCGTGCAGATGCATACGCATACGTACGTGCGCGAGGACCTGCTGCAGCTCTACGGGTTTTCCACCATGCTGGAAAAAGAACTATTCCAGATGCTGATCGGGGTTTCCGGCATCGGGCCGAAGCTGGCCATAAACATTCTATCGGGGATCTCGGCGCCACTGCTTCTGGCTTCTCTCGGCTCCGGGGATCTGAGCCGTCTGGTCTCCATCCCCGGGATCGGGCGTAAAACCGCGGAGCGGATGATCATCGACCTCCAGGAGAAAGTGCGCAAGATGGAATCGCGAGCGGTTCGGCCCGAGGCCGGGCAGCGTCCGAAGGATGAGATGGCCGAAGATGTAATATCCGCGCTCGTAAACCTCGGGTATAAGAGAAGCCAGGCCGAAAAGGCGGTGGAGGGCGTGCTGCGACAGAGGCCGGGGGTGAAGCTGGAAGAAGCGCTGAGAGCGAGCCTTTTGATTCTTTCGGCTGGATAGGACGATGGCGGATAAACCGGACAAGAAGCCCATGGATTCTTATTCGAAAAGAGCGCCGCTCCCGGAGACCCAGGCGGAGCCGACGGAAGAAGATTTACGCTATGAGGTCAGCCTGCGGCCGCGGAGCCTGGAGGAGTACATCGGGCAGGAAGCGGTCAAGAGCAACCTGTGCGTGTTCGTGGAGGCGGCGAAGAGCCGGGGGGAGGCGCTGGAACATGTTCTTTTTTACGGCCCGCCCGGACTCGGGAAGACCACCCTGGCTTACATCCTGGCCGCAGAGTTACGGGTAAACGTCAAGGCCACCTCGGGCCCGGTCATCGAGCGCCCGGGGGATCTGGCGGCGATCCTCAGCAACCTTAAGGAGCACGACATACTTTTCATCGATGAAATCCATCGCCTCAGTCATGTGGTGGAAGAAATTCTTTACCCGGCGATGGAGGATTTCCAGATCGACATCCTCATCGGTCAAGGGCCCAGCGCCCGTTCGATCAAATTGAACATTCCCCCTTTCACTCTGGTAGGGGCTACCACCCGGGCCGGCCTCCTTACGTCTCCCCTGCGCGATCGCTTTGGGATCAGCTTTCGCCTGGAGTTTTATTCACCCCCAGAACTGAAAAAGATCCTGCTCCGCTCGGCCCAGCTTTTGAACATGGGCGTCGATTCGTCGGGGGCCGAGGAGATCGCGAAAAGATCAAGGGGGACGCCGCGGATTGCCAACCGATTGCTCCGGCGGGTGCGGGATTTTGCCCAGGTATGGGCTCAGGGGAAGATCGACCAGGCGGTCGCCGATGAAGCCCTAAAGCTTTTGGAGGTCGACGAACAGGGCTTGGATAAAATGGACCGCAAGATCCTGCTCACGATCTCAGAAAAGTTCAATGGAGGGCCGGTGGGCCTGGAAACGCTGGCGGTGGCCGTAAACGAAGAGAAGGACACCATTGAGGATGTCTATGAACCGTATTTGATCCAGAGTGGATTCCTGGACAGAACTCCCAGAGGGCGAAAGGTGACGCCCTTGGCCCTGGAACACTTAGGCAAGAAGGCGCCGGATATTCCCCAAGACCAGTTACTTTGAGGATAAAATGGCTGAGCGAGGGAAGGCAGTTCGCATGGATCAACAGAAGAATGGAGCCCGACGGACCAAGTTTATCTTCGTTACCGGAGGGGTTCTCTCCTCCCTGGGGAAGGGGCTGGCTTCGGCCTCCATCGGAGCCCTGTTAGAGTCGCGGGGCCTGAAAGTCACCCTGCAGAAGCTCGACCCCTATATCAATGTCGACCCGGGGACGATGAACCCCTTTCAGCACGGGGAAGTTTTCGTGCTGGATGACGGGGCGGAGACCGACTTGGATTTAGGGCACTACGAGAGGTATACCTCTGCCCGCCTGAGCCGGCGGAATAACTTTACCACGGGGCAGGTCTATTACTCGGTAATCAAGAAAGAACGCAGGGGGGATTACCTCGGCGGAACCGTGCAAGTGATCCCCCACATTACCGATGAGATCAAGCGGAATATCCTGTCCATCTCGGACGATGCCGATGTGGCCATCATCGAGATCGGGGGCACCGTCGGGGACATCGAAGGCCTTCCTTTTTTAGAGGCGATCCGCCAGCTCAAGTCTGATCTAGGGCGGGAGAATGCCCTTTACATCCACTTGACCCTCGTCCCGTATATCAAGACTTCCGAGGAGCTCAAAACCAAACCTACGCAGCATAGCGTCATGAAGCTCCGGGAGATCGGCATCCAGCCTGACATTCTGCTCTGCCGCACGGACCAGTTCCTCTCCCCGGAGATCAAAGCGAAGATTGCCCTCTTCTGCAACGTGGAAAAGGACGCCGTGATCACCGCCAAGGATGTAGAGAGCATCTACGAAGTTCCCTTATTCTTCCACCAGGAAGGCCTGGATGAGAAGATTGTCCAGCTTTTAAACATCTGGACGCGCGCGCCCCGCCTGGAAAAGTGGGAGGAGATCGTCTCCGCCATCAAGAACCCCCGGGGAGAAGTGGATATTGCGATCGTGGGAAAGTATGTCCACTTGAAAGATTCTTACAAGAGCCTGACGGAAGCCTTGATCCACGGGGGGATTGCCAATCGCTGCCGTGTAAACCTGCATTACGTAGACTCGGAGGCCGTGGAAAAAGAAGGGGTGGAGCGGTTCCTGCAGGATGCCCAGGGAATTCTAATCCCGGGGGGATTCGGCGATCGGGGAATCGAGGGGAAAATAAAGGCCGTGCATCATGCCCGATCCATGCGGGTCCCTTTTCTGGGGATCTGTTTGGGAATGCAGCTGGCCATCGTGGAATTCGCCCGGCATGTCTGCGGCCTGGAAGGAGCCAACAGCAGCGAGTTTAACGCCTCCACGCCGCATCCCGTAATCGCCCTGCTCGCCGAGCAACAGGGCATCGCGGAAAAAGGCGGAACCATGCGGCTGGGAGCCTACCCGGCCGCGTTGCTGGAAGGTTCCTTGGCTCACCAAGCCTATCAGACTTTACAGATCTCCGAGCGCCACCGTCATCGCTATGAAGTCAACAATCAATACCGAAAAATTCTGGGGACCAAGGGAATGGTCTTCAGCGGGTTGTCTCCCGATGAAAAGTTGGTGGAAATCTCGGAGTTGCGGGACCATCCCTGGTTTCTGGGCTGTCAATTCCACCCGGAGCTGAAATCGCGACCCCAGGCGCCCCACCCGCTGTTCCGGGAGTTCATTCACGCCGCTCTACGGGAGAAACGGAGGAGGCGGAGAAAGAATTGATGGAAGGAGTTGCTCTCTCGCCGGTGAAAGAAGTTCGCGTGGGGCCCGTGATCATCGGGGGCCGAAGGCCCTTCGTGCTCATTGCCGGCCCTTGCGTGATTGAATCGGAGGCGCTATGCCTGGAGACCGCCGCAGCTCTCGCGGACCTGACCCGGTCTCTGGGAATCCCCTTTATCTTTAAATCCTCCTACGATAAGGCCAACCGGAGTTCCCTTACGTCCTACCGTGGACCTGGCGCGGTGAAAGGGCTGGAGATTCTCGGGCGGGTAAAACGCGAGTTGAAGATTCCAGTCCTTTCTGATGTCCACCGCTTCGAAGAGGTCGGGGCGGCAGCCCAAGTCCTGGATTGTCTGCAGATCCCGGCCTTTCTCTGCCGGCAGACGGATTTTGTCATGGCCGTGGCAGGGGCGGGGAAGCCGGTAAACGTAAAGAAAGGGCAGTTCTTGGCGCCCTGGGACATACGGAATATCGTCGTGAAGATCCAAGCGACTGGCAATACGGACATCCTGTTGACCGAGCGGGGAGTCTCTTTTGGGTACAATAATCTCGTGGCCGATATGCGCGCCCCCATGGTCATGCGTGAGACGGGGTATCCGGTTGTCTTCGATGTCACTCACAGCCTTCAACTTCCCGGGGGTCAGGGAACCTCGTCCGGAGGAGAGAGGGAGTTCATCGCCCCGCTGGCCAGGGCGGCCATGGCCGTGGGCATTGATGGTCTCTTCATGGAAGTTCATCCGGACCCGCCCGCCGCCCTCTGCGACGGGCCGAATTCACAGCCTTTGGGTGAATTACGACCCCTGTTGGAGCAGCTCGTGGCCATCGACCGGTTGGTAAAGAAGGCATAGAGCAAAGCCCCTAGGGCATAGAGATAAGAAAAAAGAGGTAGGGGCGGTTCGCGAACCGCCCCTAAAGCGTCGGGGAAGTAGAAGATTAGAAGAGGGATGCAGGTTTGCGGCGAAAAGACTGGAAAGAACGGGCCAAGGCGATTCGGCTCCTCCTCCTGGATGTGGATGGGGTTCTCACGGACGGGCGCATCATCTATGACGGATCCGGAAGGGAATGGAAATCCTTTGACATCAGGGACGGGCAAGGGATTCGACTCGTGCAGCGTGCGGGCCTGGAGGTGGGCATTCTCTCAGGAAGGAGATCGGCAGCGGTGCGCGCCCGGGCGAAGGAGCTGGGGATCAGTCTTCTTAGGCAGAGGGTCAAGGATAAAGGCAAGGGGCTCGAAGAAATTATGGTTCAAAAAAACTATAAGCCCGAACAGATTTGCTTTGTGGGAGACGATCTGGTCGACTTGCCGGTCTTCGCCCGCGTAGGACTGGCGGTAGCGGCGGCCGACAGTATGGAGGATGTGAAGGCCTCAGCCCATTACGTTACTCACCACCCGGGTGGAAGGGGAGCCGTGCGCGAAGTCTGCGACTTGATCCTGAAAGCCCAGGGGAAATGGACGGCAGCAACCCAAGAATACACCGGGCATCGCGATTTGCCTTAACGTGAATTCGTAGATGTTCGGCCCAAACTTCCAGCTCTCCTTTGGTCTTCGGACACTCCATGGAAAATTCCAAAATTGGCCTTTACACCCCCCCCTACGGGTGGTAGAATAATTCCAAAATTTAAGTGATTTTGGAAGAAGGACGGATGAAAAGACTTCGGGCGTTCCTGGGGGTAATCATTCTTGGCAGTTTGGCGATGGTGGCCATCATGACCTGGCGCACCATGGCTCCATCTACGGAGAAGAATACTCCGGCGCCGACCACCCAAGCAGACCTGAAGCTCGACCGCGTTCATTACACCGAGACCCGGGACGGGGTAAAGGAATGGGAGTTAGAAGCCATTTCCGCACAATATTTCAAAGAGGAAAGCACCATATTATTTGACAAGGTGAAAGCAACTTTTTTCGGAAAGGAAGGGCAAGCGTATACCCTGGTGGGGGAGAAAGGGAAATTCAACCCCCAGACCAAGGCGATGGAATTATTTGACGGCATCCAACTCGAATCGAGCGATGGCTATCAGATGCGCACCCGGTCCTTGAAGTACGAGGCCGGGAAAAGAGAATTGCGCACCGCCGATGCGGTCGAAATCGATGGGCCCCAACTTCGAGTGGAGGGAACTGGATTGATCGTGGATCTGGATGGTCAGCGCCTCCAAGTTCTTCGCCAGGTTACCACCACCCTTTCTCAAGCAGGGGGAAAAGAGCTTTTTCGGATCGGCCCGGTGGCGTGGAAAAGGTAATCCCAGGTATCGGCATCATTATTCTGGCCATCGCTCTATCGACCTGCGGCGCGAGCTGGGCGGCAGAGAAGAAGCCGGGTTTCATCGGGAAAGCAGGCGAGGCGGGGGGGCGGGGGGCGGATCAACCCCTGCGCATTACCTCCCAGCACCTTGAGGCCGACAATAAGAACTCGGTCATCATCTTTTCGGGGAACGTGGTGGCCAAACAGGGGAATATGACGATCTATGCCGATGCCGCGCGGGTGTACTACGAAAAGAAAGAAGAAGGAAATGAGATTCGGGAGATGGTGGCGACGGGGAACGTGAAAATTCAAGAGGCGGACCGTCTGGCCACGGCGCAGAATGCGGTGTTTACGAATGCGGAGCAAAAGATCGTGCTCACGGGACAGCCGAAAGTTTGGCAGGGGAAGGACATGGTGAGCGGGGAGAAGATCACCCTCCTTCTGGAGGAGGATAAGAGTTTTGTAGAGAGCGTGCCCGGGCGGCCGGTAGAAGTCATCCTTTACCCGAAAGAAGGGCAGCGCCCGGAAAAACGAAAGCCATGAACACGGCTCCGACTCTGGCCGCCCGGGGACTCAAGAAAAATTACAACGGAAAATGGGTTGTGGATTCAGTGGATTTAGAATTTCGCGCGGGAGAGGTAATCGGACTTTTGGGCCCCAACGGGGCGGGAAAGACAACGACCTTCTACATGATGAGCGGCCTGATCCGGCCGGAGGGGGGGCAGGTGTTTCTGGCGGGTGAAGAGATCACCCATGACCCCATGTATATACGCGCCCGCAAGGGAGTCACCTATCTTCCCCAGGAACCATCGGTTTTTCGAAAACTCACGGTGGAAGAAAATCTCCTGGCGATCCTGGAGACATTGGACCTTTCTGCGGAGGAAAGAAGGCAGCGGCTGGCCGCTCTCCTGGACGAGCTGAGGATTTCCCCGCTGGCCAGGCGCAAGGCCCTAACCCTTTCGGGAGGGGAGAGACGGAGGGTGGAGATTACCCGCGCGCTCGTCACCTCTCCGCGCTTCATCCTCTTGGATGAGCCTTTCGCGGGAATTGATCCTCTGGCGGTGCTCGACATTCAGAACATCATCGCTCAGCTTAAAGCCAAAGGAATCGGGGTCGTTATTTCGGACCACAATGTGCGGGAAACGCTGGGGGTGTGCGACCAAGCGTATATCCTTAACGAGGGAAGGATCCTGGAGAGGGGAACGCCGGAAGAGATCGCCCAAAGTCGGAAGGCACGGGAGATCTACCTGGGAGAGAAATTTCAGTTTTGATGGTTTCGTAAAAAGTCCATCTGCTGCGTTGCGCTTCAACTTCGTCGTTGCAGCGTACCTGTAGGGGCGGTTCGCGAACCGCCCCTACTCGGTAGATTATGCGCGCCTTGCATTGTAGGGGCGAGCTGCGCTCGCCCGGACATGGGCGTCCGCAGGATGCCCCTACATCGAAACCATCGTTCTGCTGACTTTTTACGACTTCATCAATTTTAGGGCACTAAAGGGTCGAAGCGGAAGTGACGATGAGAAAAGAAGGAAGAGAAAGGGCGGCCGCTGGGGAAGGCCAGAAAAAGGGTAACGGTTCGAAATGCCGATAGAAATCCGCCAGAGCCTCAAGCTCACTCAGCAGCCGATCATGACGCCGCAACTGCAGCAGGCCATCAAACTCCTGCAGCTCTCGCGCATGGAATTGATGGATCTGGTGCGGCAGGAGGAAGAAGAAAATCCGATTCTCGAGGAGGTTACCGAGCCCACTGCGGCGGCCGAACCCCTGGAGACAAATCTGGAGAGCTTGGCTCCATCCCCGGCGGAAGATAAGGAAGCCCGCGATGGAGAAATAGATATTCCGCCGATCGACTGGAGGAGCGAGGGGTTTTCCCGCGGCTCTAAGGGCGCAGCGGAAGATGATGACCGTCCAACCTTTGAGAATTTCCTCACCAAGAAGGCCACTCTTTCCGATCACCTTTTATGGCAACTGCGGCTGAATGATTTCAGCGAAGAAGAACGTCTGATCGGAACCATGATCATTGGCAATCTCAATGAGGACGGCCAGCTCCAAGTTCCGTTGGAGGAGATCGCCTCTCAGAACGGGTTTGATCCGGCCACCGTTGAAGGGGTCATCCAGAAGGTGCAAGCCTTTGATCCCCCGGGGGTGGCGGCGCGGGATTTGAGGGAATGCTTGCTCTTGCAGGCCCAGCAGGTCTTCCCGGGAGAAAAGCTGGTGCAAAAGATCGTCAGCGATCACCTGGGCCTTTTGGCCAAGAAGAATTACCAGGCCATCGCCAAGGAATTGCAGGTCCCGATGGAAGAAGTGGTTCGAATCACCCGGCTGATTAGCGAACTGGATCCCAAACCCGGGCGGAGCTTCAGCGAAGAGAACATTCCGTATATTACCCCCGACGTTTACGTTTATAAAGTCGGGGATGAGTACATCGTGGTGCTGAACGAAGATGGGTTGCCCAAACTGCGCATTAACCCCTATTATCGGGATATCCTCCGGGAGAAGGCCCAACCGACGGGAGGGGCCAAAGAATATATCAACGAAAAAATCCGGTCGGCCCTTTGGTTGATCAAGTCCATCCATCAGCGCCAGTTGACCATCTACCGGGTGGCCAAATCCATCGTCAAATTTCAGCGGGAGTTCCTGGACAAAGGGGTCGCCTATCTAAGACCCATGGTCCTGAAAGACGTGGCGATGGATGTGGATATGCATGAATCCACGATCAGCCGCGTCACTTCCAGTAAATACATGCATACCCCCCAGGGAATCTTTGGGCTGAAGTATTTTTTCAACAGCAGCATCAACACCGCCCGGGGCGAGAATATCGCTTCCGAGAGCGTCAAGGAGAAAATCCGCGAGATCCTATCCAAGGAAGACGGCCAGAAACCTTACAGCGATCAGGAACTCGTGGAGATCCTCAGAAAGCAAGACATCCTCATCGCTCGCCGAACCGTGACCAAGTATCGCGAGATGCTTGGGATTCTCCCCTCGACCCGGAGAAAACAGATCGTCTGACTACAAGTATTTTGGGGACGCGGATGCAGGGCGATTGCCGGAGTTACCAATTTACGAAATTCCTTCCTGCAGGGGGCGGCGAAAATTTGCGTACCAATTCATGGAATGGAAAGGGAGGCGCTGGATATGCAAGTTTCCGTGACTTTCCGGAATATGGAATCCAAGGAAATTCTGCGCGAATACGTGCAAGAGAAGATCTCCAAGCTGAAAAAGTATTTCGAC
>Ga0315292_10000787_pt1 | contig 15767 bp, 13 predicted proteins | sample YL17G13_0_MG_FD_204029 | JGI IMG/M metagenome (GOLD analysis project Ga0315292, IMG submission 204029) | Sediment microbial communities from Yellowstone Lake, YNP, Wyoming, USA - YL17G13_0 | ecosystem: Environmental > Aquatic > Freshwater > Lake > Sediment | place: USA: Wyoming | collected... | reverse complement strand
AGGCGCGAGGAACGCGCATGTCGGGAACATGCAAGCGACGAGCAACGCAGTCGGGCGGGATGCATCGGCGTTCAAGATGGCAGAGTTATTCCGGTCAGGGTCCTTAGGACCGCGTGCGGCTCACGAGCCGTCCCAGGCGAGCAGGACGCAGATGACGTACGCGCCGCCTGGGAACTCGCGGTTCCGGCCGAAGGCGATGCCGATGCCGGCCGCGCCTCGCCCCTCGAACCGTTCTTCGCCGAGTGCCGCGGCCAGTTGATCCAGGTCCGGGCCGGCGACGAAGTGCGTCGCCGTCCGCCCACGCGTGATGGGCACGCGGGGAAGATCCCGCCCGTCCGCTTTCGCCCGAGCCAGGTCATCTGCGATCGTGTTGAGACCATCGACCAGCACGACTGGCGCGAGACCCGCCCTGGTCCGCGCGAGGGTGAGCGCCCCGAGCATCATCGCCCGGATCTCGGCACGGGATCTCAGCGTCACGCCCTTGATGAAGTCCACGGTCACGAAATACGTCCCGTGGTTTCCGAGCACCACGCCGACGCCGACCGCATCGAACGCCGGGTCGAGCATGTTCTGGCGATGGGCCGGACTGTCCATGAAGGCCTGGTGGATCAGTGGCGTGAGAGACGTGCTGCTCCGGCCGACATTCTCGCCGTTCGCGACAGACGCGACTCCGGCGTCGGCCAGCCGCTGCGAGTAGGACTGTCCCGTCTCCGAGTCGTGCGACACGACATTGCGCCTGGCCAGATCGGCACTGTGCTGCCGGGCCAGCGTGACGAGCGCTGGCACCACCCGCACGGCCTGGAGCCCCCGTGCCGTCCGCTCGGCATTGAGCGCAACGTGGAGGTCGTGCTCCATCCCGGCGGTCGACGGCACCGCGATCTGCTCCTGGGACGCGGCGGCCGCCAGGCCTGGCGCGGCAGACGGGCAGATGCACAAGGCGGCCGTCACAACGAGGCCGCAGACCGCGGGCGACGGCGCCTGTCGACGTGTATCGGCCGAGTACCGCATGACTACGTACCGCGCACGACCCTGGCCGTGGTCTTCTCCGCGAGCACCCACAGGTCGGGATCCGTCCGGCGGCGACGTGGTCGAGTACGCCATGCGAGAGCTCGGCAGGTACGTCTGATCGACCACTGAGTGTAGAACCACGTCAGGTTCTGAAGTCCGATTCGAGGACCTCGGATCTGAGCAGGCGCGTGACGTGCTCCTGCTGCCGGGAACGGATCGGAGGGACATCTGCGTGAACAGTGCCCTGGCCGATGACGACCACGGATGTGGACACCACGCAGCACCTTCGCAACACGCCACCTCCGGACGGCCTAGCGTGCGTGCGGGAGCCTGCGCGCGTCAATGGAATTCCGCAACATGGAATTTTGCCCGAGCGCGGTTCCTCGTTCCGACCGGCCTTGCGCCAACCCGGGTCTGGAGACCGGACCGGCGTCCGGCGTGCGCGCCTCGACACGCCGGGGCGGACGTCCAGGCCCGCATCGAGTGACCGGGCATGATCGCGGGCTCGTGTTCGGCAATCAGCGCGTCACAACCCGGCGGTGGCGTGCGAACACGCCTCCCAGGTCGCCCGCGGTCGCGTCGAACAGTCCCTGCAGTTCCCGGTAGACGGCGCTCGCTCCGGGACGCGGCTCGGCCCGGCTCGACTCGTCGAGCGCGATGAAGCGATCGGTGAGATCGCTGATCGGCCCGCGCGCGCCGCGCGCCAGACCGGCCACCCACATGGCGTGCAGCGCGGCCCCGTAGGCCGCGCCCTCCTCCTGCGCCGGGCAGACCACCGCGCAGTCGAAGACGTCGGCGGCGATCTGCCGCCACACGGCGCTGCGCGACCCGCCGCCGGTCAGCCGGATCTCGCGCGGCGACAGCCCCAGGGCGCGCATCCGGTTGAGTCCGTAGTTGAGGCCGAGCGTCACGCCCTCCATGGCGGCGCGGGCCATGTGCGGGGCGTCGAAGGTCGCCGGACGCGCGCCGAGCCACACGCCCGTGCCATCGGGCACGTCCGGCGTGCGCTCGCCCTCGAAGAACGGCACGAGCAGCAGTCCGTGCGAGCCGGGCGGCACCGTCGCGGCGGCCGCCGAGAATCCCGCGTGATCGAAGCCGAAGAGGGTGCGCACCATCTCGGTCGCCACCGTGACGTTCATCGTGCAGACCAGCGGCAGCCATCGGCCGGTCGCGTCGCAGAAGGCGGCCACCTCGCCGCCAGGGTCGACGATCGGTTGCTCCGAACACGCGTAGATCGTGCCTGAGGTCCCGAAGCTGGCCGTCACGATGCCGTCGCGCACGTTGCCGGTGCCGATGGCGCCCATCATGTTGTCGCCGCTGCCGCAGACGACGACGCGGTCGCACAGGCTCCACCGGCGTGCGAGATCAGGGCGGACCACGCCGGCTGGTTCGCGCGAATCGCAGAGCGGCGGCAGCTTCGAGGCCAGCGACGCGTCAACCGCCGCCAGTGCCTCGGGCGACCAGGCCCGCGTGCGCACGTTCATCAGCGCCGTGCCGGACGCGTCGCCCCACTCCATCTGGCACCGGCCCGTCAGCCAGAATGCCAGGTAGTCGTGCGGCAGCAGCACCGTCGCCAGCCGCGCGAAGTGATCGGGCTCGTGCTCCTTGAGCCAGAGGATCTTGGGCGCCGTGAACCCGGGAGGGATGGCGTTGCCGAGCAGATCGAGCGCGCGGGCCTTCCCTCCGAGGCGTTCCAGCATCGTCGCGCACTGCGGCGCCGTCGAAGTGTCGCACCAGAGCTTCGCCGGACGGATGACGCGGCCCTCGGCGTCGAGCGGGACGAACCCGTGCTGCTGCCCGGACATGCCGATGCCCGCCACCTCGTTCGCGCGCGTCCCCACGGCCTGGAGCACCGCTGTGATGCAAATGTCGAGCGCGGCCACCCAGTCCTCCGGGCGCTGCTCTTTGGTCCCCGGAATGTCCGACGGCAGGATGTCGTACGACGCCGCGTGGGTCGCGAGCACACGCCCGTCGCCGCCGTCGACGATCACGGCCTTCGTGCTCTGGGTGCCACTGTCGATCCCGAGAAACAGCTCAGCCACGTTCACCTCTCGGAAAAGGCCGCTCTACTTCTTGATGTCGATGGTGGTCTCGACCTGGAACCGCCGGAAGTTCGTGTACGTCGCGACGCCTTCGACCGACTCGTTGCCGAGCTTGTGCTTCTCGTCCATCTTCGCCGGGACCCAGAGATCCAGCTTCGCCTCGCGCTGGTACGTCACCACGATCGTCGTCGTCATGCCTGCCGGCCGCGTTTCCATCTGCGTCTGCACGACGCGGCCGGACTGCGGCTCGATCCAGAATCGGCCACGCGCCGGCAGGTTCTCGGAGTCACGGCCGACGACCAGCGTGGGCGTGGCGCGCTCCTCGAACTCGACGACGGTGGTGTCCTCGCCGCCGATGCGGTCCTTCCCTTTGGGCCGGAAGACGAAGCGCCCGCGCAATTGCGGCAGCAGGAACTGCAGGGCGAAGGTCGGGACGTTGATGTCGCGGGTCACGCTGCCGATGTTGTAGCGGCTGCTCTCGGCCAGGATGCGTTCGGCCTGCTCGAGCGCGTCGGCGCGCGACTCGACGAACAGCTTCAGCAGGCGGTTGCTCCGGTCGCGGACCGCGACGCCGTCCACGCTGTACACGTCGCGAAACGGGACCCACTCGCTCGCGCCGGGCACCAGTACCAGCAGGTAGTCGGACACGAGCGTACGCTTCGGCATCTGTGGCACGTCCATCCCCCGGCGTTGCCACCAGAACTGCTCGTAGCGCTCTTCGCTCACGACCGACGACAGTGCCTTCACGTAGCCGACGATGTAAGCGGTGGCGCGATCGAGGATCGCCGTCGTCGGATCGACCGTGGGAGACTGTGCGAGGAGGCCGGCGATCGAGAAGACCGTCATCATGGCCGGGGCGATCGATCGCGCGAGCGAGCGCTGTCGGGCTGGAACCACTCGGAGACTCCCTCGATCTGCGGGGGCAGGTCAGCGGGCGAACATGCTGCGCACGACGAACCAGACATTGGCGGGGCGCTCGGCCAGCCGCCGCACGTACCACGCGAACCAGTAGGCGCCGTAGGCCACCAGCACGCGCAGGCGGACGCCCTCCTTGACCAGCCTGCCCTGCGCGGCGCGCTGGATGCCGTAGAGCATGTGGACTTCCACGTCGCGCGCCGCCAGCCCCGCCCGCTCCGCGTGGCCCTGGATGCGCGTGACCAGGTTCAGGTCGTGTGTACCGAACACGGCGCGGAACCCGTTCGTGCGCCCGCGCCCCTCGAGCATCACGACGGCGAGCTTGAAGAAGTTGTCGTCGACGTCGGCCTTCTTCGGAAACGCGACGGAGGCCGGCTCCTTGTAGGCGCCCTTCACCAGGCGCACGCCGATGCCCTGATCGACGAGCGCCTTCAGATCATCCATCGTCCGGTAGAGGTACGCCTGGAGGCACACGCCAACGCGCGGGAACTCCGTCTTGACGCGGCGCGTGAGCGCCAGCGTGACATCGACGTACGAGGACTGCTCCATGTCGATCCACAAGTAGTTCCCGGTCGCGTGGGCGCGCTCCGCCAGCGCGCGGAGATTGGCGAAGCACCGCTCCGGGTCGATATCGAGGCCGAGCTGGGTGAGCTTGATGGACGGCTCGCTGTGCATCCCGCGCGCCTTGAGTTGCGTGAGCGCCTCCAGATAGTGCTCGCGCACGGCGGTCGCCTCGCCGGCGTCCGTGACGCTCTCGCCGAGGCGTGTGAACACGGTGAGGATGCCCGATGGGGCGAGTTCGTCGGCGGCGCGCAGCATGTCGGCGAACTCTTCGCCCGGCATGAACTTGCGCGCGGCGCGCTTGACGAACCAGAGCTTCGGCCCCGTCTCGCGCATCCAGCGGTTCTCGGAAGTCGCCAGCAGCACGCTCCGCATCACGCTCATCGCCACGCTCCTCCGGGGTCGGGACACAGGCACCAGGGGTCGGGACGGTTTACAGACAGCCCCCGGTTCTGATTGCATGATTGTAAGTGGAGTTGGTGCCACGGGTGGAACTTACAATTCTGCAGCCAGATTCGACCGTGTACAGTAAACCGTCCCGACCCCGAGGGGGTGCGACCCGACCCCGGGGACCCCGGGGCGGTTAGAGCAGGCGGAGGATGGCGCGGGCGGCGGCGCCGAGGATGTCGAGCAGGGCGTGGGCCAGCGCGGCCGTGTCGCCGCGCTGGATGGCCACCGTGACCGACACCGGATCGGCCACCAGGGCGCTGATCAGCGCGACGGCCAGCACAAGCGCCGCCGCGCTGACACACGCCAGGACCGAGACGCCGTGCCAGCGGTTGATCTTCATGGCTAGAACTCGCGATGACGATAGGCCAGGATTGACAGCCTCGATGACGCCAGGATCAGAACGCCCGACAGCCCCAGGACGATGGCGGCGGTCAACGGCAACCCAAGACGTGCCGCGGCGTCGACGACGCTCGAGACGACCAGGCCCCGAGGCAGCCGATTCGCCGCGGCAACCAGGTCCCGGGGCAGTTCCGCCGCGACCTGCACGCGATCGACGGCCCGCTGGATGAAGCTCCCGGCGATGACGCCGCCCGCGATCGCGAGCGCTCCGATGATGTAGCCCTTGCCGTGGCCCCAGCGGAAGTAGCACGGCAGGTAGATAGCCACGACGAAGGTGAAGAGCAGGACCCAGGCGAGCGCGACGTCCGCCGCCATCATGCGCGGCCATGCCTGGCCCACCGTGTCGAGCACCATCCCTCGCAGCAGCCCCGCGGCGACGGCGATCGCCAGCGTCAGCGCCCCGCCGAGGAGCGCCGAGGCATAGCGGGAGTAGACCACCAGCCGTCGCGACACCGGCAGGCTGTGCGCGAAGCGATCGGCGCCATGCCGCCAGTCCATCTGCGACAGGCCGAGCATCAGCGTCGCGGCGAACACGAGGCTCACCCAGAAGTACACCGGGGCGCGCACCGCGCCCGCCGAGCCGAGGATGAACATCATCACGAGCACGACCAGGAACGGAAGCCCCACGCGCAGGTCTTTGTAGATCAGGCTCAGCATGACCGCTCCATCAGAAACATGATGTCTTCGAGTGACGCCCGTTCGACCACCAGCGGCGCGCCGCCCAACCGCCGCCGGATGCCGTCGGCGTCGCGGGTCAAGCCGGTGAACGCGTGCGCGCCGGCGTCCCAGCCGGCAAACCACGCCCGGCGCTCGTCCTTCAGCAAGTCCGGCGCGCCCTTCACCACCGCCCACGTCTCCGCGATCTCGTCGCGCGTCGTCGAGAAGACGACGCGCCCGTCGCGGACGTAGGTGATGAAGTCGGCGATCCGCTCCAGGTCGCTCGTGATGTGCGTCGACAGGAGCACGGACGCCTCGCCGCTCGACACGTAGGCCGCCAGACGGTCGAGCAGGCGCTGCCGGAAGATCGGGTCGAGCCCCGCCGTCGGCTCGTCGAGCACGAGCAGCTCGGCGTGGTGCGCCATGGCGAGCGCCAGCGCGGCCTTCGCGCGCATGCCCCGCGAGAGCGACACCACGCGCTTCCTGCGAGGGACCTCGAACTCACGCATCATCGTCTCGTACTGCGGCTGGTCCCAGGCCGGGTAGAACCGCGAGACGATGCCCGCGACGGCGTCGACCGTCAGGTGCGCCCACAGGTGCGGCATCTCGTGGACGAAGCCGACCCGCCGCTTGACCGCCACTTCCTCCCGCCACGGGTCGAGCCCGCACACGCGGACCAGGCCGGCATCCGGCCGCACCAATCCCAGCAGCAGGCAGACGATGGTGGTCTTGCCGGCGCCGTTTGGCCCGATCATGCCGCCGATGTAGCCGCGCGGGAGATTGAAGGACACATCCGCGAGCGAGAAGCACGGGTAGTGTTTCGAGACGCCGCGCAGTTCGAAAACGGAATCCACAACGCCTCCCACACTCCTCGATGGAGTCGCCAGCCCTTCGTGGGCGCTGGCTTCAGCCAGCGCCGCTGCGGGTCCGGCTAAAGCCGGACCCCACGTGGTGATACGGCCTGCACCGCATCACGCAGGCGATGAAACCGTCCCACTACAAGTCCTGGCGTTCCACCAGGAACACCGACACCTGAAACGACACCCACACGGCCATGGCCACGATGGCGGCGGTCTGCAGGAGCGTCCCAGGCTGATCGAGCGCCCCGTGCAGGCCGATGAAGCCGCGCTCGGCCGCACGGAACAGGCCGTTCAGCACATCCTTCATACCGAGCGCAACGGGAAGCACGAGCAGCGCGATGCCGGCCACCTGCAGCACCGCGAAGAACCCGATCACGCCCAGCAGGCCGAACCGGATGGCCAGCGGCATCAGCATGGCCACCGACACGCCAGCCACCGCGGCGCCCAGGAGCAGCGTCTTCGGCTCGAACGCCTCCGCCACACTCTGCACCGACCATGGCAGGACGGCCGACATCGCCGCGACGCCGGCCATCGACACGGCACCGACGACCAGCGCCAGCAGATAGCGCGCCTGCACGAAGGTCCGACGCGCGACCGGCAGGCTCGCCAGAAAGGCCGTCGCGTGGAACTTGTCCTCGCGGGCGCAGATGCTCACGGTCATCAGCGCGCCGATGAGGGCGCCGGACACGGCGGTCATCGCGCCCATGTGCTCCTGCCCCAGCGCGTAGGCCGCCCAGGCGAACCAGGGAATGAGCCCCCAGAATTGCTTCCCGTTGAGCAGCAGGTCCTTGCGGATCGCGTTACGCAGCATGGGCCGCCTCCCCTTCCATCAACACCATCACATCGTCGAGGCGAGGCCGCTCGACGAGGGCTGACGCGCCAAGCGCCCGCCTGGCCGACGCCGCGTCGGAGACCAGCGCCTCGGCTCCCGTGCCCCGCTGCCGCGCGCCCCTGACGGTCGCGGGATCGAGCCGCGCCAGGACCGCGGCATCGCCCTTCACGATGGCCCACGCGTCGAACAGGTCGTGGCGCGGCATCGAGAACGCGATCCGGCCGTTCTGCACAAACGTGATGAAGTCGGCCACGCGCTCGAGGTCGCTGGTGATGTGCGTCGAGAACAGGATCGACTTGCCCTCGTCCTGCAGGAGCGCCGAAAGGCGCTGCAGCAGCTCGCGGCGGAACACCGGATCGAGGCCCGCGGTCGGCTCGTCCATGATGAGCAGGTCGGCTTCGTGCGACAGCGCCATTGCCAGCGCGAACTTCGTCTTCATCCCCGCCGACAGCGTCTTGAACTTCCTGTCGAGCGGCAGGCCGAACTCGCTGGCCAGGCGGTTGAAGGTCTCGTCGCTCCATCGGGGATAGAACGTACCGAGCGCGCGGCGATGCAAGGCCAGTGTCTGGTCGTCCCAGAACCCGGGCACGTCGTAGACGAACCCGATCCGCGACCGGACCGCCACTTCGTCTCGACGGTTGTCCAGGCCGAACACCCGGATCTCGCCCGCCTCGTGCCTGGCCAGGTTCATGATGAGCTTGATGATCGTCGTCTTGCCCGATCCGTTCGGGCCGATCAGCCCGCCAATGTAGCCGCGAGGAAGGCTGAACGACACGTCGTCGAGCCTGAACCCTCGGTAGCGTTTGCAGACGCCGTGCAGTTCGAGCGCATAGTCGGCGCTCATGATCCCTCCTCGCAGAGCAGCCGGAGCATCTCGCTGAGCTTCGGGTATCCGAGGCCCATCAGCCGCGCCTCGTCGACCGCGGCCGCCATCTTCTCCTCCACGGCCTTCATGCGCTTCTCGCGAAGGAACTCGGCGTTCTGGGCGGCGACAAACGTGCCCTTTCCCGCCACCGTGTCGATGAACCCTTCCGCTTCGAGCTCGTCGTAGGCCCGCTTGGTCGTGATCACGCTGATCTGCAGGTCAAGGGCGAGCTTCCGGATGGATGGCAGCGGCTCCCCCTCATGGAGGTCGCCGGCGATGATCTGCGCCCTGACCTGGCGCACGATCTGGTCGTAAATCGGGTCCGGTGAGGAGTTGGCAATCAGGATTCGCATGTGCATTCCATATCTACTGTTTATATACGATATGCACAGTCAAAAGGTTCGTCAAGTCCTTTCTGCTCTGGTATCCTGCGGGCGTCTGGACGTCGCCCCCCGCCCTGTCAGCCCATCCCAGGTGGCCTTATGTTGAGCGTTCTCCTTATTGCAGTGACAGTTGCGGCTAGCCGCCCGCCCCAGACGGCACCGCAGCCGGCTGCCGCGCCCGTCACGCTGGAGCAGGCCGTCGCGACGGTCGTGGCCGGATCTCCTGGTCTGAAGGCCGTCCAGGCAAGGACGGACGCGGCCAGGGAGGCCGCCAAATACGCCGGTGCGCTGCCGAACCCGACCGTCGAGGTGCGGTCGGAGAACTGGACGTTCGGCTCGTGGACGTGGACGCCGGCGCCCGACCCGGCGGCGCCTCCGGGGCTCGATTTCTTCACGGTGCTGACGCAACCGGTGGAGCTTGGCGGCCAGCGCGGGAAACGCGCCGCTATTGGCGCCGCGGATCGGGACGCGGCCGAGGCGGCGCTGGCCGGCGCCCGGCGGCAGGTGGTCCTCGACACGATCCGCGTCTACGTGGACGCGCTGCGCAGCCGCGAATGGCTGCGGGCGCTCGACAGCAACCGAGAGGGCCTCGACACGCTGCTGCGCGCGATGACCTCGCGCGTCCGCGAGGGCTACACCGCCGAAGCGGATCTCGCGAAGTTCCAGGCGGAATCGGCGCGGGTGGACACGCAGCGCCTGCGCGCGCGCCTCGATCTGGGCCGCAACCTGTCGCTGCTCGCCAGCCTCATGCAGACGCCGGTGCCGCTCACGGCCGACCAGCTGATCGAACCCGCCATGCGCCCCTCCCCGCCGGGGGATTCCGCCCAGCTTGCCGCCCAGGCCGCCGACCGCTCGCCCGAGGTGCTCGCGGCCCGGGCGCGGGTGGCCCGGGCCCGGGACTCGCTGGCCCTCGAGCGCGCGCTCCGCGTGCCGGATCTCCATGTCGCGGGCGGCTACAAGCGCACCGCCGGCACCGATACCGCCGTCTTCGGCGTGCTGATGGCCATTCCGCTCTTCGACCGCCACACGAAGGCCATCGCCACCGCGAGCGGCGACCAGCACGCGGCGGCTTTCGAACTGGCGGCCATCGAGGCGCGCGTGCGCGCCGACGCCCAGTTGGTCTTCGACGCCGCCCGCGTGCTTGGCGAGCGGGCCACGCACGTCGACGCGGACCTGCTGACGCCCGCGGACACCGTGCGCACCGCGGCCCGGTCGGCGTTCCGCGAAGGCGCCACCGACATCCTGATGCTGGTCGACGCCGAGCGCGTCTACGTGGACGCGCGTCGCGAAGCCGTGCAACTCAAGCTCGATGCGATTGCGGCCGCCCTCGAAGCGCGGCTGCTGCTGGGAGAGGAGATCGTGCGATGAACCGACGCTACCTGCTCGCGGGTGGAGCGCTGCTGATCCTCATCATCGCCGCCTACGTCATGCTCAGGCCGCCGGCCCCGGCGGCTCCGGAGTCCGCGCCCGCGAGGGTGCCAGACGGCACCGTCGCGCTCAGCGACACCGCGGCGAAAGAGGCGGGCCTGGTGGTGTCGCCGGTGGCGACCATTACCCGGCGCAATCAGCTCGAGGCGCCCGGCGTGCTCGCGCTCGACGAGCGGCGCACGGCGCGCATCGGATCGCAGGTCGACGGCAAGGTCATCGAGGTCTTCGTGCAGATCGGCGACCGCGTCGGCAGCGGCAAGGAACTGGCGCACATGATCAGTCCCATCGTCCACGAGGCGTGGGCGTCCTACCGTAAGGCCGTCGCCGAACGGCGCCGGGCGCAATCGGACTTGAAGCTGGCGGTCCAGTCCGACGAGCGCGCCGCGCGGCTGCTGGCCGACAAGGCCATCTCGGAGCAGGAAGCGCAGCGCGCGCATGCAAGTCGCGTGTCGGCCGAGGAGGCCCTCAACATCGTGGAGACGGAGGTCAGGCGCTCCGAAGAAGAGCTCGAGCATCTCGGCGTCACCAACAGCGAGGATCCCTCGGGAGAATCCGGCGAGCAGATCCCGGTCCGCTCGCCGCTCTCCGGCGTCGTCCTCGAGAAACTCATCACAGAGGGCGGTGCCGTGACCCCCGGCGCTCCGCTGTTCGTCGTCAGCGACCTGTCGAACCTCTGGGCGCTGGCCGAGATCGACGAGACCGCGCTGCCGCACGTCCGGACCGGCTCGCCAGTCGACGTGAAGGTGGCGGCCTACCCCGCCGAAGTCTTCGCCGGCACGATCACCTGGGTGGCCGACACCGTGAACCCGAAGACGCGCCGCATCACCGTGCGTTGCGCGCTGCCGAACCCGACCGGACGCCTCAAGCCGGACATGTACGCCACCGTGATGCTGGGCGAAGGCGAGCCGCGGCCGATCGTGGTGGTGCCGTCGCAGGCCGTGCAGGACATCGGCGGCAAGCCGGTGGTATTCGTCGAAACGGCGAGGGGCCGCTACGCCCGCCGGGACGTGACGGTCGGCGCCGATGTCGGCGGGCAGATCGAGATCACGTCCGGCCTGCGCGCCGGCGAGCGAGCCGTCACGGCGGGTGCGTTCCTGCTGAAGTCGGAACTGCTGAAGTCCAGCACGCCGGAGAACTGACGTGGGCGCCATCGAACGATTCGTCGCGTGGTCCCTGCGGCAGCGGCTGTTCATTCTGCTGTGCGTCGCCGCACTCATCGCCACCGGCGTCGTCGCCTTCCGCGAGCTGCCGACCGAGGCCTTCCCCGACCTGACGAACAACCAGGTCGTGGTCGTCACCGACGCGCCCGGCCTCGCCGCCACCGAGGTCGAGCAGCGGGTGTCCTACCCCATCGAGACGGCGCTCATGGGCGTGCCCGGCGCTGAGGAGGTCCGCTCCATCTCGAAGGCGGGCCTCTCGATCGTCAGCATCATCTTCGACGATGCGGTGCCGGTGTATTTCGCGAGACAGCTGGTCAACGAGCGGATGCTGGAGGCGCGCAGCCGCATTCCCGACGGCCTCGACCCGACGCTGGGCCCCGTGGCGACGGCCTTCGGCGAAATCTACCAGTACCTGATCGAAGGCGACACCGCCGACGCGATGACGAAGAAGACGCTGCACGACTGGGACATCCGCACCCGGATGCGCTCGGTGCGCGGCGTGAGCGAGATCAACTCGTGGGGCGGCGAAACGAAGCAGTTCCAGGTGCTGGTGGATCCTCGCCAGCTCGATCGCTACGGGCTGACGCTGCGGCAGGTCTTCGAGGCCCTGGCGGGCAACAACGCCACCTTCGGCGGCGGGTTCATCGAGCACCGCAGCGAGCGCTTCACGGTGCGCGGCGTCGGGCTGGCGCAAACCGTCGACGACCTGAAGCGCATCGTCGTCTCGGCCGTGGAGGGCACCCCGATCTACATCCGCGACGTCGCCGAGGTGGCCGTCGGCGCGATGCCACGGCAGGGCGCGGTGACGCGCGACGGCAAGGGCGAGAGCATCGCCGGCATGATCATCATGCTGAAGGGCGAGAACGGGAAGGACGTCGCCGATCGCGCAAAGGCGCGGCTGGCGGACATCTCGAAGTCCCTGCCGACGGGCCTGTCCATCAAGCCGTTCTACGACCAGACCGAGGTCATCGACCGCACGTCGCACACCGTGACCAAGAACCTCATCGAGGGCTCGCTGCTGGTCGTCGTGGTGCTCTTCGTGTTCCTGGGCGACGCGCGCGCGGCGCTGCTGGTGGCGGCCGTCATCCCGATGTCGATGCTGGTCGGTTTCATCGGGATGCGCCATTTCGGCGTGTCGGCGAACCTGATGTCACTCGGCGCCATCGACTTCGGCCTCATCGTCGACGGCGCCGTCGTCATGATGGAGAACTTCGTCCGGCGGCGTGGAGACTACCGGCTCGAGCCCGGCGTGGACCCGAAAGAAGCCCGCCTCGCCCTGTTCACGTCGGCGGCCACCGAGGTCGCGCGGCCGATCCTGTTCGGCGTGCTGATCATCGTGGCCGTCTACCTGCCCATCTTCACGCTCGAGGGGCTCGAGGGGAAGATGTTCAAGCCGATGGCCATCACGGTCTGCTCGGCCATCCTCGGGTCGCTGCTGCTCTCGCTGACGGCCGTGCCCGTCGGCGCGTCGTTCCTGCTGAAGCTGGGCGGCGGCGAGCACGAGGGGCCGTGGTTCGAGCGGCTGAAGCACTTCTACGTGCATCACCTGGCCCTGCAGATGAACCGGCGGTGGCGGACGATCGGCGTGGCGCTGGTCGCGGTCGCCGTCGCGATCGGGTCGGTCCCGTTCATCGGCACCGAGTTCATGCCGAAGCTGGACGAGGGCTCGATCCTCATCGAGACGCGCAAGCTGCCGTCGGTGTCGCTGCCCGAGTCGGTCGCCATCTCGACCCACGTCGAGCAGATCGTGCGGCGGTTCCCCGAGGTCAAGCAGGTCGTCACGAAGATCGGCCGGCCGGATCTCGCCACCGAGGCGATGGGCATCTACCAGGGCGACGTCTACGTCATCCTGCAGCCGATCGAGTCGTGGACGAGCGGCCGCACGAAGGACGACCTGATCGTCGCCCTGTCCGAGGCGCTGAGTTCGCTGCCTGGCGTGGAGTTCAACTTCACGCAGCCGATGGCCATGCGCCTCGACGAAGTGGTGTCGGGCGTGAAGGCGGACGTGGCCGTCAAGGTGTTCGGCCCGGATGCGGCGGTGCTCGAGAAGCTCGGCGGCCAGATCCAGACGGTGCTGAACGACGTGCCCGGCGCGGCGGACCTGCAGGTCGAGGTCCTGTCGGGGGCCGCGCAGCTCGAGATCGTCGCGGACCGCGCGCGCATGGCCCGCTACGGCATCAACGTCGCGCACCTGCGCGAGCTGGTGGAAACCGCCATCGGCGGCGCCATGGCCACCGAGGTGCTCGACGGCTCACGCCGCTTCGACGTCGTCGTACGCTTCCCCGACGCGATGCGAAGCGACCCGGAGGCGATCGCCGGCCTGCTGCTGACCGCCCCCGGCGGCGAGCGTGTGCCGCTGGGCAACGTCGCCACGGTGGCGATGGTGCGGGGCCCTGAAGCGATCAACCACGAGAACGGCGAGCGACGTCTCGTCGTCCAGACCAACGTCCGCGGGCGCGACGTCGGCAGCTTCGTCGCCGAGGCCCAGCAGCGGCTGGCGGGCCGCGTGACGATGCCCGAGGGGTATCACCTGGCGTGGGGCGGCCAGTTCGAGAACCAGCAGCGGGCCATGGCGCGCCTGGTGCTGGTCATCCCGCTGTCGCTGGTGATCATCTTCCTGCTGCTGTTCGTCACCTTCGGCAAGGTTCGCCAGGCGGGCCTGGTCATCATGAACGTGCCGTTCGCGCTGGTCGGCGGCATCGGCGCGCTCTGGATGCGCAGCCTGAACCTGAACCTCTCCGCGTCGGTCGGCTTCATCGCGCTCTTCGGCGTCGCCGTGCTGAACGGCGTCGTGATGATTGCGGCGGTCAACAAGCTGCGCGAGGAGGGCCGCGCCCTGCGCGACGCGATCATCGAAGGTGCCGGCACGCGGCTCAAGCCGGTGCTGATGACGGCGCTGGTCGCCTCGCTCGGCTTCATCCCGATGGCGCTCTCGCACGGCGCCGGCTCGGAAATCCAGCGCCCGCTCGCGTCGGTTGTCATCGGCGGCATCGTCACGTCGACGCTACTGACGCTGATCGTGCTGCCGACCCTCTACGAATGGCTGGAGGCGTGGGTCGAGCGGCGCGAAGGCCGCACCGGCCGCCGCGCCTGGAGATGGCCGGGGATGGAATAGTGGGGCTAGGGGCTAGGGGCTAGGGGCTAGGGATTAAGCGCTAGTTCGGGGTTCGGGATTCGGGATTCGGGCTAGTCCCCGCAGTGGGGTCAGATCCCAATGCGCCGCGATCGCGTGCATTGGGCTCTGACCCCACGGCGTACCGCGCCTCGCCTACTGCAGCGCGAACTTGACGGTGGCCGTCATGACGACCGGCACCGGGACGCCGTCCTTCAGCGTCGGGGTGAATTCCCACTGCTTGACGGCATCAATCGCCGCCTGATCCAATTCCGGAATCGAACGCAGCACCTTGGCGGACTGGACCTTCCCGTCCTTCCCGATGGCCAACTCGAGGATCACGGTGCCCTGGATGCCCGCTTGCTTCGCGGCGGCGGGATAGGCCGGCTTCACGTCCACAGTCTTCGTGGGCGCCGGGATCTTGGCCCCTCCGACGCGAGGGGCCGCCGCGCCGCCTGCCGCCGGCGCCTGGTCGAGCGTGAAGTTGACGGTCACCGTCATGCTGACTGGCACCGGGACGCCGTTCTTCAGCGTCGGCGTGAACGCCCAGCCCGTGACCGCATCGAGCGCGGCCTGGTTGAGGGCAGGAATCGACCGCAGGATCCGGGCCGCCGTCACCTTGCCTCGCTCGTCGATCAACGCCTCGATGATGACGACGCCCTGAATCCCGGCGGTCTTCGCCTCGGCCGGGTAGATCGGTTTCACGTCCACTGTCTTGGTCGGGGCCTTGATGTCGCTGCCAAGCCTGCCGATCCACTGCAGGACGCCCGTGTCGGCGCGGACGGAGAATCCGATCCCGAAACTCAGGGGACGAGTCAGCGGCGCGAACCGCAGGCGGGCGGCCGCGCGGGTCACCTCCTGCACGACGGCCGGCGGCCACGCCTGCAGGCCGGTCGCCGCGTCGGGCGCGCCGAACATCGTGACCTTCCAGTTCGACGTGGTCCCGGCCACATCGACGTCGAAGTCCGCCCACCCGCGCGCCCCTCGCCCGGCCTGGGCGATCTCCGGGGGCAGCTTGGCCTCAACCGGGCTCACGAGTGTGGGACGCGCCTGCGCCGGCGCAGTCACCTGGCCCGGTGCCGCCGCCTGCGCCTT
>Ga0315292_10000786_pt1 | contig 15774 bp, 13 predicted proteins | sample YL17G13_0_MG_FD_204029 | JGI IMG/M metagenome (GOLD analysis project Ga0315292, IMG submission 204029) | Sediment microbial communities from Yellowstone Lake, YNP, Wyoming, USA - YL17G13_0 | ecosystem: Environmental > Aquatic > Freshwater > Lake > Sediment | place: USA: Wyoming | collected... | reverse complement strand
TGTGTCGAAGGCAAGCTGAAAGGATACACATGGAATCTCATTAAGGAATACCCGCTGAAGATAGAAGTATTCAGTATAAACAAGGATACAATACTCCACTCGGGTTTTTATGCCGAGAACAGTTTTCAGAGGAGTGAAAACGGTACGCGCGAGATCACCGGGGTTCTCTTCAAGGAGCCCCTCTTCTCTGTCAAGACGCTCCAGCTTGATCATCAGATTCCATGCCTGGCGTATTCGATCGAAGAGGAATTCCATATCAATATTAACAAGGTGTTATTAAAGGAAATGGCACTCCCTGTCGGCCCCTGGCTTTCGGACTTGAAAAAAGCAATCAGGGAGCAGATGCCGCAGGACACGGAATTTAGCGTATCGGAAAGACGATATACCCTTGAGGAATTGAAGACAATCGCAACAATCACAAAAGGCCAGAAGATATCATATGTGACAGATGTATCAATAACGGATGATAACATCCGGAGGATTATTGAATTCGTCCACGATTCTGACACCCTCTATTGCGAGGCCTATTTTATGGATAAAGATATCGACAGGGCGTATAAAAGATTTCATCTCACAGCGAAGATCACCGGGAGCATTGCGCGTCAGGCAGGGGTAAAACACCTCGTCGTCATGCATTTTTCTCCGAGATACCGGAATCAGTCTGAAAGCCCTGAGGCCGAGGCGATGAGAGCGTTCATGCATTCAGCTTCCTGAAAACCAGGACCGCATTCAATCCGCCGAACCCGAATGATTGAGACAGTGCATATTTTAGAGAAGCGCACCTGCATTCCGTAACATAATCAAGATCGCATTCGGGGTCCCTCTCTCTTAGATGTACGGTCGGCGTGATGACTCCCTCCTTCAAACACAATAACGTAACCGCTGCTTCAAGAGCGCCGGATGCGGCGAGCATATGTCCCGTTACAGATTTCAGTGACGTTATGGGTATGCCATACGCATATTTACCGAATGAACGTTTTATCGCTTCCGTCTCTGTTTTGTCGCCAAGACAGGTGGATGTCCCATGGGCGCTGATGAAATGAATCTCGTGTGGCTTCAATCCCGCTTCGTCGAGGGCAGATCGAATTGCCCGTGCTTCACCTTCCGCGGAGGGAACCGTCTGGTGATATGAGTCCGTTGTATTCCCGTAGCCGATGATTTCACCATAGATTCCCGCCCCTCTCTTCATCGCACTTTCATACGTTTCAAGAACAAGAATACAAGACCCCTCCGAGAGAACAAAGCCGTCCCGCGTCCTGTCAAACGGCCTGCTCGCAGAGGGATCGCCTCTCCTGGACAGGGCACCTGAAACACCGTATCCTTCTATGCATGTCCTGCAGACAGGAGCCTCGGTACCTCCGCATAATACCGGATGCCTGTATCCTGATTTGATTAATCTGTATGCCTCGCCTATTGCACTCAATCCCGAAGCGCATGCATTGGATATGCCGAGACAATACCCCGTGATACCGAGTTTTTGAGCAACATATGACGATGCCATGCTGATTGTCGTAGAAGGCATAAGATAAGCAGACATGGATGATGGATGCGCCGAGCTGCGAGATAAGCATTTTTTTTTGAATGCTTTTTCCATGCTCTGTATCCCGCCGCGAGATGAACCAATAATGACGCCGGCTAATTGCAGGAATGCAGCGCCCATGAGGCCGGCATCTTCTGCAGCCATAATCGCCGCAGCAACTGCATAATGAACAAAGGGATCAAGACGGAGTATTTCCTTCGGATACAGGTATTTTCCCGCATTGAAATCCTTGAGCGCTCCAGCAACCTTCCAGGGGATATCGGCAACATCGAATTGCGTGATCGGCGTAATCCCTGATTGCCCTGCCTTTGCCTTAGACCAGGACTCATACAATGAATTCCCAACGGGACTGACAGCTCCGATGCCTGTTACGACGACACGATTCATTCTGAAGGTATAATAGCACAGTCTGCGTGCACCCCCTTGTTTCATTGCCCTTCTCGGTGCCATAATGGTATCATTAATCGAATTCCCTGCTGGCAAGGAAGTTCTTCCCTGTGGTGAACAACAAAATTGAGGAATTAGATTATAGGAAACAATGATAAGGAATACTTTCAGCATCCTGAACGGTATCGGCGAAAAGCTTGAACGAAAGCTCTGGAGCGCCCGAATTCTCACATGGGACGACTTTATCGGTTCTTCAGATATCAACTGCATAAGCCCGCTTAAAAAAGTTGTTTTTGATGAATCTCTCTCGTCTGCCCGGAATGCGCTCGATCATACAGATGCCGGGTATTTCGCCTGCACGATTAAGAGAAGGGAACATTGGCGGCTCTTTGATATCTTTAAAGAAGAGTCTGCCTGTCTTGATATAGAAACGAACGGCCTTATGCCGGGCAGCGGTGGTGTCGTCACCGTAATCGGTATATACGACGGTTTCGAGTATAAATGTTTTGTACGGCATGAAAACCTCACTGCAGAGAATATAATGGAAGAGATCTCCCGGTACAAATATCTCATAACATTTTACGGGGCAGGCTTTGACATCCCGTATCTCCTGAGATCAATGCCTCATCTGAAATTCGACATCCCGCATTTTGACACTTGCTTCGGCACAAGGAGGCTCGGATTTCGGGGCGGGCTCAAAAGGCTCGAATTGGAACTGGGAATCGCCAGAGATAAAACGGTAAAGAATATGAATGGATATGATGCAGTAAAGCTCTGGGAGTATGCTCAGAGGGGAAGTAGTGATTCTCTGGAACTGCTCAAGTTATACAACAAAGAAGATACCGTCAACCTTTTCACGATAGCGGAAATTGTCTATCAGCGGTTACGATTACAGACAGGAATAGATGACTACCTGTAAATCCACCCAATCATCCTGAATATTCACCAGATGCTGACATGAAGCTATTTTAAACAAATTCCAATCCGACTTTATAAAAAAATGAATCGTATTTTTCGACCCAACGAACAGCTGCTTTTTTATACAGCGGGGGGTCATCGCTTTTCAAGATTATTGCCTGCCCTGCTGTAAGGACTGCCGGGGTATAAATACACAGGCCATCATTACTGAGGTTGAGTGTATATCCAACAAAAATCTCATAGGTCGTGTCAGGGTGCAGTACAAATTCAAGGACGATATAGGAAAAATCTTTCCGTTGATCTTTTCTGCGATTCTCTGTCAGGTTGTTGCTATTTTTTTCATCTGAAGATTCCATGGTTATCCTTTTATCACGAGTTTATGAATTTTTCTTTATAGTCTCTTCATGAACCTTGCACATTTTATGCCAAAATGATTTGTTTTTAAGGTGCTGATTTATATAAGAATATGGACATAGTGAGCCGTGGAGTTTTCTGTTTTGCGGAATTTTGTCAACGCCCTGAAGAGAAATGGCAGTGGACACAGTGGATGTAATGAAATAGAGAATGCATATAGAGATGGTGCGAGAGGCGGGAGTCGAACCCGCAAGGAGTTACCCACTGGATCCTAAGTCCAGCGCGTCTGCCAGTTCCGCCACTCTCGCATAGTTGATTTTAAAGGATACACGCTGACTTCTGCAAACGCTGGACTGAACTGTTCTGTACCCCAAGACAAACAATCATTAGACATGCATGGAAGAAAAGAAAAGCGGGAATGGTCCCTTGTTCTTAGAATTCCTTAAAGACACCGGGTGAAAAGCTGGATTTCTCATACCCGTCTTTCAGCTTGAAAAAGCTGGTATCGATGTGAACACCGTAATCTTTACCGAGCCACCGCCATTGCAAGGTATTGCCCCCTCCCCTATCCTACCCAGGTAGGATTGCTTCTTGAAGCATTGCAACAGATACTATGAACAAGAGGAAAAAAATGAATAGAGACAATAATTTTGCTAATCCGGTTCTCCAGGAAGATGCGCCTTCAAATTGCACGGAAAGTGCACACGGCTGCGAAGATAATGCGGAGGAGAAGAGACTACACAAGAGATTGTCTGTTAAAAATATGAACATTCAGAGCGAGATGTCTCTTGCTAAAAAGTTAATCATCATCAACATATCATCAGGTGGGGTATTAGTAAAAGCAGATCGAAGGCTCAATATTGGAAGTACCTATATCCTGAAGATCGGGTATAAAGATAATGTATTGTTTGCCAGGGCTGTTGTGAAATGGTCATTCCTTGTGGAAAGTATTGAGGACACAGACGGCAATATTGTTCCCCTCTATATGGCTGGCATGCAATTCGATGAAGTCTCCTCGGAAAAGGGAGAGGAAATTGTTCATTCTATAATGGCTGATGTTGAATCAGATGTATTTCAACTCATTGACCATACAGAGACGTCTCCTGGATATGCTCATTCGCATCACGACAGAGATTCAGAAACAGATATGGTTAAAGAAGATTTTGAAATACCTCACGACACTCCGCCTGAAGATATTATTGGAGACCCTTCGGTGGACTCCCCGGCAATAATCATCAAGAAGATCGAAAATATGTATATGAGATATACCGATAAAAACCTGAGCTACTATGAGCTATTGAACGTCAAAGATGATGCTCATGCCGATGAGATCAAGAAGGCATATTACAGGAGGGTAAAGGAATTTCATCCTGACAAACATTGCTGTTTGCCACCTAAGACGAAAGATAAACTGAATGTTCTTTTTGCATACGTGAATGAAGCCTACGATACGCTTATGAGTGCTGCGCAAAAAGAGCACTATGACAGAACTCTGCTGCTTAAACAGTCGGGAAAGATCTCAAAGCAGGAGTCGGCACATCAATATTTTGAACAGGGGAAAATCGAATTCTGGAATGGTAATTTTCCAGAGGCCGAGGTCCTTTTTCAACACGCTCTTTACTTATGTAACACTTCAGCGAAATATTTCTTTTATTACGCGAAGACCCTTCTGAATCTTGGGAAATGCCGTGAGGCAGAGAAAGCTATCAAGAACGCACTCAAAATTGACTCTTCCAATTCAGATTATCTAACAGAGGCAGGTTACATATATCATGCTTTGGGATTGTCGAACAGGGCAGAAGAAAACTTTGAGACGGCACTCGGGATCCAGCCCTCGCATGCAAAGGCCCTGAAAGGTATAATAGGAATAAGGGGCAAAAGGGGAAGCGGGAACTTCGATGACACTCTGTTTAATCCGATAAAGGCATTGAGGAAAATAATCACCAGATAAGCGAAATACTGAGAGAACCATAAATGGTTAGAATACTTCATCATACAAGAGAGCAACTCACATGTCTTTTGCCGCAATAGTCGCAAGTGTCGTTATCTTTTTTCAGAAAAATCTTCTCGCATCCCTTGCCATCGTAACCATTCTTCTTTATCTTCTTTTCCGGAAACCAAAAACATTTTTTATTATCCTTTTTATTGCTCTGCTTCTAATAGGGATATTCTATCTGAGCATGTATTTATCATCGTGCAAACAGATTCCTCCCTATCAGTAAATGAAATGACAAGAACGCGGTGTCTTTGGTTCTCATGACATCTCCATGTTTTTTAACAGTCTGCCTCTCTTTGGATGTCTGAGTTTTCTCATTGCAACACCCTCTATCTGCCGTACCCGTTCACGGGTAAGGGAGAGAGATCTGCCTACTTCTTCGAGTGTATAGTTTCTGTCAACTCCAATACCAAATCTCATTCGTATGACCTGCTCCTCCCTGGGCGCAAGGGTATGAAGAATCTTCAGTAAATATTCAGACATCATGTCTCTCTCCACATGACAATACGGTGAGGAATCGGTATCATCACTGATAAAATCTTCCAGAGTTGAATCATCTTCACCGATCGGGGTTTGGAGGGTCAGCGGATCCTGAACCGCCGATAAAATCTCTTCCACTTTCCTGACAGGAATTCGCAATCGTGCAGCTATCTCTTCCTTCCTCGGTTCCCTTCCAAGATTTGATATCAGTTCCCTCGAAGTTTTAATAATCTTATTGTAAAGATCCATCATATGGACTGGAAGCCTGATTGTTTTCGCCTGATCAATAAGTGCCCTCAGTGCTGCCTGTCGTATCCACCATGTTGCGTATGTGCTGAATTTAAAACCTTTTCTATAGTCAAACTTGTCGATTGCTTTCATAAGGCCGATATTCCCTTCCTGGATAAGGTCCAGCAAAGAAAGTCCTCTTCCTACATAATGCTTGACAACATGTACAACCAAGCGAAGGTTATGCAGGATAAGTGCATGCCTTGCTTTCGAAATAATCTCTCGCGCCCCTGTAATTTTTACATAATTCCTTTTCAATTCTTCAATGTCGATTTCTCTCCTATAGGTGCTGTCATTCTCCCCGTCCGTCATTGTTTCCCTACCCATCATCACATCATCGATTATTGCAAGTGTCTTATCCAAAATACTCTTGTTTTTTTCTCCTCCTGTGCTGATAATCTCCGCTTGCTCGCAGGCATTAAAGCTCGCTTCAACTTCCCTGTATAAAGGCATTGACATGACAGCCGCCCTAAGCAGATCTTTGCCGGCTTTCAAACTTTTTGACAGCGCTCTTTCTTCTTCTCTTGTCAGGATCACAATATCGCCCATCGAGTGAAAATATGCCTGGATGAGATCTTCTGCCCTGTCATACTCTTGTTCACTGTCACCTGCTGATTCATCCTCGCCACCGTCTACTTGCTGCCTCTCAGCATGGCCACCTTCTCTGTCCTCCTCGAGAAGATCCGGGAGACCTCCAAATTCATTCACATGCAGCCATCCCGGCTGCACCGTATCAACTATTTCATGAGCGGCCATGCCATGTTTTTGGGTAGAGTCAAGAATCTCCTCAAAAATATCCCGCTCTTTCATGGTATTCATTTCCCCATCTCTCTTTCCATCCCCGTAGGGTTGCTCTGTATCTCATGCCCTTTCTTATTTTCCCCATCGATCAGTCATAAAATGCCTCGCCTGCCTGCCGGAGACCTGTCTTACACAAAACACAGAGGCCTTCCTTTTGATATGTGCTCATCCCGCATACGCTGCATTTTTTTAACCTGCCCCGCTTTGCGTTCGGAACCCTTGGTTCATTCTTTGCTTCTTTCTCCATAATCTCCTGATCTGCTATCTCTATCATTTCTGTTTGCATCTTTACACCTCTCTCCTGTCATGAAGATGTCTGAAGGTTACAATTTGTCCGTTTCATGTCACCACTCAGAACCTCGACAACTTTTTCAAATTCCCTTGACTTATCGAAAAAGAAATCCGCACCGGCATCCATACATTTCTTCCTATACTGGGGATACGGATAATTTGTCAGCATAATGACAATAGGCACCTGGTCCTTTTTCTCAATTTCTCTGAGCACATCTATACCGTTCCCTCCGGGCATCCTTATATCAAGAATTACCACATCAGGACCCTGTTGTCTGATATGTTCTATAGCTTGCTGCACATTTTCCGCTTCCCCGATCATTTCAACCTTTTCCACTTCAGAGAGGAGCATTTTTATCCGTTCCCGTACCTCTCCAGAATCATCAACGATAAGAACTTTCATCTCATTCCACCGTATTAAAATACGAGATGCTCCATGGGTATCTTAATGTTCCTCCTTTTAGGTTCTTGCATAATCTCTTATTAACAGTCTCATAATAGTATTTACGGCTTCTTTCCCTTCCCCGTCATGCCCGAGGTCCTCAGTCGGGCATCCATTTCCCGGTCAAATTGGATTCCCGCCTTCGCGGGAATGACGCCGAATATGTACAGACTATTATGAGACTGTTAATATTAGTTATATATCGACGTTACGTGCTTCGAGTGCATGGGTGGTAATGAATTCCTTCCTTGGCTCAACCTGATCCCCCATTAATATCGTGAATATGCTGTCTGCTTCGACGGAATCCCGAACTGTGACTTGAAGGAGCGTTCTCCTCTCTGTATCCATCGTCGTCTCCCAGAGTTGCTGGGGGTTCATTTCTCCAAGCCCCTTATATCTTTGAATGGTAAGTCCTTTCTTTGCAGTAGCCAATATGAATTCAAGCAGTTGCTTGCTGGTTCCAATCTCTTTCACACCGTCTTTGATCTGTACTTTATATGGCTGCGGTCCGAGATCTCTTATGATGCTGTAGAGATTTTCGAGCTCTCTGAACTCAGGTGATGTGAGAAAGTTGGTGTCGAGATTCAGTTTATAGTTCTGCCTTCTGATCTCAACGCCGAACGTTTGATGTTCTTCGTCAAGCTGGATATCCCCGATATGCATGTTTGCGTCTCTCTCCCTTATCCTGGCGAGAAGTTCTTCCAAACTTTTTCTGTCTTTCAGGGTCTCCTTATTCATTCCTGATGCAAGAATAAAGAGCAGGAGGTCCGGGTCTTTCCTTCTTCTTTCAAACCATTCTGTTAACCGTTCGAATCTGTAGAGCCGCTTGAAATGCGTGATAAGCGACTTGCCCTTTACCTGCTGCCCCTTGATACTCATCTCAATATCGTCTGATGCGAGCTCAAAGAGCATGTTCAGCATTTCTAATTCATTCTGAATATATTTTTCTGTTCTGCCTTTTTTCACCTTAAAGAGTGGCGGCTGGGCAATATAGAGATATCCTTTTTCGATAACCTGGGGCATCTGCCTGTAGAAAAATGTTAAGAGCAATGTTCTGATATGCGCACCGTCAACATCGGCATCTGTCATTAAGATAACCTTGTGATAACGGATTTTTGCTATGTCAAAATCCTCATGGCCTATGCCCGTGCCAAGGGCTGTTATAAGAATCCTTATCTCCTCCGAGTTGAGCATTTTATCGAACCGGGCCTTCTCGACATTCAATATCTTTCCTCTGAGCGGCAGTATTGCCTGAATGCGCCTGTCCCTGCCCTGCTTTGCAGAACCGCCGGCAGAATCTCCCTCGACAATGAACACCTCGCTGAGAGCCGGGTCTTTTTCTGAACAGTCTGCAAGTTTTCCCGGGAGCCCTGTATCCTCAAGCGCTCCTTTCCTTCTCGTGAGTTCCTTTGCCTTACGCGCTGCTTCACGGGCCCGCGATGCCTGTATCGCCTTTTCAACGATCTTGCGTGCCACTGACGGATTCTCTTCGAAATAGGTTCCGAGGGTGTCGTTCACAATGGATTCCACAATACCTTTTATGTCGCTGTTCCCCAGTTTCATCTTTGTCTGTCCCTCAAATTGGGGGTTCATGAGTTTAACGTTTATGATAGCGGAAAGACCTTCCCGTATGTCATCACCGGAGAGACCTTCCTTACTGTCTTTCATGAGCCCTGAGGAAGATGCATAACTATTAACCGTCCTGGTAAGCGCTGACTTGAATCCAATGAGATGCGTTCCTCCTTCTTTCGTATTGATATTATTCGCAAAGGTGTAGATTGTCTCGGAATAGCCATCATTATACTGAAGGGCTATTTCAACAATGATATCCTCTTTTTCACCGGAAATATAAATGGGTTTGGGATGAATGAGTGTCTTATTTTTGTTGAGATGCTCTACAAAGGAGACGATGCCTCCGCTGTATTGGAATACCTGCTTCTTTTCTGTACGCTCATCAGACAGCGTTATATTCAGCCCCCTGTTCAGGAATGCGAGTTCTCTCAGTCGTTGCGAAAGGATATCCCAGCTGAAATCAAGAATTTCAAATACCTCGGAATCCGGCCTAAAGGTGATCTTTGTACCTCTGCCCTTTGTCTTTCCGACAATCGCGAGGGGAGCTGCCGGGGCACCCCTGTCATAATGCTGCTGGAAAACAGTCCCATTCTGCTTTATCTCCATATCAAGCCACTCTGAAAGGGCATTGACGACCGAAACGCCAACGCCGTGCAACCCTCCCGATATCCTGTATGCCTTTGACTCAAACTTCCCGCCGGCATGCAATTCGGTAAGCACAACCTCTGCTGCAGACCGCCCTTCTTCTGAGTGGATTTCTGTGGGTATGCCACGCCCATCATCAATTACCGTGCAGCTTCCGTCAAGATGAATGATTACGTCAACATTCTTGCAGTAGCCTGCAAGGCTTTCGTCAACGCTGTTATCTACCACTTCATAGACAAGGTGGTGCAGACCCTCTATGCCCGTTGTGCCGATATACATTGCAGGCCGTTTCCGCACCGCATCGAGGCCTTTTAATACTTTTATATCTTCGGCTGTGTAAGATTCGTTGTTGTTATTATTTTCGTTCATTTCTCCTCTTTATATCCTCATCGGCATGATCACGCACTTATAGTCCTCGTTCCCTTCCTCTTTCACGAGCACAGGACTCAGCGGGTCCTGCATCTCAAGGACAACCTTATCTGATGTCATCGCATTCAGGACGTCAAGGACATACCGTGCATTGAAACCAAGGGTAACTTTATCCCCTGTGTAGTCAACGGGAACCTCTTCCTTTGCTTCTCCAAGGTCAGGGCTCGAGGAAAAGATTGTCATCTTATTGTCTTCGAGGTCAACTCTGACCGCACTTGCCCTCTCCTTGGACATTACCGATACCCTGCGGAGCACTTTTGTAAAGGTATCCCGTCCGATTGAAATCTTTTTCTCATTTGACTGAGGGATAACATTCTCATAGTTAGGGTAGGTACCTTCGATAAGTCTTGTGAGAAACTGAATGGTGCCTATGGTGAAAAGCAGGTGCTTTTCACCGATCGATATCTTAACCGAATGCTCTTCACCTTCCCCGGTTTCAGCCGGCAGAAAGCGCCTCAGTTCTGAAACCGCTTTTCTGGGCACAATGATCTTCTTTTCATCTTTTACCTTACTGTCAATCTGCCTGAGGATTATTGCCAGCCTGTGACCGTCTGTCCCGACAATGGTAAACGACTTGTTCTCCGGCTTCGGATGGAACAGCAGTCCGTTCAGTGTATACCTGGTATCGCTTTCTCCTGCGGCGTATATGGTCTTTTCTATCATCTCTAAAAGCACTGGGGCATCAATCGTCATTTCTTCAATATCTCCACCTCCCAGGGAGGATGGCCATGCAGGAAAATCACCGTGCGGGAGGCAGGCAAGTTTGAACTCGCTTGCGCCGGACCTGACTTTGAGCCATTGTTCATCAACAGTCTCAAAAGACAAGTCTCCATCCACTTCTCTCACGATCTCGAACATTTTCCGTGCAGGAATGCAGATTTTTCCTTCCTTTTCGACTTCAACATCAATGGGTTCCCTGAGTGCTGTCTCAATATCTGTTGCTATGATAGACGAACCTTTCTTTCCTGCATCGAGCAGAAAATGGCTCAGGATAGGCATGGTATTTTTCTTTTCCACAATGTTCTGGATATTCGCGAGTTTTTCCTGCAGCTCATCTTTTGATACACGTGCTTTCATCTTAGCTCCTCCTCTGAAGTCGTGAACTGTTCTTCATCCCTTTATCTTCCGTATAAGACTTTCTATCATCCTGTTGAAGGCTTCATCCTTTGCCCTTTTCCCCTCTATCTGTTTGCAGGCGTAAATAACGGTAGCGTGATCTTTACCGCCAAAGTTTTTTCCTATATCACTCAGGGAGAGGTTCGTAAGCTGCTTGCTCAGGTACATCGCAATCTGCCGCGGCAGCGCAACCTCCTTCGTCCTCTTTTTCGCCTTCATATCAGATACCTTAAGGGCAAAATGTTCAGATACCGTTTTCTGGATCTGATCTGTCGTTATAGGTTTTTCATCATCCTCAATGAGATCCTGCAGGATGTTTTTCGCCATGTCTATATTAATCGGTCTCCCCGTGAGAGACGACTGGGCGCCCAGCCGGATAAGGCATCCCTCCAGTTCACGGATATTCGATTTGACTTTCGATGCAAGGTAATACGCAACATCTTCGGGTACAAAGATTTTTTCTGTTTCGGCCTTTCTCTGCAATATTGCAACCTTTGTCTCAAGTTCAGGAGGCTGGATATCCGCGATAAGCCCCATGCTGAACCTTGACCTGAGCCTGTCGGTTATAGCAGCGATTTCCTTCGGTGGCCTGTCGCTTGATATCACGATCTGCTTCTGTCTCTCATATAGTGTGTTGAAGGTATGAAAAAATTCCTCCTGCGTTTGGGTCTTGTTCTCTATGAAATGGATGTCATCGAGCAGCAGGAGGTCAATATTCCGGAACTTCTCCTTCAGTTCACCCATCTTTTGGTGCCGTATTGCAGAAACCACTTCATTCGTAAATTGTTCTGCAGAGACAAAAATCACCGATATGTCAGGTTTTTTGTCAATAACCGCATTCCCGATGGCAGTAATAAGATGGGTTTTACCAAGCCCCACGCCTCCGTAAATAAATAACGGGTTATATGTTTTCCCCGGTGCTTCTGCAACAGCCTTCGCTGATGCATGAGCAAACTGGTTGCTCGGACCGATCACGAAATTCTCAAAGGTATATTTCGGATTGAGATAAATCCCTCTGCTGGCAAGTTTCTGCCTCCTGGTCTCCAGCCGCATGTCCATTTTCCTGACGGTCGGATCCATCTTTTCTGCTATCTTATACCGCACCGTAACCGGATATTTCAGGATAGTTCCAATGGACTCGGCTATGATATCGGGATAGTTATCCTCTATCCAGTCTTTGAAAAACCTGTTGGGAATTTCTACGGTAGCCTGCTGTTCCTTGAACTGGGAGAGTTTGATCGGCCTGAACCAGAGGTCAATAATATTATTGCCGACCTTCTCTTCGATCTGAGCAAGACTTTTATTCCATATCTCTTCTGGAGTCATACCTAACACCACTCTATCAACATTTTACTAACATTTGTTAATAACTTTTCGGGGAGGTGTAACATTATATCTAAATACTGACAGGGAAGACAAGAAAATCTGTTATTAAATTGTTTAATAAATTGTCAGGTACTTAGTAACTTACATCGGTAAAAAAACGGATACTCTTATGAGACCTTTTATGAACAGAAAAAATGGTTTTATTTCCTTGCCGAACCCTGTTTTTCAACATATGAACATACCCTACTACAATTACTACTTTACTTATATATATAGTAATAGTAGAGAAGAGACTTATCACCTCTAATCCGTCACCCTGAGTAAAACGAAGGGTCTCGTCGTTCAGCTCAGGAAATACTCTATAAAGAATCTCATGTAATCAGCATGTTATGAAACTGAGATTCTTCGGCTGGATCCTCAGAATGACATTATGACATAAGCTCGATACCGGATAACGACAATAGGTTTACTTTATTTTTAAATTTGATTTAATAAAAACATCTATATTACCATCAAGCACTGCATCAACATTTCCTGTTTCAACATTAGTCCTGTGATCTTTGATAATACGGTAAGGCTGAAGGATATAGGAACGTATCTGACTTCCCCATGCAATTCCTTTTTTATCAGCAACAAACTCTTCTATTCTTTTATCCTGTTCCTTCTGCCTGAGGTCGTACAAACGGGCTTTCAGAACCTTCATGGCAATCGCCCTGTTCTTGTGCTGGGAACGTTCGTTCTGGCAACTGACAATGATGCCTGTTGGTATATGAGTAAGTCTGACGGCAGATGATGTCTTGTTGACATGTTGTCCGCCTGCCCCTGAAGCCCTGAATGTATCCAACTTGATATCATCGTCTTTGAGTTCGACATCAATATCTTCTTCCACTTCCGGAAACACAAGAACAGCGGCAAAAGATGTATGCCTTCTTTTCCCTGCATCGAACGGGGATATCCTGACAAGTCTGTGTACCCCTGCCTCGGATTTCAAATAACCGTATGCATATGGGCCGGTTATGGTTATCGTAGCACTTTTTATTCCAGCCTCATCCCCCATCTGCAATTCGATAATCTGCATGCCAAATTTATGCCGTTCAGCCCACCGGAGATACATCCTCATCAGCATCTGCGCCCAGTCCTGGCTTTCTGTTCCGCCTGCCCCGGGATGGATTGTCAGGATGGCATTATTCTTATCCATCTCTCCGGAAAGGAGATGCTTAATCTCAAGGGATTCCAGTTCCTCCTTCAGGTCACCTATTTCCTTCCAAAGGTCTTGAAGAAAAAGCTCACCGCTCTCTTCCTCGAGGATCCCTATAGATTCTTCGAGATAAACGAGCTTACTGGATAATGCATCGAAATGTGAGACAATGTCCTCAAGTTTCGATTTTCTTTTCAGGAGGTCTTTGGTTATCAGGGGTGCTGACCAGACCTCCTCCAATATAAGGTTTTTCTGGATTTTTTCAGTTTCTTCCTTCAGGCTGGGTATATCAAAGATAACCTCTGAGGAATTCGATTTTGTCCCTGAGATTTAATAACTCTTCCTTAAGCTCGTTCTGTAAAAGCATGCTCCCTCCTTAAATGTTTTTTACTCTGCTGACCAGGTTTGCCAGCAAAATCACAGAAAATACGATCCAAATATAGGAGAACAGGTCTCCGTATTTTGCATAAAAGCTCACCGTTGAATCTGTTTTTATATCCTCAGTCAATATAGCCTTCTGAAAAAGACCTGTCTGAGCGATAATTCTTCCGTTACTGTCAATAAATCCGGATATTCCCGTATTAGCAGCCCTTATAACCGGTTTCCGGTTTTCCACTGCACGGAAAACAGCCATGCTGAAGTGCTGATAAGGCCCGCTTGTCTTTCCGAACCAGGCATCATTTGTCATATTCACCATATAATCCCCGCCGTTCGAATAAAATTTCCTTACCAGTCCGGGGAAAATGATTTCATAGCATATCAACGGTGCAAAAGCTCCGAACGGAGTTTCAGCCCGGAGATGGTGGTTCCCGTGAACATAATCTCCTATTCCTACAACAAGCTTGTTGATAAAAAAGAGGATTTTTTGCAGGGGAACATATTCTCCAAAAGGAACCAGATGTATTTTATCATAGGTATAGGTTACCTTTCCAGCTTCATCGAGCAACACGGCACTGTTTGCAAGCAGGTATCTGTTGCCTTTCTTTCCCTTGACCATGACACTCCCGAAAAGGAGATGACTGTTCAGATGGTTCTGAAATTCAACAAGCTTTTTCGAATAAGACGCGTCTGCCATAAAAAAGAAAGGCACCGCGGTCTCCGGCCATATGATGATCGATGGTGAAGAGTCAGCAGCCTTCAGGGACAGGTCTTTGTAAGTTGCCAAAACAGCATCCTGGTACAGCGGTTCCCACTTCCTGTCCTGCTCGATGTTTCCCTGAATGATGCTTGCTCTTACAAGGTTGCCCGCTCTTTGCTCCCGGAGTCTCATCTGGCCGTATAAGATGGTTGTGCCGACAAGTACGATAAGAACGGCCAAACCAACAAGCGTATATGATAACGGGAAAAGAGGCATGTCCTTCGTGCGCTGTTTCAGCAGGAACACGTCTGATAGGGCGCCGTTGACTGCAACGATGAGAAATGAAACGCCGTAAATCCCTGTTATGTCGGCTATCTGGATTATTGTAAGGAACTGATATTGTGAATAACCGATACTTGACCAGGGAAATCCCGTAAAGACATACGTGCGGAGAAACTCAAGCACCACCCAGAATGCGGGTGCAATCAGCAGGGCCGGGAGTTTCGTGTTCCGGATGGTCAATGAGAACAAGAATGCAAAGATTCCAGGGTAAAGACTGAGGTAAAGGCAGAGAAGGATAACGATTGCAATACTTGAAACAAAGGAAACGCCGCCGTAATGGTTTATGGAATGGTATATCCAGTAAAGGGTTCCGAAAAAATAGGTTAGGCCAAAAAAGATGCCTGCCTTGAATGCCTGCTTAGGGCCTTTGTTGTATAGTGAAAGGAGAAAGGGAACAAGCGCGATCCAAGACATAAGGAACAAATCCGGTTTGGGGAAGCAGAGAACAAGGATGACCCCAGAAATCACTGCAGGACCATAGGTTATGAGGTGCTGTACCAATACCGGGCTTATCATGGAGTTGCCGGTATCTATTTTACTCCAAGGGCTTTAAAGTTTGCTCGTGATTATA
>Ga0315292_10000785_pt1 | contig 15776 bp, 10 predicted proteins | sample YL17G13_0_MG_FD_204029 | JGI IMG/M metagenome (GOLD analysis project Ga0315292, IMG submission 204029) | Sediment microbial communities from Yellowstone Lake, YNP, Wyoming, USA - YL17G13_0 | ecosystem: Environmental > Aquatic > Freshwater > Lake > Sediment | place: USA: Wyoming | collected... | reverse complement strand
CTCTAGTAGCTGCCGTGTCCAAGCACTATGAACCCGCTTTTCGGCTGATGCCGAGAGCGGGTTTCGCTTTTCGGTGTATCGTTAGGCTGTGATAGACTTGGACTTTATGGCGGGGGGGGCTCATGAACAGATGGGCAGGTCTGGTAGGCCTGGTGTGGTTATTGGGAGGCTGCAATCGTAGCCTGTCCTCTCAGGCAGATGATGTGCTCTTTCACCTCTGGGGTAGGACGGTGCTTTCCCACCCAGAGACTTTGACTTTAAAGGAACTTCATCTGGGATCTGGGGCCTATACTGGTCGCGATGTGATTGCGGTCGGCAAGGTGGTGCAGTTGAGTGAGCACGGTACCTATGCTGTGATCAGCGATGATGAGGCGCGGATATTAGTCGTACTGACCGACCTGGGGGGTGAAGCGGTTGCTCTCACTTCGGGTGAGGCCACATTTGTGCAAGTTTTGGGCACTCTAGAGCGAGGGAGAAAGGGTTTGCCGGTGCTCCGGGCGCATGCGGTCAGCGTTCGGGAGGGGTCTGTTCGGCTTGGACTAGACGGTAAAGCATGAAGTTTTTCTTCTATATTCTCAAAGATTATTTAAAGTATGTTTTGGGTGCTGTGACCTTAACGGTTTTTCTCTTCGTACTGTTTGATTTTATCGGGAAGTCTTCGAGGGAATTTGCAGAGTACGCTCCTTTACCCCAAGATATTTTTCGCTACTACCTGTTTCAAATTCCTGGTCAAGTGATTCAGGCGTTGCCGATTGCAGGACTTTTGGCCTCGGTCATTGCGATGATTCTGCTTAGTCGTACCAACGAGATCACGGCGATGAGGTCGGCTGGGATGGGGCCTTGGCAGATTGGTGCGCCGCTTGCCTGCGGCGGTTTTTTGATGAGTCTAGTGTCTTTGGGGCTTGGTGAATTTTGGATTCCTAGCCTAGCGCAGAAGGTTCATTACATCCACGAAGTACAGATGCGTAAGGAGCGTGACGATCAGATTTCCGGTGATACGAAGTGGCTGCGGCAAGGGCAGACGTTGATTAATTTTCAGGATTTCGAGCCACTTACCAGCACGTTGAGTCATGTTAAAATGGTCGAAGTGCGGGCTAATTTTCGGCCGCTGCAGTCGACAGAGGCTGACTCCGCGACGTACGCTGCTGATACTAGGACGTGGTATCTGAAGGGTATCAGAATTCTCCACTTTAAGCGCAACGGCACCCTGGATCATTTGGATTATGCTGATACTCTTGCCGTGGCGTTGCCGATTGAACCAAAGAAATTGAAGAAGGATCGGCGCAATCCTAACGAATTGAGCATCGGTGAGTTGGCTGAAAAGGTTGAGCGTGGCGAGCAGCAGGGTATGGACACGATAAAATATAAGGTTGAGTTGCATGGAAAATTGGCCTACCCATTTGCGGCTTTCGTCGTCAGTCTCATTGGACTCAAGTTTGGTTACAAGTCTGAGCGCGCAACGGAAACTACCAAGGGCGTGCTAGTCGCCTTTTTTATTGGAATTAGTTATTGGTTTATCATGAGTGCCGGGAGGGCTTTGGGCCTGCGCGGCACGATACCTCCTGTGGTGTCAGCCTGGATGGCGAATTGTGTCATCTTGGGGATCATTAGTTTTGACGCTTGGATGAGTCGAAAGCTCTGAGAGTTGACCGGGTACTGGCGGTCACTTAGGATTAGTAACGTTAGTCCCTGGGCAATATTTTGTGATGCTTTGGAGGCCTTCTAAATGGTTTTGCGAATTGGTGCGGCTTTGGCTTTGGTGATGCTCTGGTCCTGCGCTGGCGACGGTGAGGTTGCTGGTTCCGAACCTGTCGGTGCAGTGCAGGAGGCGGCGAAGATTCCCGACGCACCTGGGAGTGACACTGGCGAGGCTCCGGTACAGGCTTCGGTTGGGCAGGTTGCAGCGACTCCGGTCGCTGCCCCTGAGGCGACGACACCAGCCGACGCTGAGAGATCCGTTCAAGCGGGCGGCGGGCAGGGGCTTTTGGTAAAGGTGAAAAAGTTAAATGTGCGCCAAGGACCTGGGACCGATCACCCTGTGACGCATACGTTGAAGAAGGGTGACCTTGTGACGCCTGTTGGGTGTGAACGGCAGTGGTGTAAGCTGGGCGAGGGTCAGTTTGTTGCTCAGAAGTATTTAAGTAAGGGGCCCTGACGTAGTCAAGCCCTATAAGTCGCTAGAAATAATGGGATAATGGTGTTCGGCTCAAGGTTTCCTCTGGTTTGCCGAAAGGCTTGAAGCAGTTGGAGGCAGGTGATGAGCACGACATCTACAGCGCCCATGGTGACCAAGGAATATTCATTTTACGGGGTTGAGCGACTAGTTGATAATTCGGTGACGGATTTCGACTTGTTTATCAGCCTTGAGCGTCATTTTATCCTTTATAGCGGATCGGGTTATAAGTGGAATCGCACGGAGCTCAATGAGCTTCTCAGGGCTGGCCACGATCAGCTTTATATACGAAGTCAGGACTTGGCCAAGGCAGCGATGTATGAGGCGGTCGTCAAGTTACCGATGATCAATCGGGAGCTGGCCCCGCCGGAGCGCATCCAGCATCTTGAACAAGTTGGCGCGAAGTTCACCCAGTGTCTGTATGAGGGTGATCTGACGGAAGCTTGTGTGGAGAAAGCGCGCAGCCTGGCCACAGCTATGACCGACTGTATCAGCGAAGATCGACGCTGCATTCAGCATTTGAGTGGTCTTGCCGATCACGACTACTATACTTATTTTCATAGTGTCCGAGTGTCGGCTTACTCTGTGGCCATTGCCATAAGCCTCGGCCTTAACGAGGCAGCACTCCTTAACCAGATTGCGCTGGGAGCGTTGTTTCATGACGTTGGTAAAAAGGATGTGCCGCTGAGCCTATTAAATAAGTCTGGGCCTCTGACCGACGCAGAATGGAAGATTATGCGTGGCCATCCTGAGGCTGGATTTGGTCGCCTTGCTGAGAGCGTACTCTCACATGTTCCTAGGGAAATTGTCCTCCACCATCATGAACGTCGTAACGGACTTGGTTATCCCCACGGCCTGGATAAGGGGAGCCTGCTTCCCGAGGTGCAGATTGCGACCTTAGCCGACATCTTTGATGCCCTAACCTCCGCTCGTTCCTACCAGTCGAAGCGCAGCCGCTACGAAGCCTTGGATTTTATCCGGCACAAGCTGTTGAAAGAGGAAGTTTGCCCCGATTCGTACCGAGCCTTGATCAGTTGCCTCGCAGCTTAGGCTTGGCTTCAGGTGTTTACTAAATGTGGGCAAGATTCTACAATAAGTCTCAATGGGTATACGATTTGGAGCGCATTGCCTTCAGGCTTTGGGATTCGCGCTGGTCTTGACGTTGAGTCTGACCTTGGTGCCCCTTGTCTGTTTTCCCGCGGCAAGCTTTCTGGGTAAAGATGTCTCCCAGCTAGCGGTAGGGGTGGTTTCGTTTTATCCCTGGATCGCATTGGCTGAGCTGCTAAAGATCTTGGCACTTGCATTCGTTTTGGCCTTTTCCGTGGGGTTCGGAGCTGCAGGGGCGGCTGATGGGCTGCGGCGACTGCGTTGGGTGGTTTTCCCGGTGGCCCCCTTATTCGCCTATGGGTGCTGGCTGATTGGGTCCATGCTGAAGTACCCGGCCCTTTTTGAGGGCAGCCTGCCGGCGTGGGTGCAGCGCCTGCTCTTCCATATTGGCTTTAAAGTCACCCCTCAAGGCCTTTTCGCGTTAGCGATCATTGTCGCGACGGTCCCTTTTTTACGAATCGCTATGCACTTCGCTCGTAGTGTGCGTCGAGCACACCCTTACCGTAGGGTGGCCGCAGTGGTGCTGCTCCCGTTGCTGCTGCTACTGATAACAGAACTCAGCTGGTCCGTTAAGGTGGAGCCTCAACCGGCAGGCGCGAATATATTGTTTGTAGGCATCGATTCGCTGCGGACCGATCGGCTCCAGAAAAGCGAAGTCACCCCATCTCTGCGGGATTTGCTAGTGGATCCGCAGACGATTGTCTGGCGCGACCATTATGTTGGAATACCGCGTACGTTTCCCTCGTGGATTGAAATACTGCAAGGGCTTCCTGCGGCAGGTACAGGCATTCGGCATATGTTTCCTGGGTTTGCCGAGCGGTCGAGGCCTTTTGCCGGCTGGGTATCGCAGCTTAAGGGGAACGGTTACGAGACGACCGTTCGTTCAGATTTTGCAGGAGATATCTTCCCAAGATTTCAGGCTGGATTCGATCATGTTTATGCACCTAGCTTAACGCTTATGACCATGATCAGGCTAAATACCGATCAGGCGTGTGTTGCGCTTTTGCCGATGATGATCACTGGCCCTTTCAAGTTCTTGTTTCCCGCACTAAAGGAGAGCCCAGCATATGCTGATCCGGAGCATTTAGGTCAAGCGTTTCGTCAACAGTTGCCGCAAAAATCAAGTGCTGGCAAACCATGGCTTGAGACCCTGTTTTTTTCGACCGCGCATTTTCCCTATGCCGCGCCGCACCCGTATTATTCGTTGTTTTCGACGACGGCTTATCGGGGTCCCTATCGGTTTCAAAAGAATCCTGAACTCAGTGCTGGGAATGATGCAGCAGATGGTGAGGAGGTAGCGCAAGTCAGGGCGCTCTATGATGGGTCTATTCGCGCTATCGACGCTGAACTAGGGCGAGTATTCGAGCAGCTAAAGGCGCAGGGTCTGTGGGACCATACATTGGTCATCGTCACTGCCGACCATGGTGAGGATCTATTTGAGAGGGACCATTTGCAGGGGCACGGAGAGCACTTGCGAGGGGAAAACGTCCTTAAAGTTCCGCTATTGATCAAGCTGCCCAAGAGGCTCGTTCCGACGGTGAAAGATCTCGATTTCACCACTCGTTCTATTGATGTCGGGGCGACCATTATGGCTGCTGTCGGGCTGCCGGCTGCTGTCGGTGAAGGGGTAAACCTGTTGCCCTGGATGATCGGTCGGCGGCACGATGCACCAAAGTTGCTAGCCTACGCGGAGACAGGCTTGTGGTTTGCTCGTACCGGCACAGCTTACTTTCAGAGGTATCGCCTGGACTACCCAGGAATTTCTGGCCTGTTAAACTTCGATCAAGGATATTCAGGCGAAATTGTATTGAACCCGTTATATCAGCAGATCACGGTGTCAGCTAAGCATAGGATGATGCTTGATGGGGATTATAAGCTCATCTATATGCCGACTCCACAGGGAGTGCGCTATGAGCTTTATAATCGCCGTGCGGACCCCGAGAATTTCTATGATTTGAGTGACAAGGAACCGAAGTTATTAGTCACTTTGCAGCAAAAGTTATTTGCTTTCATTGCTGCGCACGAGCCGCATTCCAACCAATTGGTTGATCAATTTTTGGTGCCTAAATGAAATATGTGAAGCAAGCCGCTGCCCGGATTGGGCGCGTCCTTGCGATTCTTGCCGTTGTGGTTTTGGTCGCCTACGCTGGGTTAGTCATGCCAAACGACGCACGGATGGATCTTCGGCTCGGCCGCCAAGAGCCGTTTCACCAATTTTTTAAGCTTAAAGGCAGTTTATTTCAGTCTGGTATGGAACATCACGAGAATATCGTACCTGCGGCCTTTGACGTCGAGCGAGGTAAACTAATACAGGCTCTCCCTGACTACGTTTTGCCAGCGTCAGCACGTTTCAGTAGCCCATATCAAGTTTACGTACCGGTCGGTACTTATCCACTTAAATTGGATGCTCAAGACGGACTGTTCGTACCAAACGGCACGACATTGACACTGAAACCTGGTCTTGAAGGTAAGTTTTCGCTGCGTTTTGCGGTGTTTTCCCCGCAAAGTGCGGCGTCATTAAGCTACCTGGTGGATGGGACGAGTCAGTCATACACGCTCGATCTGGCTCAGCCTCCTACCCTACCTTTCGATCTGAACGGTCAATTTTATAGGGGTTTCTGGCGGTTTATTCAAGTTGACCCAGGATCTAAGCTCGCAGCATGGACCGAGGTGAGCCAAGACGTCACCCTTGGAGAGGGTGCTAAGCTGCAGTTCACCTGCAAAGGCGCAGCTTTTGGGTGCATCCTAGGCGACGTTCAGTTTTACGGCGAACAGCCGACGCCGCCGCGTAGTGTTCTAGTTGTACTCGTCGACACGCTAAGGGCCGACGCAGTCAACGCAGGACATGCGCCACATATGGAAGCACTTGGCGCAGAATCGATCAACTTTGCGCATGCCTTGGCTCCAGGCAACATGACGAGTCCTTCGACCAATGCGCTGCTTTCTTGCCGAAGACCTAGTCAGCTGGGTGAGTTGGCGTTTTCCTACGGTATGTCTGGCGATATTCGCGAAAAATATTATTTGAAACGTCAGCAGTCGTTTCCCGAGCGCTTTCTTAGGGCGGGATACGAAACCGCGATGATTGGCAACATCTCGGTAGTTTCTGAAATTTATGGGGTAGGAATCAATCACGGCTTTGCTAGGCAGATTTCACTTGAGACCGATGGCTACGATACCCCTGCCATAGCTCGCGATACGCTGAAATGGCTTGGTCAGCATGGCGACCACGGTTTCTTGCTGTACGTGCATTTCAATGGACCGCATGCACCGTACCGTGCACCGTTACGAGATATCCTGAGCACTTTTCCTGGATTTGGCAAGCTGCGTTCGTATGCTGAGATACTGAAGTGGCTATACCAAGGAGAGGTCGCATATACCGATCGATATTTGGACTTGGTCCTGCGTTCTTTGAAGGACCTGGGACTTGAAAACAGTACAACAGTTGTGCTCACCGCCGACCATGGAGATCAACATACGGAGCATCGATTTATTGGTAACGAGGCAGGGCCTGATTTTACTGGTGCCTACTTCGACCACGGCGCGACTTTGCTCAACGATGAGATCCAAGTGCCGTTAATGATTCGTGAGCCGGGGGCGTCGCCGCGGCGTATCGCTGAATATGTCAGCACTCTAGATTTAGGTCCTACCCTTCTAGACATGGTTGCCCATGTAAGTCCCGGAAACTGCGCAACGGAGTCTTTTGCATCTATCATACATGGTCAAGATCCCAAAGTGCTTGAGCGTCGGGTCCTCGGTAGCGAGGGATTCAACGGGCGTGCTATTCTGTTTGAAAACCGATTTAAATATATTCGTAGCTACGAGCCGACCGATAAGCGCATCTATGAATCTACGCGTTGGACAGGGGACAAGACCCTCTTCATGGTTACGGAGCAATTGTTCGATCTCGAGCTTGATCCTAGCGAAGAGCTTAACCTTGCGGCTAGTGACCCAGAAAGGCTGCTCATGGCGCGAAACGCCTATCGTCAGCTGTTTTCAATCGGCGACAGTTTTGAGTTGGTGATCGAGACGCCAAATGAGGAGCCTATTGAGATAGATATTGGTGAGGCAGTTAGGGCGGAATTTGAAGAAGGAAGCGGTCAGTTCACTGCCCTAGGGTCTGGCACGCGGATCTCGGCATCCGGGCGAAAGCGTCACCTGTTGGAGATCAAAGGCGCATTGAGTGTGATGCCAAAGGTGATCATCAACGGTCACCTGGTTGACGTAAAGGCGACCTCCATGCGCTTGCCCTTGGCGCTTAAGCCCGAAGGTCTCCCTGCGGAAGTAGGTGGTCGATTTACCCTGCTTGAACCGACTAAGGAGGCGGTGGCCTACCTGCGCAAAGTTGAAGAGGACGGGCAGAGAAATCGCCATATCATGACCGGAAACCCGGCGTTCGAAAAGGTACTACGCGAGTGGGGATATTTGAACGACAAATGACCGGCGGAGCATTAGTCCGGCTAGGGTACATGGCGCTTGGCATGTTGCTGCAGCAGCAGCTGGTGGCGCCTTTGGCTTTGGCTGGGTCAGTGATCATTGGCGGGGAGTGCCAGCCCAGTCGCGATCCTATGGCAGGAGATGGGCCGCTCGGGCTGACGCCAGCGGCTTGCTTGCAGGCTGACGTTGGTGCCGAATCCGTCGGCAACTCAGAAACGGGTGCCGACAACCTTTGGCTCGACTATGGAGACCTCTATGGTGGTGTGTTTATAACCCCGTGGTTTTCGGCGCAGGCTCGGGGGCGTTGGCGCGATATAAAAGGCTTTCGCCATGGTTTTCCAGAAGATCGGGCGCTCTACACGGACTTTGCGGTGGTGCAAGTCGGTAGTCCTGTTCTTAGTCGGTTTCGCCTGACGGCGGGGCGCTTGCGTTTGCCGTTTGGAATCGATCATAGCGAAGCGCCGCAGTTCTACCAAGCGCTGGAAAACCGCCTCCTCTGGCACTCGCCAGACCTTGGTGGGTACCTGACTTATGACGATTTGCGCCGCTGGCGATTTGATATTGGCTACGCTGAAAACGATCGCTCAGAGCTGCAACGTCGGCAGGACGATGGTACCAAGGGCGGCGTCATCGATCGTGCGCTCAGTCTTCGGGCGATGTTGGATATCTCGGCGCTAGAGGGTACCCGCCTTTTGCTCTCCGGGTACGGCGCCGAGCGTGGGGAGCGTCGTTTTGGCTTTGGCATGGTCAACGTGAACCATAAAGGCGATGCGACTGAATTCGAATTTGTCCGCAGGTTAACGACTCCAAGTGGCCGTTTGCAACCTTTTCAACAAGTGCTTCGCTTGGGATACGTCCAAGCCTGGCAGGGGCCGAGGAGGTGGGTGATACAATTTGACGATGAGCGCCTGCGGTTTAGGCGCATCGTCGTCGATTTTGACTACCAGTTGCTGAGCCACCTGACTCTGCGCACCGCGATCGGTTACCGGCAGCGAAGTGACGGAGTTAGTCGTGCTTCACGCACGACTCTGTCCCTAGGTCTGGAGGCGAAGCTATGAGGCGATTTTTCGCTGCAGTGGCGCTTTACGTGCAGTTGGTCCAGCCAGGTTTTGCCGCCGAGGCTAAAGGCCCGGAAAAGAATGCTGCGGCAAAGGCTCCGTTAGCTGTTGATAGGCCCTCGAGCAATGACCCCTTAGTGCAGATTGATTTTGCTGGGCCGGAGGTCGAAAGGGAGGAGCAGGAGAAGGCGTTAAAGGAGAGCGAAGGCGACATCTTTTATGCGCCACCAATCGAGCTTTTCTTTCAAAATCCTGCAATGCAGGCGAACCTGGCGGGGGGTATTGACGAGTTAAATCGCTCGGTGGAAACCCTGATGGATTCACTTTTTTATGCCCTCATGGACAATAAATCGCAGCTGCATATCAATGATTTTGCCTGGTTTAATATGTCCTTGACGCGCAAACTATACTCGACTCCGGCGGGTGCTTACGTCGTGATCGACAGGTTTAACTTTGGTCCGCGTTATGAACGACCATTGTGGCATATGCAGGATGTACCGGTTACCTTGGGTGTCGATGGTTCGATAGAAGCCGAGCAGATCTACCTACGTACCGACGGGATGCGTGTCGCTCAGGAACGAGAGATGAGCACGATGCGCCGCCTTGCAAACAATTGGTTCGGATTGGTCCCAGCTCTGACTGCAATCCTACCGCCATCGTTTAATCAAAATCATTTGTATGATCCAATCAAAGAATTACAGACTCCTTTTTCATTTCCTCTCAGTGTCGATGGGTTTCGTACGATGCCGGTGGGCTCTATCCGCACCTATGCCTTGTCTGGTGGTGTTCGAGTGACACCAGACATCGGTGGTTTTGTCGATAAATCATCGCTTGATCTTCTGTCGCGGATTGGCGGTGTTACAGAAGGACTTCCCTACTCCGTGTTTAAGACTGGGGAGCATCGTATCAATGTGCTGCGGCGCGACGAAGACACCGCTTGGGTTGGTGTAAATAATATCGACCGTACCGGGCACGGTATTTCGGCGTTTCTTGGCCAGCGCTATTTGTTGCTGCACGGAGCGCTTGCCGCCCAGGCTTTCGGTAAGACCTTCCAATGGGTCGGAGTCCCAGCTCCAATTCTACCGATCAATGTCCAGATCGAGCATGCGCTAGCTCGATTGTTTGACCAGGTTTACGAATTCGACTTGAAGCAGCCTGCCGCACAGGAAGCCTATCGCGCTGCGGTCCGTGGTGATTTCGCTCCGGCGCATGAACGCTATTTGGATCAAAAGGAAAAGAAGCTAGTCACAGGTGTCAACTTCCTTTTTAATCGCGAGCAGAATCGTCGCGAGGACATTTCAACAAATGGTCCAAATTTGGCTTTTTATCGCAACGAGCGGCGGCGTACTCTTGACGATTCGACAATAGAAATCACTGACCAAGAGGGTAAGTTCCACATTCTGGAGTCGACGCTGAACGTTGAAGATAAGGATTGGAACCTACTGGTCGGCGAGCGTCAGGTTAGAACGCAGCAGACAGTCGAAATGAAGGTGTCTAAAGTTCTGAGCAAGCCAGATGAACCTAGAAAGTCCATTAATTATGCTTTTGAGTTGGGTCCAAATCCATACCATTTACAGCTCACCTTAAACATTCAGGATCGTTACGTCGACACTTTAAGCCTGGTTGGATATCTCGATACCCTACGCTTTTTCACTGCGCTGCCGATGGACGGACTTCCCGTTTTTCCCGAGCGAGAGGCGAGCAAGGAGGCGACTTGGAGGCAGGAAAATTTCTTTACTTCACCGCGCGAGCAAGTATCGCGGATACATGTGACACCGACCTATCTGGGGACATTTTCAGCGCAGGCTGGTCTGTATTTTACTAAAGACCAGTTGCAGACGATGATTCACTCCAGTGACGATCAGATGTGGACAGCCTTCGCCCTTGCATTCGGCATGGATAAGGTCGTTTGGGGTAGCGCCGAGGCTAGGGCGAGTTACGGCTTTCAGGCTAACTGGTATAAAGCGTTTATTGCTTACCCACTGCGATTGATAAACGTCCGTTATCCGCAGTGGGATGCCGTTCATGCGGCAGCAAAGGCGATCGCCGCACTTCGAGCTTTAAAGATCCTAGATACCCCCGAAGAGCTGCTGCAAGGGTTTCGCGATCTGCTGGACACCGACCATCCTGAGCAGTTGACGGCGGCGCTCCTGCATCTGGTCGACCGTGATGAAGTATCGCGTAAAGTCACCCTTTCAGCTCAGCCACAGAGTAAGGCAAGCATAAAAGTAAAGGCTGCCTATGGTCTTATGAACAACAAGACATTTAAAGCCGGTCCGCACTTCCCCCCTGCGGATCGCTATGCGCGGGCGAAGGCGACGCTGTCAAAATTCTATCTAAACCAGCCTAAGGAATTCGAGACCAAACCAAAGATGATGAAGATTCAGGTCACAACGCGGGAGGTACCTGAAGCCATTTGGTCGTTGGAGTCGGATGTGATGACGACTGGAGGGGCCCTGCCAATCGACCATTCCCGGAAACATGTCTTCATGAATTTCAATGCGGTCAATGTGTCCGGGAAGTCACCCTTGCAGGTTTATGTGCGGATCGAAGAGGCGGGTAAACTTAAGCTCGGAAAGCTCTCTCTCGCGGAGAACGTGATCGAGTTGCCGCCGCTTGAGAAGCAAAAGTTAGGACACAATGAGCAGGCCTATGAATTCTTTTTAACCGGTCCAATGAGTCCGCTTAGCAACGAGGCGCTGAATGAAGAAGTTGCTAGCGGGGATGATTTCCAGGTGATTATGGCTATCTCCGTCGATGGGGTCATTTGGAGCGATGAGCGTAGTCTATCGTTCAGCTTTCAAAACGGTCACCTGTTCCCTGTCAAGTAGTCCGACGCATGGAGCAAGGCCCAGTAATTAAAGGGGAAAGCTGTGATTGACAGGACGCACTTGGTAGGACACACTGGGGCCCTCTCGCGATAGTATGGTGGCTGTGGCGAAGTGGTTAACGCACCGGATTGTGATTCCGGCATACGCGGGTTCAATCCCCGTCAGCCACCCCATCTTTCCTTTCCCTTCTGTAGCTTTCGTACCGGCCTTGATGGTCAAACAACATCATTGGATGATTGTTTTGAGTTGCGACACCCAGGATAGATGAACTCGTTTAATATTTAGTATTCCTGCTGTCCTTACCTGTGAGGCGGAGATACCTTTTATCCATGCTGCGTGATTGCACTACGGAGGCTTGGAACCTATGAATGTTGGCCACGATTTATCGGTAGGGAGCGTTTCTAACGACGCCTCATTTCAATCCGTTGATACAGTCGCGCATCGCGAACTGAAATCGCTACGCACCGGAGAGCTTTACTCCCATGCTGCGGTCATATCCGAACTCATTGGTATGAAGAATTTATTCGTGCACCACGAAATCATCCCGCCAGGACGCCGCGCATCTGCGCCGCACATCCATTCTGAGCAGGAAGAGATGATTTTTGTCTTGGAAGGAACTCCGATAGCTCGTTTTGGGGACCAGGCGATCCAGCTAAATGCAGGGGCATTCATGGGATTTAAGCCTGGCGGTCCAGATGCCCATTTCGTCGAAAACAAGAGCGCGGAAGATGTACGTTTGTTGGTTATTTCTCCTAAGAGAAATGCCGATCAGGTCATATTTCCCGGCGTTTAACGCTATGACGCGAGCTATCTAGTCGGGAATACCTGCTTCGCAAGCCTGATTATTGGAGTGTGTGAGATGGCTGGATGCGAAAACATGGTGAGGCGAAGGCCCGTCACATGATTTTTAGCTGCAGCGTCACCGCTACCAGCAACTTGCGGTTACTCGATGGCAAAGAAAAGGGTTGGTGGAGGCGGAGGGAATCGAACCCTCGTCCGAATACGAGATGAAAAGAGCGACTACATGCTTATTCCGTAAATTTTCCTCTTACCGATCGAGCCAGCGGACAGGCTTGACTGGTCGCAGTCTGATTGTCGTCATGCCAAGGCCTACAGATGGAAAGCCCGGACACCAAGTCGATGTTATGGCGCCTCCCTAAAGGTATCGACACCCTTTAGTTCGACGGCAGCTTAATTAAGCTGCGAGTGCGTAATCGTTGCCGACTAAGCGTTGTAACGCATTGTTAACGAGGTCACGTTACCACCCTCGGCATGCTCTCAAATTCAGCTAGCGTACCCGTCGAAACCAGGACGCCCCCCAAACTCTATGACAGCCTGGACAGTAGCCTAACTGGGCCCAGGGTGTCCAACTTTCCAGTGATTGTTGTGCGCTGGACCTACTGGCTTAACGCCTAGCAATCGAAGGCCCTGGCCAGTCGGGGCGGCCCAAGTTATACTTGGGGTAGGAACACCAATAAATAGCGATCCCCTGGTTTGAACCGCAAGTCTATCGTAACTATCTGATATCTTTGTCTCAAGGCACCCCAGATGAGCGAAGCACTGGCGCCGTCGGAAACCACACAGGTGGCTTCGGAAGCGCCGCCTAATCCTTTTACATCCCCGATGGTTATGCCTGGTACCGAGGAGATCATTACCTCCGTGCCCGTCGATCATGTCGGGACGCTTTTATATGTCAAAGTCTTGCGGCACCTGGTGTCAACACGCCCACCGATGATCCTAGTACATGACATCAGTGAGCATGCGGACTTCTATCTGGCCGCGGCTCATGGGCTGCTGGATGCTGGCTATTCGGTCTACCTGTTTGACCTGCGCGGCCACGGCAGGTCGGGTCGGCAGCTCGGGCATGCGCCAAACTTTGCGGCCCTTGTGAAGGACCTACTGCAGGTTGCGGCCTGGGTTCGGTTTGAGGAAGGAGGTAAGGCGCCGGTCGTCGTCGGGCATGGGGTCGGAGCACTCATTGCGATGGACTTCAGCAAAGCTTATCCATCCTTCTGCAAGGCAGCGGTGCTAAGCGCACCGTGCTTTGAGCTAGCGACTCCGGTGAGCTGGGTTCGGCGCATGATGATCAAGTTCTTAGCCGACGTCTTTCCCATGGCGCGCATTCCGCTCTTGTTAAAGCCCAAGTTGGTGCGAGAAAAACGCGGGTTAAATTTGGGCCAGCTTCCTGACCCCTTTGGCCTGCCGCGCTTTCCTGGACTGACCGCCATTTTTACGCAGGAGCTATTGACCGCCATCAAGGGCGCCGAGGAGCGCTTTGTCGATTATCGCGGTACCGCCTTGGTTCTATGCCCGGAGCAAGACAGCGTCTGTACTTTTCAGCATCTTAGAAAGCTAGCTGCGGTTCATCAGGAAGTGAATCTCGAAGTCGTGTCGCTTAGCGACACCACGCACCGGGTGTTTACCGGTGAGGAAGCCGCCTGCACCCAGGCTGTGGAGAAGATTGTTAGCTGGTTGGCTCTCAAAGAGGGGCAGGTCGGCCCCCGACCACAGGCAGCTGGTGCAGATCAAAACGCACCAACCTGACGTCACCTGTGATAAAACGAAGTTTATGACCACTTCTCTGCAATCCACCGTCGATCGTCTTAATCGCATCATAAGCGCGGCGGCCAACACCACCTCGTGCCTGCACGGACTGCGCGTAGTGATTTTGGGGCTGTTGGCGACTGCAACCTGGTCCTTGGTTCAGCCCGAGGATCAGGCTTGGCAGCTTGGCCTCGGTGCCACGACGATTCTGCTTGGGGCCTTACTAGGACGGCGCAAGCGGTCCCCACATCACATCAATCCAAGTGATCTAGCCCTCGCTCTGGAGATGGAGCATGGCGGTGACGTTGCCGAGTCCCTGACGTCCGCTGATCCGCAGGCCGATTTGAGCCAGGGTTGGAGTGCGGTAGCCCAGGGCCATATCCAGGCGCAAAAAGACTTTGAGCGCGGCCGTGTGCTTGGTTTTGCCAGCACACTGGTGCTGCCTTGTTTGCTGTGTGCCGCTGCATTTCCAAGCGCAGCGCCTTCCTTGAAACACGCCTTTAACGAGGTGTCCAAGGCGGTCGCCCAACTCAGCCGCGGCGCCACGCTTGAGGTCATTCAAGGGGGCAGCGACGGGGCCCAAGCTAAGCCCTTGGAGCTTAGTGGAAAAAGGCCACTGGAAGTGGAACTTCTCGCCCAGAACTTGATCGCTGTCAGAGTCAACGGCGCCGCAACACGCAGTGGCGTCCCAGTTGTCGAGCTGCGTCGCAGGAAGAATCCAGGCGACCAATCGGCTTCGATCTTTCAAAGCTTTCAGATGTCGCCCGTGACAGCGGACGGGCCACAGGGGGATGAAGAGTCAGTCCGACTGCATGAGATTTCGTTTGCCGTTACGGAAGACGTGGATTTGTACATCCCCCAGCTGGGTAGCGAGATGCTCGCGCGCTTAAAAGTGCATCAGCTGCCCCTCCCCAAAGTCAGCCTGTCGACCACAGCACCGCCTGGTGGGGTCTGGGCAGATGACCAGCCGCTGCCGCTGCATATTGAGGTACATGCTGAAAACTCGTTGCAAACGGTGCGCCTGATCATCAAATCAGATCAGAAAGTCTCCAAGGAACTGGTGGCTAACGTCATGGCCGAAAACAAGTCGGAGCTGGTGACAGACTACCGACTGATGCTCGAAGCCTACGTCGAGAACGACCTTGCTGAGGTCGAGATCACGGCTGAGGCCGTCGATCGCGCAGTGCCGACGCCGCTTACTGGCGTCAGCGCTCCTTTGCACCTCACCACGGCCAGTGCCTATGGTCGCTATCGGCAGTCGCTGCAGACACTGCGCGAGGTGAAGCCCTTCCTTGATACGGCCATCGCCGACCATGTGCCTCGCTTACCTCAAGCCGCCAGCGACCTTGCGGTTAAAGCCGCCGAGCAGTCAGAAACCTCGCCGTTCTTCGATGGTTTGGACCGAATGCAGATACGGAACTTTGCCAGTCAGGCGGCTGACCTGGCGGCTGGTGTGCGCGACGAGGCCTTACACGAGCTTAGTCAGGCACTTAATGACTTTTTGTTTGAACACGAAGTGCTCGATGACAGGGAACGGGACCGTGACTTCTTTGTCGCGGCACGTGCCCTTTCGCGGCTGTTGGAGCAAGACCAAAGCAGGCGCCCGGCGCCACTGAATATCGTTACCCA
>Ga0315292_10000784_pt1 | contig 15789 bp, 14 predicted proteins | sample YL17G13_0_MG_FD_204029 | JGI IMG/M metagenome (GOLD analysis project Ga0315292, IMG submission 204029) | Sediment microbial communities from Yellowstone Lake, YNP, Wyoming, USA - YL17G13_0 | ecosystem: Environmental > Aquatic > Freshwater > Lake > Sediment | place: USA: Wyoming | collected... | reverse complement strand
ACAACAAGGCGGAGGCCAAGAGGAGGCTCGCGGCGGGCGACAGGGACCAGAACAAGATCACGGCGGACGGTGAGAAGTACAAGGTCCAGGCGCTGTCCGAGGCGGACGCGTACAGGCTGAAGCAGGTCGGCGACGGCACTTCGTACCAGCTCAAGACCATCGCGGACGGCAAGGCGTACGAGCAGCGCGAGGTCGGCAAGGGCATAGCCGATGCGTACAACGCGCAGGCGCAGGTGCTCGGGCCTACGGCGACGGCCGCGATCAAGCTCATGGACGAGGTCGGCGTGAACGGGGTGAAGATCACGCCGGACATACTGATCTCGGCCGCAGGTGGCGACCAGGGGGCGACATCGCTCCTGTCCACATGGCTGGCCCAGGCAGTTGCCAAAGGGCTGCTGGACGGGAAGAAGGAGGCGACGGCGCCCTCGGAGCGGACAAAGGAGACCGCCAGGTCGGATGCAGGGAGAAAGTGAGGCGCGCCCTGCACACCTGAGTCCTTCCATCCGTACAACGAAGATTGACCGGCAATAGATGGTGCCTTCGACTTCGAACGCTACGACGATGTCGCAATCCATGGCTTTTGTCTGGCAATGGAGACCATCAGGGGGCATGCTGACGAGATCCCCTTTTGGCCGAGGCGGAGGAGAGTGGGCAGGCCAGGGACGGACGAGCATGTGCCCGACCATTCGGCGATGCCCAGGAAGCTTTCGTCGGTCAGGTGGTCCACGCTCCTGACGATGTTCTTCGAGCACATCATCGGTTCGTGAACATCATGGACGATGACCTGAGGGCAACGCAGATCGAGGCTAGGAACGTGAAACTGCTGATGACGAGAGTTGAGATGAGGGAGGCCAAGTGCCAGGGTCGTGGTCGCGATGCATACCATGTCTGGGACGAGTTTCACGAACACCGGCTCTTCGCTGTCCGTGCATGCGGCGCTGTGCCTAAGTGGTGTGGCATCTAGTCTTCCGATTGCCATGCTCGGTCGCCCGAGTTGGCGAGGTTGTGGGCCGACGTCAGTGAGATGCAACTCCCCGAATAGCCTCATATACTCCGAAATGCCTAGCTGCACATCCGGGCTGGCTCGACATCACGACCACGCGATGCCCTGTACAGATCCAGGTGCGGATGACCGCGAATTCGGAGGAGGAGGGCGAGTAGATGGATATCACTAAGGTCGGCATGGGATGGCTTCCGGACTATCCGGACATAAGGGATTACACTTTCAAGAGCAAGGAGCTGTTGAGCAAGAAGGACATCCAGGCGCTCGTGGCGCCCACGGGCCTGGCGAAGGCGCCCAAGGGGGCGCTCCCGGACTCGGCGGACCTCAGGAGATGGTGCCCGCCGATAGAGAACCAGGGGATGATAGGCTCTTGCACCGCGCACGCGGGCGCGGGCATGGTGGAGTACTTCGAGAAGAAGGCCTTCGGGAAGCACCTGGACGCGTCGAGGCTGTTCCTGTACAAGGCCACCAGGAACCTGGCGGAGCTCAAGGGGGACAGCGGGGCGTTCATAAGGTCCACCATGGGGGCCCTGGTGCTCTTCGGCGTCCCGCCGGAGAAGTACTGGCCGTACACGGACGCGTCCCCTGAGTTCGACAGGGAACCGAACGCGTTCTGCTACTCGTTCGCTGAGAACTTCAAGAGCATCAAGTACTTCAGGCACGACCCCTCGGAGCTCCCGGCGGAGGATATCCTGGGGAGCGTCAAGCGGTCGCTCGCGGCGGGCGTGCCCGCGATGTTCGGGTTCACGGTGTACAGCTCCTTCGACCAGGCCCGGAGGACGGGCATGATACCGTTCCCCACGGGCACCGAGAGGATCGCGGGAGGACACGCCATCCTGGCGGTCGGGTACAGCGACAGGCTGGAGATAAGGAACGAGGACGCGGACAGGCCGACGACGGGTGCGCTGCTGATCAGGAACTCCTGGGGCGAGGGCTGGGGGCAGGAAGGGTACGGGTGGCTGCCTTACGAGTACGTGCTCAGGGAGCTCGCCATGGACTTCTGGTCGATCCTGAAGCAGGACTGGGTCGACACGGGGCAGTTCACGATGCGGTGAGAGCCGGGGGCCTGTCGATCCTCGGGCCCGCGGGCGCCTCCCCGAGCGGGCGGACGGGCTCGTTTATAAATGCCTATTTAAATACCGTCAGGCAGGTAGAGGTCTCATGGCAGTGATAAAGATAGAGAACGTTGTCGCCTCAGCGTCTCTCGGGGCAGAGCTAGACCTTCAGGCGATCGCGCTCACACTTGACGGTGCGGAATACGAACCTGAGCAGTTCCCGGGTCTGATATACAGGCTGAAAGAACCGAAGACGGCGACGCTGCTTTTCAGGAGCGGAAAGATCGTTTGCACGGGTGCCAAGAGCCTCGAGCAGGTCAAGACCGCCGTCAGCAAGGTGGTCAAGCAGATAGAAGCTGCTGGCGTTGTGATCAAGAAAGAGCCGGAGATCGTGGTGCAGAACATCGTTGCCACAAGCAACCTCGGGGCGAAGATCAATCTCAACGCAACAGCCATCACCCTTGGTCTCGAGAGGGTCGAGTACGAGCCGGAGCAGTTTCCTGGACTCGTGTACCGTCTCGACTCGCCGAAGGTGGTCATGCTTCTGTTCGGCAGCGGGAAGCTGGTGTGCACGGGCGCCCGAAAGCCAGAGGATGCTGAGATTGCCGTCGACAAGATCACAGAAGAGCTGAAGGCCGCTGGCCTGCTTGCATAGACTGAGATGACAGGCCCGTGCGACCCTCATTCGGGACAACCACATTCGTTTGGATCCGCGCAAGGGGACGGTCATCGAGGAGTTCTGCAACAGGGCCAGGCCGGAATGAGAGCCAGTTGAAGGACATAAACCTCATTACCTTCATCAGCCATGTGGGATGCCAGTAGCCTTTGAGCTATGGGGAGGGGAACCATATGTACAACCGGGCAATTCAGGTCGTCCTATTCGTCCTGGCGGTCACAGTTATGATTGTGCCATTCTCCTGCCAGAACGCAAGTTCTGCTGAGAAAGTGGAGAATACGATAACATACAACCTGTATTTCGGCGACCTACACACCCACACGTCTTATTCTGATGGGACAGGCACTCCGTGGGAAGCTTACGAGGCCGCTATTGATGCAGGGGCGGACTTCATGGCCGTCACGGACCACGTGGCCATATGGCACGCGTATCACGCGTGGGTGGCTGACGAGGAGGAGTGGCTCGACGTCCAGGCGGCGGCGGAATACTACACCTCCGATGAGTTCGTGGCAATGGCTGCCTACGAGGCATGGTTGCTGGGGGACCTCGGGGAGTTCAATGTATTCAACACGCAGGATATCCCTCCCGGACCTCTTGGGAATCGGGCGGACCGGCTGCCTAGCTTCTACGACTGGCTCGTGGCGCACCCGGGTGCGGTCGCCCAGTTCAACCATCCGTTGTATGTGAGCGACAACTTCGAGGACTTCAGCTACTACACGGAGACCCGCGACCAGAACGTTGGCGTCCTGGAGAACTTCGACGACCCGAACTACGAGCTGAGCTACATCATGGCGTTGGATGCGGGCTGGCATGTCATGCCTGCAGCCAACTCAGACACGCACAGCGCGAACTGGATCTCGGGTTCGGAGGTCAGGACGGTCCTGCTCGCTCCCAGCCTCAGCCCCGAGAACCTGTACGACTCCATGAGGAACAGCAGGGGCTATGCTACTCAGGACAAGAACCTGCAGATACGCTATGCGCTGAACGGAGCGGTCATGGGTTCTATCCTCTCGCCGACGGGCACGTACGAAGTATCTGTCCAGATATCAGACCCGGATGGTGCCCCTGACGCAATCAAGCTCGTCGAGATAGTGTCCGACGGCGGAGCGGTCGTGGCGAGCATAAGTGCCGACAGTGCGACGGTCGAATGGACAACCACGCTGACTTCGGACACCGCTCACTACTTCTATGTGAGAGTGACCACTGCGTCGAATCTCTCTGGAGCGGAGGGCGTGACTGCGTGGACAGCTCCGGTGTGGACTGGAAACTGAGCCCGCCCTGACGAGAGCCTGGCCTAACGCCTCGAGATTACAGTGTCCCAGCTCGGGCGTTCGACTGAACAGCGTGTGCTCGAGGCACTCCTATCCGGAACCGTCCGCTTTGATCTCTCGTGCAAAGGCAGCAATACCGAAGGTGCCCTTCGCTGCAGTCTCGTGTTTCATATAGTCAGTGCACGAAAGTCTAAGTTCGATGCTGCCATTCCCGCTTCAGTCGATCAGGGGGTGAGGGGATACTTCGGGCTAAGGAGCCGAAGAGGATAGTCTGTGTGCTTGTGTCGGCACTGTTCGCGGTCTCGCTCTTCGCAGGACTTGTCTCCGCCGGGAAGGATGGGGACGTTGTGGAAAGGGTCGAGGACGACGGGGAGAATGCTACCGCCTGCATTGCCAAGTGGTCCGTGCTCGTCTATCTCATGGCGGATAACGGCCTGGATGACTACGCTGAGATTGACCTCGAGGAGTTGAGGACCGGCGGTTCCAGCACGGACGTCAACGTGCTCATACTGGTGGACAGGCTCTACGAGCCCGCCTACTTGCTGGCCGTCGAGGGTCACGAGCTGGTCACGCTCGAGAGCATCGGTGAGATCAACATGGGCGACCCAGCTACACTGTCGTGTTTCGTCGGCTACTGTGACACCAACTTCCCGGCTGAACGTATGTTGTTGTCCTTCTGGGACCACGGCTCCGGCACCTACGGCGTCGGGTCCGATGAGACCATGGAGGACGGCTCGCCCGGTGACGACTGGCTCTCGCATCAAGAGATGATTTCCGCCCTAGAGGGATACCACATAGACATCATCGCTACAGACGAGTGCTCCGTGGGCCAGATGGAGGTCCTGTACGAGTACGCTGCCAAGGGACTGAGCGTCGATTATGTGGTCGCGTGCGAGAACGGCATAGGTTGGCGTGGCTTCTCCTACGACGATATACTGCTCAGGCTCAACGATGACCCTTACATGGGCGCGGAGGAGCTGAGCCTCATCATAGTGGAGGAGTTCACGGACGAGTTCAGTGTGCCTTCGTACGAGTGCGAGATACTGTCGGTCCAGGCCGTGTTCAACATGTCCAAGATCGAGGCCCTCGGGCAGGCGGTGCTGAAGTTGGCTGACACGCTCGCAGCGGACATCGATTCGTACAGCCGTGTGATATGCAAGGCCCGTCTGGCGTCACTCATGCCTTGGGGCGCGACGCTCTATGCATTTGCTGACATGACCACATTCGTCGGGGCCCTCATGAACAGCCTTGGCGAGAACGACCCGGCCGCAGCGGCATGCGCCGAAGTACTCGCGGTATACGATGAATGCATGATCGGTATGGGAGTCACGAAGAACAGTGAGAAGTTCGGCTACGAAGGTATGGGAATCAGGTTCCCGGCGTCGTACGCTATGTACACGACCGATTCGGGCAGCTACGCCGCAGCCACCTACGAGCCGTACATGACCTTCGAATTCCCGAACGCGGGCTGGTGGGCGTTCCTCGAGACGTACTGGGGCGTGGCATAGAACCACCGTGAAACACACCAAACCACTTACTCGCTTTTCCCAGGTTATTCCGACTCTATGACCTTTTCTCTGGAGGAGGAGCGGGCGCGAAGGGATTCGCTCTAGCAGTGTGCCAGTGTTCCGGGGCAAGGGCTCAATCAGGCAGGATTGAGGCCTGACACAAGCCCCGTTGACTGACTGGATAGGAATCGAGATTCTATCCCGATCCGCGGGTCCTTCTCTTGTTAAGAAAGATGGCTATGCCGACTGCAGCGATGCCAGCCACCACAGGTATCAAGATCCAAAGAGGCTTCTCGGTCAGATAATCGGTCTCTGTGACCCGGTCATGGTAGATGGTGACCTCCGGGTCGCTCCTTATCGATCGAGTGTCATTGTAGGTCAGGTTCGGGAATCCGTGGGTGACATAGGCTTGTCCGCCGTGCAGCTCCATGGATGAGTAACCTGTCGAGGCACTAGCGCCGCTTCCATTGTAGATCGTGAAACTGTCCCTCATCTCCAATCTCGACACGGTCAGGGGAGATCCATCATCAAGCGTCATGTTGTACTCCAGGGTCGTGTTGGTGTAACCTGTGGGGGTGACAGGCCCTGTGGCCGCAAAGTCCTCGGGATTCGCAAGCATCATCATGTAACCGATCTCCGCAGTGAAAGGTTCGCCTGCATCGAACTCGTTGTTGCTGTCGTCCGGGTTGAAGAATCTGGTATTGCTGAAATCGAGCAGTGCCTCGATCTTCATGTGTGTGTTGTTCCAATCTCCTCTGATGTGATGCGCCAAGGTCAGATCGACCGTGGAGGCACTGGATCCAACGGGAACGGATTCAACAGAATAGATTCGAATGCCCTCAAAGGTGATATTGCAGTCGAACGTCGGCACTGTGCCGTCATACCGTATTGGAGAATATTCCAATTCAAAATCGCTGCAAGTGCCCAAGGGCGCATGTATTCCATAGCCCCCTATTCTGAACACCAACTCCATGATCATGAATTGAGCTATGTACAGTTTCCCTCCAATGTAATAATGGATGTTGTTCGTGTAATCGACCGATGCGATATCGTCCTGAGTTATGTTTCTGGCCATGATGAGGGTCATCACGTCTCCGTGGCGGACCTCGATCGACCACCTCTCGTTGACAAAGAATGCATCAGTGGGGGTGCCGTCTACCTCTCCGGATACATTGTATTCGTGAGTCTCGTGGACCCAGGGTTCAGGAACCATTTCGGGTTCTGTGTCGTCTGCCTGACAGTCAGCAGTCGAACCCAAGCTCCCGATGATCGACAGATTCACAGCTATGAGTACCCCAATCGATATCCGGACCGAGTTTCTCATTGCGGTTATCATGTCAATCTATGATACATAACCCCTCTGTTGCTGATTGAAGTATGGTCGGCGGGTCTTGATCCAGGAAGGCAACAGGGTTTCATACTCGGATGTCTGGCTTGTCCGAAAGCTGTTATCATCTCTGATAGGCAAATGCCACCCGCTATAAATGGGGAGCTTGATATAGACGGACTCAGCTAATCCAGACTAGCTTGCTCGGAGGTCTGTCATGTCGAAGAGTGGATGTTTTGGTGTCATAATCTCTGGAACCGTCTTCGTCCTTCTGTCCCTCGTGCTCGTCTCGAGCGGGGGGTCGCAGGCCGCGGAAGTTACCGGCGTGTACACCTCCACGATCGCGGACCAGGGCTACTTCGACAGCACCTACCCGGCGGACTTCACCTACGACGCCAGGCTGACGCTGTACGCCGACGGCACCGGCTCCCTGTGGCTGGAGTGCACCGACGTCTATGTCAACATGGACGGATGGGTGAACCCCGCGGATGTCATAGGTCAGACCCAGACGGTCGATGTCGACTACACCGTCGTCGGTTCCTCGATCACTATCACTATCTACGACAACTACGGCGGCGTCTACGTGCTGCCCGCCACGCTCGAGGGGAACAGGATATACGGGAGCGGCCAGTACACGGACATCTCATACGTCACGAACAGCTGGGAGATGGACGTCATCAAGAGCGGGGGCTCGACGGGCCCGTCAACGCTCGGCATCCCCGACATCGCGGGCATCGCGGGCGCCGTCGCGGTCGGCGGCTTCCTCGTCGGATTCGCGGTCTCCCTGCTCCCGCCGCCCAGGTCCATGGGCGGGTCGATCATGCCCCAGAGGCAGACTACCCTGGGCACGCCCTACGCCCCGTCCCAGTCCGTGGTCATAGACCACAAGCTGAGCTCGATGGCGGACCAGAGGGGAGGCGTCACCAGACCCATCCCCGACGTCCCCAAGATGCCCATGCAGTTCGACCCCATCCAATTCCAGAACGTGGAGATGGGCAGGCCGACGGACGTGCGCCCGACGGACGTCCACAGCACGGACGTGCTCTCCAAGCGCGCGTGCCCGAACTGCGGCTCGACGCTGATCGTCACGGCCGCGGGATGGTCATGTCCTGTCTGCAACAGGGCTCCTCCGAGAGGTGTGGACGAATGAACGCGATGGGGTATCCGCAGCAGTATCCCGGCCCTCAGGCGCCCGCTTTCAACACGCAGATCGTCAGGCGGCCCCTGACGGACGCGGAGAGGATGCTCCCGGGACGGTTCTACAAGACTGTGCAGAACGGATTGAGAGGGATATCGCTGACCTGCCTCATACTCTTCGTCCTGAACACATACGTGCTCTCGTCCTTCATCACCGACGCGATAACATACGACACCATATCGACGGTGCTCTACGTGTTCATGATCGTCATGGGGATAGTGGCGATCGGGATGTCCGTGAACGCCATCATACTCAGGAAGAAGCTCGCGCAGACGCTGGCGAACGGCACGGTGGTCGAGGTGTTCGCTCCGGCGTACAGGAGCGGCATGGGCGGCAAGGGCCCGGCGTGGACTATCGGACCGGTGTCTATCATGCCGAACAGGGGGATCGACGGCCTGATAGCCGAGGGCCAGCCGACGAGCGTCGTGTGCGTGCCGAGGATGAAGGCGGCCATCGCGATAAACAACTGCGGCCTGAGGCAGGGCGTGAGGATCATGTGTCCTCCCAACCTGGAGATGATGGCCGTGCCGGTAGGGCCGATGGCGAACAGCGGTCCGGTCCCGGGCTCCGCGTACCCCGCGTACAGCGGACCGATGCCGCAGGCGCCGCAGAAGGCTCCTGATGAGGAGCTGCCCCCGCCGCCTCCGGAATGAATCCGGGCGGGGTCCTGGATCCGGCCACTCGTTTCAGATGAACTGAGACGAAGCCGTGCTCATCGACATCGGAATGGCTCCGCATGAACGCATATTGCACAATCATGCCAAGAATCAATCTGTGCAGGGAGCCGATTTCTGCTTGGATGACTGGCTGGAATTCAATTTCGCGATTTTATGTTCGAGCCAGATCCCTTCTCGACCTCTTTTTCTTGTCGCTGATTATGTCCCTGCGACCCTCTCTCAAGAATGGCGGACCGAAGGGGATTTGAACTCCTGAAAAGCCAGTAGGTAGCAACTAGGATTCAACCAGCAGGATTGAGCTCGGACATAAACCCCTTACCTTTTCCCCACCCTACGCCTTCGACTATTCATACCAAGGCCGGTCATTGAGATACTGGCTGTACCAGCCGTAGAACTTGCCATCGTGAATCGCAAAACTCACTTCCAATGCCATTTTCTCTCCGTGTACGCCAATCCAGAGTAACCCCATAGTGTACACCATATCCTCCCACAAGGGAACTATCTCGAAGACAATTGTGTCCCCCGAGTCAAAAGATCCATCACCAGTGGAGTCCGTGATGTCTATGCTTGCATTGAGCAACGATCCCGTCATCAACACTTGATGCACAGTTGCCGTAGAATTGGTGCTCAGCTGGGATTGGTTTCCGAAGTCGGTACCCCCCATCCTTGTGCTGCCTCCCTGGGAAGCAACCTGGAAGGCGATCATCATCCCAGTGTAGGGGAAGCTCTGGCTGGGAGTCTCGTTCTCCAATACGCAGGTGATCTCCTGGGTATAGATGACTTTGTCATTGACAAAGCTGAGTGAGATCTTCTCTGAGGGGTAGGGCGCTCGACCGAAGTGTGACAGCTCAAGCGCCAATCCTGCTAGCACGAGAACGAAAGCAACTGCAAGAGTCAGAACGAGGACTGCTGCCCTCTTAGGTCTTGAAGCCAGGTAAGAACCGAGCCTATTGATCATATTGCCACTTCTCCCGCGCGCGTATCGCCTTTCCCTCTCATAAGACCTTTTCCGAGGCGAGGCTCGAACCCCGAGGCTGTCGACTTCGCGGCGGTGGGGCAGAGGTCGATCGAGCCGAAGGCCCCTGTTATTAGGTCGGAAGTCGTTCATGGTCTGGCTCGATCTCAATCAGGGGGTTTCTACACCGCGGGTCGGGAAGAACCCTTTATCTCCTGCTTCGGGGATGGCGATTGCCGAGATGAACAAATGACGTTCAGGAATCTTAAGCTCATAGAGCCTCTTCTGGATGCAGTTGCTAAACAGGGTTATACTGCGCCGACACCGATACAGGAACAGGCGATCCCTCATATCCTTCAAGGCAAGGATTTGATCGGGATCGCACAGACTGGCACAGGAAAGACTGCTGCATTTGTCCTGCCCCTGTTGCAGTTGATGTCACAATCACCCAGGCATATTGTCCCTAGGTCTCCTAGAACTCTGGTTCTTGCGCCAACTAGAGAATTGGCTGCGCAGATAGACGAAAGCTTTGCGACCTACGGCTCATTCATGAGATTCAGGCACACTGTGATATTCGGCGGTGTCAGCCAAGACTCTCAGGTCAGGGCAATTTCCAAGGGTGTTGATGTCCTGGTCGCTACACCTGGCAGATTATTGGACTTGATGACTCAGGGCTACGTGAATCTTGGCAATTTAGAATTCCTTGTTCTCGATGAGGTCGATAGAATGCTTGACATGGGATTCCTAGCTGATGTCAAGAGAGTCATTTCAAAATTGCCGGCACACAGACAATCAATATTTCTTTCAGCAACAATGCCGCAAAGGATAAGCGAGCTTGCAAAGACATTGCTCCGTCATCCTGTGCGCGTTGAAGTTGCTCCTCAAGCAACCACGGTGAAACTAGTTCAACAAAAAGTCCTCTTCGTAGACGAGAGAAACAAGATCTCGATCCTATTGGAATTGCTGAGACATGAAGGTCTGAGACGTGTACTGATATTCACAAGAACAAAGAGAAGGGCCAATAACGTCGCCGAGATGCTGACTGACCAGGGCATCTGGGCCGACGCCATACATGGCAACAAATCACAGGGTCAGAGAACAAGAGCATTGGCCAGTTTCAAATCAGGACACACAAGAGTGCTGGTTGCAACTGACATCGCTGCAAGAGGCATTGACGTCGATGACATATCCCATGTGATAAATTACGATCTACCTGTTGACCAGGTTGACAACTATGTCCATAGGATCGGCCGTACCGCAAGAGCAGGGGCTGAGGGCACTGCATATTCCCTGTGCGCCAGCCACGAACGGGATGCCTTGAGAGAGATCGAGAGCCTCATAAAGATGAATATCGAAGTGATGTCTCATTCATTTCATTCCAACACAGCAAGAAATGCTGTCGGAGCTGCTGCAAGACCAGCGCCAAAGCAGCAGAGAGGCCAAAGAAGGTCGAATACGAGCCGACAGAATGTGAGACATTATCGACAGAGATAGACGGTCTGGCGAGAAGGAGGGGCCAACGGCCCCCCGCAAACCTCATTCAAGGCTTCTTCAGCGGCTTCCCATCCTCTTCCTGCCGATTCTTCCTTCTCTTTCTCCCGATCACGATGACGGTTGCGACTACGCCCGCGACTACTGCCAGGACAGGGATTAGCAGGTAATAGATGTCCGTCGCGCTTCCGTCTATCCGGTCATGATAAACGGTGAGTTCAGGGTCGCTCCGCACTGACGTGGTGTCCATGTATGTCAGATTCGGGAATCCGTGGGTTACCACGGCTGACTTGGGGTTATAGGTCTCAAGACCTGCCAAGTCCGGGTCGGCCATCTCCATCATGGAATAGCCTGTCGCGGACTGAGCCCCGCTTGCGTTGTAGATCGTGAAACTGTCTCTCATCTCCAGCTTCGACAGGGTATAGGGAGAGCCGTTGTCAAGCGTCAGATTGTACTCCAGGGTCGTGTCGGTGACCCCCGAAGGCATGACCGCATTGTCATCGCCCAATTCGGGGTCCGTCAGCACCATGATGTACCGGATCTCCGCGGTGAACGGCTCGCCTGCGCTGAATTCCGTGCCATTGCCGAACACTGTGTTGCTGAGATCAAACAGTGCCTCGACCTTGATGCTCGTCTGGTTCCAATCTCCTATGAAATGATGGGCCAACGTCAGATCGAAGGTCGAGTCTGGGATGTCGGAATACACCCTGATGGCCTCGAAGGTCATGTTGCAGTCCAACGTGGGGTTCGTGCCGTCATACTTGACGGGAGTGTGGGTCACATTAAAACCGTCGCAGGTCTTGAGACGCGCAATCACTTCTTGGCCGCCTATCTTGAATACTACGCGGTCAAACATGAACATCGCTATGTACAACTTGCCGCCAGTCACGAAATTGATGTTCTGGCTGTATGCCACGTTCGTCTCGCTGTCTCGGGTATCATCAGTGAAGTAATCAGTGTAGTTCGCGGCCCCGAGGAGAATCGACACACCTCCGTGGTCAATCCCAATCCGCCACCCCTCGGAAATCTCCCGGACGAGATCGCCACCCCCCTCTGACCGGTTGTATTCGTGGACTTCGGAGACAATCGGCTCTGGCACCAGCTCGGGGTCGGATTCCTGCGCTTCGGACGAGGGAACCAGATTCAAGCTCACGATGGTGAGGATACCCGCAATCATGAAGGCCACTGTCGAGACTCTGACCGGGCGTCTCATCGAGGCAAGAGAGACGCGTGGCAGTACATATCGCTGCCGCCTACGTAGTCGATCCCGTTCACATGACCCTGCAGGAAGGTGTCGGTGCGGGTGTTGTCGGTGATATCGGCGTAGCTCGCCCGGGAATAGCCCAGGGTCATGACGAAGCAGGACAGATGCTTCGCCTCCCCGTCGACCATGTGATGGCCGAGGTCGACCCAATCGACCTGGGCCTGCTCGCCAGGAGGGGTCTCGAAGCGTATCTCGGCCAGGACCGCGCGGTCGCGTCTGATCGGGCCGACATAGCGCTTCACGACGCCGTACCCTCCCTGGCATCCCCGCTCCTTGACCTCCTCGAGGATCCGCCGGGCCGAGACATCGTACTCGGCCAGGCGGGCGTTGATGCATTCCTTGTAGGGGTCGAGGACGCTCGGCTTCCTGCCTCTGAGAGAGTACTTCGGAGGCGAGACCGCGTTGACGTACTTCCTGACGGTGTTCCTGGTCAGGCCGTGCTCTTCAGCGAGCCTGCTGATTGATTCGCCATGCTGGTGGCGCTCCCGCATCTCTGCCCATTCCACTTCGGGTCTCATCCTCCTTCCCCCGGCCCCCGGAGGGGGGTGGGGGGTGGTTAATTTCTGGAGGCCCGAACTGGTTAATTTTCAGTTGCCCGTGACATACGGGGACTTCTGCGGCATGATCGAGGTCTGCGCCGAGGTCCTTGACGGGCTCGGACTGAGGAGGGCGCCTCGATGTCCGCGACCTCTCACAGGTCGCCCTCCACCCTATCCATGGATGCCGCTGTTGTCCCCAGGGAATCTTGCAGGACCGTGCTATGATATCTGCAGTAGTAGTGCGAGCTGCATATTGATGTGCTGCTCGGTCGAACAGACCAACTCAACGAAGTAACTGCCTTTAGGTGCGGTTGAGCCTACCGTCAAGGTTAGAGTCGATGACGCTTCTCCGCTAGCAACAAGCGTAACGGCCGCGGGACTGAACGCTGACGTCACACCGGAAGGCAATTGCGCACAATCCATGGATCCTTCGCCCGAAAAATCAAGTAGTGAGGCTACTGTGACCGTGACAGTTCCGCTGCTGCCCTGCGTGATGACCACGGCACTTGGGTTAGCTGATATGTACAAGGGTAGGTGAGCGGGGTAGGTATCCATGTTGATAACGAAAGTCGTCCTGCCATCCATAACTCCACGAATCACGGACCCGCTCCCGCAAGTCGTTGAATAGCCATCCTTGGCGCAGACATACCAATAATCACCTTCAGGCAGATCCGTGAAAGTCAACTCACCACTCTCTCCGATTACCCCTGTCCTGACCATCTCATCAGGACATGTCATGGTCGCAGTCACGCCCACCACATTCGATTGGAAGACTACGGTTCCCGAGAACGGTTCATCATCATTGATGAACAATGCGTAGGAAACAACGGCGCCAACTACCGCAACAGCCACTATTGCCACGACTGCGGCTGACATCTTCTTATTCAATTGCGTCAGCTCCTCACAACCTCTAGTAGCTAGGGGACCCGGAGAGTATTTGAAACTATCTGCAATGGCGCACGGAGCGGGCTGGCGCTTCTCGCCAGACGTTAGGACTAACCGCTTCGACATGGGAACAAACGTCGAGTCCGTCTCCCTTCTGCTTGGGCACTCCTCGATCAGGACCACAGAGAAATACTATTGCCGAGAAGATGCCGATCTCGCCAGGCTCGAAGTCCTCCGAGCCTTCGGGGAGTCGGAAAAAGCTCCGAGTTTCAATACCCCCCTGATTGACCGAAGAAGTGACTCTACTGGCTACGCTTAGTGGTGGACCCTGCATGAATCACCACATCCTCCGAGTTCGAATCGCTACAAGTGGCTTAAAGACTTCTCTTGAGGCATTGAGCCGTGGATGAAACGAGACGCCTGGCTGTTTCTCAATCTGAGTTCCGTCGCGCCGGGCAGGAATGTTTATTACGCCTGCAGGAAGATGAGGCGCGGAGGCGGAATATCATGTCCAGCGATTCCTCGGACGAGTTCAGAATCGCCCTCGTTCAGATGCGCTGCTCGGCGGAGCCCGGTGAGAACATCGCTGCCGCGAAGCGGGCGATCACCGCCTCTTCCGCAGAGCATGTCGATCTCTGGATATTGCCCGAGCTGTTCTCCAACCGTTACATCGGTCAGTTCGAAGACGCGGAGGCCCGGTTGGCCCGCCTGCCGGACCACACCGGGCTCCTGGCCGAATTCAAAGAGGTCTCGAAGGAGACCGGGGCTGCCATAGCCCTGCCGTTCGCGGAGGTCGTGGGATCGGGAGCGTGCTTCAACTCGCTCGCGTTGATGGACAGGAACGGGAGGGTGAAGGCCTCATACCGGAAGATTCACATCCCGGACTCGGAGGGGTACAGGGAGGACCTGTACTTCGAGCCTGGGGATCGGGGGTACGTGGTCGCCCGCGTGGGCGATGTCAGGATCGGCCTCGGGATATGTTGGGACCAATGGTTTCCGGAGGTGTCCAGGACATTGGCCCTCAAGGGGGCCGAGCTCCTGATATATCCCAGCGCGATAGGCTCAGAGCTGGCGAGACCGGGCTTCGACTCCCGCCCCGATTGGGAGCTCGTGATGAGGGCGCAGGCGATAATGAACCGTGTGTTCGTCGCGGCCGTCAACCGCGTCGGCCGGGAAGAGAAGATAAGGTTCTACGGGGGCAGCTTCGTGGCCGACCCGTGGGGCAGGGTGCTCAGGCGCGCATCGACGAGCCGTCCAGAGACGGTGTTCGTGGACCTGGACATCTCGCAGATCCGAGATGCCCGCTCGTTCTTCGGGTTCTTCGACACGCGCCGGCCGGACACATACGGAGAACTCATGGAGGAGAGGAGGTCGAGGCATGGCTGCAGGAAACGCTAGCGAGGTATCACGTCGTACGCCGGCCCAGGACGGGTTCTCCATGCCGGCGGAATGGAGCCCCCACGCCGGGTGCTTCATCTCCTGGCCCAGCAGGGAGCTCACCTGGCGGGGACACTTCGAGGCAGTGAAAACTGCCTACACCGCAGTCATGAAGGCGGTCGACCGCTTCGACCCCGTGACCGTCGTCGCGGACCCAAGGGCCGCCCAGGAAGCCCGGGGAAGGCTCGGCCCGGGGATGAGCGTCTTCGAGGCGCCGCTCGACGATTCGTGGGCGAGGGACAACGGCCCGATCTTCGTCAGGCGGGACGACGGCAGGCTCGCGCTCGTGAACTTCAGATTCAACGGCTGGGGCCGCAAAGCCCCATACGAGCTGGACGACCGGCTCCCGACGCTTCTGGCGGAGCGGCTGAGGATCAGGCGTTACGATGCGCCCATGGTCCTCGAGGGAGGCGCGATAAGCGTTGACGGCGAGGGCACGCTGCTGACGACCGAGCAGTGCCTGCTCAATGCCAACCGCAACCCCGACATGTCCCGGGAAGGTA
>Ga0315292_10000783_pt1 | contig 15799 bp, 17 predicted proteins | sample YL17G13_0_MG_FD_204029 | JGI IMG/M metagenome (GOLD analysis project Ga0315292, IMG submission 204029) | Sediment microbial communities from Yellowstone Lake, YNP, Wyoming, USA - YL17G13_0 | ecosystem: Environmental > Aquatic > Freshwater > Lake > Sediment | place: USA: Wyoming | collected... | reverse complement strand
CGGCCAGCAGCGCCTCGAGCCGTACCCAGTTCTCCTGCTGCTCGTCGGTCAGCTCGGTGACGAAACGGTCGATGCGGTCGAGCTGCTCGGCGGGGGTTAGCCCGTCCTGGCTCGGCGTCTCAATGCCGGCGACAACCTGACCGCGCAGGCCGGCCACGCGCACCATGTAGAACTCGTCGAGGTTCGACGCTGAGATGGAGAGAAAGCGAAGGCGCTCAAGCAGCGGATGCCGGTTGTTTTCTGTCTCCTCAAGCACCCGCTTGTTGAAATGCAGCCAAGACAACTCTCGGTTGAAGAAACGGCTCGGGCCGAACGCGGCAAGGCCCGCACTTGCATCGAGCGGCTGAACTGGTTCCGGTAAGGTCATTAACAGCCCCGCAATTTACGCGCTTCTTGGACGCTGGGCCCGCAGCGACGTCAAAAGTGTACCCTATTAAGTCTATCACTTGCGTTACGGCAAAGGCCAATCGCGCTAGTCGGTCGAAGCCGTGGTCCCAAGCGCCTCGGCCACGAGCTGGCGGCTGATCTTGCGCCCCGAGCCGAGCGCCGCGCGGTCCACAGCCGCGACCGCCAGCGCCGCCGCGGCGAGCGAGCGGTCGATGTGCAGCGCGAGGAAATCGAGACTTTTCGGGTCGATGGCGAGCTGGCGGTCGGCGAAATGCTTCAGCATCACGGTCTTCAACAGGGCGTCGTCAGGGGCGCCGATGCGAATGGCCAGCAAGGCATTGAGCCGCGAGCGTAGGTCCGGCAGCGAGCAGTCGAAGCGGTTCGGCGCGTCACGGGCGGTGAGCAGCACGAAGACCCGCTTCTCCCGTGCCACATTGAGCAAATGAAACAGCGCCTTCTCGTCATAACCGGCGCGGTCGACATCCTCGACGATGAGAGCCGTCCCTGCGCCCATGGCGTCCAACGCCCCCATGTCGAGACCGTCGGGCGAAAGCAGTTCTGCCCCCGACAAGGCCTGCCACACCCGGGCCAGATGCGTCTTGCCGCTCGCCGCCGGTCCGATCAGGAGCTTGGCATTCTCCTGCCAGTCCGGCCAGGAATCGATCAGCCGGACCGCGCCGAGGTTGCAGTCGCTCACCAGGAAATCCTCCGCGCCGAGTGCTGGGCGATGGGGGAGATCGAGGATGAGCTGCTCAGCCGTCACGAAGCCCTGACCTGCGGCTGTTCGGAGCCCTTGACCGGAACGGTCTTGCCCTGGCGGGACGGACGCGGAGCGGGCTCTGGCTCATAGCTCGCCATATGCTTGAGCCACGCCCAGAAATAGGCCGCAGCAGAAATGATGGTGAGCATGCCGGTCAGCGGGATGAGGACCACGATGAGATCGTGAAGGCCGAGTCCCAAGCCGAGCTCGGCGAGGACAAGGCCCGCGAGCACGATCTGAGCCAGGGTATTGACCTTGCTGACCAGCAGCGGATGGACCGCAACCGGCCGCGACAGAACCCATGACAGCAGGAAAGCCCCGATGATGAGGATGTCGCGGCTGACCACCGCAATCACCAGCCATGCCGGCAGATGATCGGAGAACCCGAGGGTGACGTAGATGCTGACCAAGAGCAGCTTGTCGGCGATCGGGTCGAGATAGGCCCCAAGCTCGGTGCGCCATTGGAAGCGCTTGGCGAGGTAGCCGTCGGCGGCGTCGGACAGGCCCGCAAGCAGGAACAGCACGAAGGCCGCCAGCATCTCATGGGTGATGATGAGCCACACGACCAGCGGCACGAGCACGATGCGCGCCAAGGTCAGCGTGTTGGGGATGTTCACGACCGCTATACTCCAGGCCTGGACCGACGAGGTTTACGACTCAAGCCATTACAGTTCTAAGACTTAGCAGATTTATGACCGGCTTCGAAGGTCTAGCTCAGCGCGCCCGGATGAGGAAATTGTCCTCCCCGTTCTCGAAGGCGAAGCCGCTGTCGCCAAGCACTTTTTGCAGACGGCCGAGCGAACCGGCATAGTCGAAGGTGATGGAGGCCGTCCGTGCCGAGAGTGCGTTGACCTCAAGCGCCTGGATGCCCGGAACATGCATCAGCCGGCCGCGAATCTCCTGCCATTCCTTGAGCCCCGCGAATTGCACAAGCGCCACGACGTTTCGCCCGGGCTCGCCTTGGGCGGGCGCCGCGGCGGCAGGCGCCCCCTCCTCGTACCGGACGGGCTCCGCCTCTGCCCCACCGGATTGCATCACCTTCCAGCGGTTCTCCAGAACGGCAAGCGCAAACGCGGCCGCATCGCGCGCCGCGGCATTGGCGTCCTCCCCATCGAGCGTGCCGGTGCGCCCGAAATTGATCTGCCCCACGCTGTCGGCGCCGGCCAGCCGGGTGGTGAACTGGCCGCCATCGATGGTCTGCCCCACGGCGATGACGAGCGGCTGGCCGCTATAGGTGCCCTGCACCGAAGCATAGGCCCCCGAATCGCCGGCAAGGATCGCTCTCACCATTCGGGCGTCGAGACCGGGCCGGGGCTGCAGCACCGTGGCCGGAGCCATGCCGTGGGTGAGATCGAGATCGAGCCAAGCCTGACGCCAACCCTCGCCCGCGCTCTTCACCTGCTCCCCCTCGATCACCAGCGGCAGGATCGCGATCGATGGCGCCCGGGTCTCGCTGAGGGTGACGTTTCGGCTGGCAAGCAACTGCTTCAACGCCTGCTCGTTGAAGCTGACATCGAAGGTGGCGATATAGCGGGTCGTGGAATATTTCTCGCTGCGGATGGAGAGCCCACTGATCAGCGGCTCGACCTCACCCTGTTCGAGGGCCGGGAGCGCGGCATAGGCTTGCAACGGAACGAGCCGCCGCAACACGACTTTGAGGCCGCGCCGCTCTGCCTCAGCGATCGCCTCGGCCTTGGCGGCGACGGCATCCTTGGCGGTGACGTCGACCGAGAGCTTGGCGACGGTGTAGGGGCTCTCATCGGCGGCCTGGACCCTCGCGGCAAGGGCGCCGAACGCGAGGGGGCCGAGACCGAGGACCACGGCATGCCGAAGCAATCTCCTGTGGGCGCTTGCCGTCAAAACCCGTCCATCAAGCATTGCCTATCACCGACCCTGTCGCCCAAAATTCCGCGCAAACCGACTCGGGCCGAACCCCGGTAAACCCCGCAATTGTGACCGCGCCGCGGCCGGCCTTCAGCCTGTGGCTGGCTCCCGGCCTTGACGGGTGCGCTTCGGCCCGATTGATATGCCAGAACGCTTGAACTTGCATCTCGATCTCCGAGTGGCCCGGTGCCCGCAAAATCCAAGAACAAGGCCCCTCTGACCTATCGTGCGGCCGGCGTCGATATCGACGCGGGCAACGCGCTGGTCAAGGCAATCGGCCCGCTGGCCGCCAAGACCCGCCGCGCGGGGCTCATGGGCGGCATTGGAGGATTCGGTGGACTGTTTGATCTCAAGGCCTGCGGCTTTAAGGACCCCCTCCTCGTCGCCGCGACCGATGGCGTCGGCACCAAGCTCAAGCTTGCCGTCGAGACCGGCGAGCACGATGGGATCGGCATCGATCTCGTCGCCATGAACGTAAACGATCTCGTCGTGCAGGGCGCCGAGCCTCTGTTCTTTCTCGACTATTTCGCGTGCGGCAAGCTCGATGTGGGCGTCGCCACGCGCGTGATCGCCGGCATCGCCGAGGGCTGCCTCAAGGCTGAAGCGGCGCTGATCGGGGGCGAGACCGCGGAGATGCCCGGGCTCTATGCGCCCGGCGACTACGACCTCGCCGGATTTGCCGTGGGCGCGGTCGAGCGGGGAGAGTTGCTGCCGCGAGGCGATCTCGCCGCCGGCGACGTCATCCTCGCGCTGCCCTCCTCCGGCGTGCATGCCAATGGCTTTTCGCTGGTGCGGCGCGTCGTTGAGCAGGCGGGTCTCGGCTGGAACGACCCGGCACCTTTCGCGCCGGACAAGAAATTGGGCGAGGCGCTGCTCATCCCCACTCGCATCTATGTCCGAGAGCTCCTTGATGCGATTCGTCAAACCGGCGCCGTCAAGGCGCTGGCGCACATCACCGGCGGCGGCGTGACGGAGAACGTCCCGCGCGTGCTCCCCGATGAGCTCGCGGCCGACATCGATCTTGGCTCTTTCGATCTGCCGCCGGTGTTTCGCTGGCTTCAGGGTCAGGCCGCAATCGACGATGCGGAGATGCTCAGGACCTTCAACTGCGGCATCGGCATGGTGGTCATCGCAGCAAGCGCCGATGCCGACGCCGTCGCGGCAGGCTTGCGGAACGCCGGCGAAAATCCATGGCGCCTTGGCCGTCTCGTGCCACGCGAGGGCCAAGACGCCGTTCGCTTCAGTGGCGGTTTGACGGAAGTGCACCAAGCACCATGATCAGGAAGCGCGTCGGCGTCCTCATCTCGGGCCGGGGCTCGAACCTTCAGGCCCTGATCGACGCCTGTAGGCTGCGCGATTTTCCCGCTGAGATCGTGATGGTCATCTCGAATGTGCCGCAGGCTCAAGGGCTGCTTCGCGCCGAGGCAGCGCTCATCCCCACCCTCGCCATCAACCACAAGGACTTCTCCTCACGTGAGGCGTTCGATGTGGCGCTCGACAAGGCGCTGAACGAAGCTCACGTTGAGCTTCTCTGCAATGCGGGTTTCATGCGGCTGCACACGGCAGGCTTCGTCGAGCGCTGGCGCGATCGCCACCTCAACATCCATCCCTCGCTGCTGCCGGCCTTCAGAGGCCTCGACACCCACGCCCGAGTGATCGAGGCGGGTGTCACCATCAGCGGCTGCACCGTGCACTTCGTCCGCTCAGAGATGGACTCTGGCCCAATCGTGGCGCAAGCCGCCGTTCCGGTTCTCGGCGATGACACGGCAGACAGCCTCGCCATCCGCGTGCTCGAGGCCGAGCATCGCCTTTACCCGCATGCGCTTAGGCTCGTAGCTTCGGGTGCCGTCAGCGTCGAAGGCGAGCGCGTGATCGGCACCGCCGTGGAAAAGGACCAGGCACTCCTGTTTTGGCCGCCGCTTCCTTGAGCACTTTTGCCACCTGGACATTGATCGAAATCATTAACGGCTGCACGATCATGAGCTAGACGTGGCGGCATGTCGCACGACAAGATACGGGGGCAAATTCGCTTCCCGACGATAGACAATGCTAACCGCCGAGTGTTAGAGACTGACCCTAGACTGAGGCAATTGGCCGCCATTTGCGGCCCGCTCTTCCCGTTCTGGTGCGGCTATACGCTAACGGATCGCCCGCCCACCTCGTCAATGATAGGATAAGGGGGAAAATGGCCGATATGAACGTCGCCTATTCTCCATCGCATGGACTCGGTGACGAGCAGAGTATCTGGTTCAAGCTCACGCCGCTTTTGAACCAGGAGAACCCCATGCAGGTTCTCATGGCGCTCAGCGAAAAATATGGGGGCGTCATCCCCATCAACCTCAAGAACCAGCGCGTCATCCTCTTGAGCGAGCCGGCCCATGCCGAGCGCGTGCTCGTGAGCAACGCCGACAACTACACCAAATATTTCGCCGGGCTCAGGCCGATCTTCGGCAACAGCATGATCACCATAGACGGCGCGCTTTGGCAGAAGATCCGCAGCCCCCAGCAGGCCGCCTTCCACCCGAATATGTTCGAGGCCTACTTCCCCTATCTGATGTCAGCGATCGACACCAAGATGGCGCGCTGGCAGCAATTCGCCGAGACCGGCGAGACCATCGAGATGGTGGAGGAGACCTGGACGCTCGCCGCCGAGATGGTGTGCAAGGCGCTGTTCGACCGCGAGATGCCGTTCAACCCGCATTTCGTGTTCAAACAGGTGAAGACCTACACCGACGTTATAAACCACAAGTCCATCCGGTTGAAGAAGGTGAGCGGCGAGCTCGCCGAGATCACCGAGGAGGACGCGGCCAAGGCCATGGAAATTTGGGCCTCGATCCCCGACATGGTGATCGGCGCCAATATCATCGACCATCGCGAGAAGACGCTGTTCAAGATGCTCGAGGCGGCCGAAGCCGACCCCAACTTCCCCGAGTTCGACCACCGGCAGGTGATCGACGAGATGAAGCAATATCTGTGGGCCGGCACCGAGACGACGGCGCTGACGCTCGCCTGGTCGCTCTATCTCTTATCGATGCACCCAGAGGCGCTGGCGCGCATCCGCGAGGAAGCCCGCACTGTCTGCGGCACGCACGATCCGGAATGGAACGAGGTGCAGCAGCTCTCCTACACCCGCATGGTGATCCAGGAGACCATGCGGCTGTTCCCGCCGATCTGGGCGCTGATCCGCATCGCCGCGGGCGACGACGAGATCGAGGGGCACAAGATCAAGGCCGGCGACAAGGTGGTGATTCTCACCTATATCGCCCATCACAGCCCGAAATATTGGTACGAGCCGGAGAAGTTTGATCCGGAGCGCTTCGCGCCGGAGCGCGCCAAGAAGCGGGTCAAATACAGCTACCTGCCCTTCGCCGCCGGCAAGCGCGCCTGCATTGGCGGCGCGCTGTCGCAGATCGAGAACACGCTTGCGCTGGTGCAGCTGCTCCGCCGCTTCACGCCGGAATATGTCGGGCCGATGCCGGCGAAGATCCACGCCACGGTGACGCTGTGCCCCAAAGGCGGCCTCCCCTTCAAGATCCGCGCGCTGACTTAGCTGCGTCGCTTGGGCACCCCGTCACCCTGCACGCGCGTTCTCTCGATATTGGTTCTGGCCTGCTTGCTCGTGAGCCCAAGCCCGCCGGCAGCGACCGCGGAACCGGAAGACCCCGTCCGCGCTTTCGTCGAGCAGGTGAACAGCGCCTCCAACGCATTTTTCGCCTCCGGTTCAGAGGCGGATGCCCGCGAAAAATGCCGCCAATTGCTGGCTTGGGCATTCGACATGCAGGCCATGGCTGAATACGCGCTCGCCAAAGCCTGGGACACGACGACCAGTGAGGAGCGGAAAGCGTTCCTCGACGCTTTCGAGGACGAGATCGTCACGGCATATCTGCGTCGTATGACCAATGGAGCGGCGTTGACCTATGTCGGCGCAAGAGAGCCGTTCAAAGGTGATCGCTATGCCGCGAGCCGCCTCACCCAGCCGGGCAAGGCTGACCAAACCTGGATCTGGCGGATACGGCCGGCCGGCGACAAATGGCGCATCGTCGACGTGATGGTTGACGGTCACAGTGCCCTATTTGCTGAACGCCAGGAATATGCCCAGGTGCTGCAAGACAATCATGGCGACATCAACGCGGTGATCGCCTTGATCCGCAACCGCGCGGCAAGAGGATTACAGTCGAAGTGACCCCGGCCCCTTTAATCAGCTTCGAGCATGTCGGCCGCGAGTTCGACGAAGGGCGCATCATTGCCTTGAAGGACGTCAACCTCGCCATCGACAAGGGCCAATCGGTGGCGGTGGTGGGCGCGAGCGGCAGCGGCAAGACGACGCTGATCATGTTGATGTGCGGCATCATGTTCCCGTCGACGGGGCTTATCCGCTGGAACGGCGAGCCGGTCACGACGTCCGGCGCATGGACGGAATTGCGCCGCTCCGCAATCGGCATCGTGTTTCAGGAGTTCAACCTGTTCCCGACCTTGTCCGCTATTGAGAATGTCGAAATTGCGACGTTCGGCACCGGCATCGATCGCGGCGAGCGCAAGGTCCGCGCCCAGACGGCGCTGATGGCCGTCGGACTTGGCGCGCGCGCTACGCATTTGCCGCATCAACTGTCCGGGGGTGAGCGCCAGCGCGTCGCTGTCGCGCGAAGTATCGTCAACCAGCCGACCGTGATCCTTGCCGATGAGCCAACCGGGAATCTCGACAGCGTCAGTGGGGGCGCCATCATGGACCTCTTATTCGACCTGCATCGCACAGGTGGTGTGACGCTCGTCGTGGTCACGCATAATTCCGGCGATGCCGACCGCTGCGCGCGGCGAATTCAGGTCACGGATGGCGAGGTGTCCGAGCCAGCGCCCATGCGGGTACACGAGGCGGCAAGTTGAACCATATTCAGCTCGCCTTCCGTAACCTCAAGCGCCGTCGGGCGCGGTCGATCCTCACCGCGCTCGGTGTCGCGCTCGCCGTTGGCAGCTTCATCACGCTCTATGGCTTGTCGCGAAGCGTATACCAGAACGTGCAACAGAGCATCGAGGAGCACGGCTCCGATCTGACGGTCAGGCGCCGCGGGACTGCCGAGCTTTTCGGCGGAACCATCCCGGAGACGATTGCCCCGCGCATCGCCGAAATTCCCGGCGTTGTCGCCGTTTCCGGCGACCTTCTCTCGCTTGCCGCCACCGACCAGGATGCGCAGGTGCTGGCGGCGGGTTGGCCCGACGGTAGTTTCTACTGGCAGAACGTGCCGCTCGAAGACGGGCGACAGCCGCAGCGAGAAGAACGCAAGGTCGCGCTTATGGGCATCGACCTCGCCCGCGCCCTGCAAAAGCATGCCGGCGACACGATCGGCCTGTTGGGCGAGCAGTTTAAGATCATCGGAATCACGCGCTTCAACTCAGTCATCAATCGCAACATGGTCGTTGTCCCCCTTACCGACCTGCAAGAATTGACCTTCCGGCCCGGTGCGCTCACTTTCCTGTCCGTCAAGCTCGCTCATCCTGAAGACCCCGCCGAGGTCGATCGCGTCTCCAAAGCCATCGAGGCAGCAAGCGATCTCTCCGCCTCGAAAAGCGAGGACGCGCTCCGCAACGACAGCATGATCGGTCTCTTGCGCGCGGTGTCGGCCGCAATGGCATGGGTGGCGCTGCTGATGGGGGTGCTCATGGTGCTCAACACTTTGCTCATGGCGGTCCTCGAGCGCACGCGCGAGATCGGCATTCTTGCGGCGATCGGCTGGTCGAGAGGCCGGATCATGGCGGCAATCGTTATAGAGGGCTTCATTTTGTCGGCTATCGGCAGCGCTGCCGGTATCGGCATCGGCGTTGCCGGGTCGCATCTGTTGAGTGCAATTCCGGCCATCGGACGATTCGTTGCCGTGCGACCGACACCAGCCCTCGTCGCCGCGACGGCCCTGGCGGCAATCGTGTTGGGCATTCTTGGTTCGTTTTATCCGGCGTGGCTCGCCACCAGACAGAGCCCCGCCGTTGCCCTGGGACGTGCCTGATCTCGCGCTAGCGCATTTTCGATTTCAGCTTGATGGTCTCGCCGTCCACGACAAACCTGCCGTAGCCATGGTGGTGGATGGTCTTGGGCTCCTTCTGCTTGGGGTCTGTCCAGGCGGTGAGCACCTCGAGGACAAAGAGATCGTATTTGTTGGCGAGCCTTGCATCGGTCACTTTGCATTCGAGATTGGCGAAGCACTCGGCCACCAGCGGCGCTCCGACGCGCATCGCCAGCGCCGGGGTCAGACCGAAGGCCGCGAACTTGTCGATGTCGCGGCCCGATGAATTGCCGACCTGCACCATTTTCTCTGCCAATCCCACCGCCGGGATGACGATCACGCATTCCCCGGTCGCCCGCAACGCGGCAAAGCTGTAGTCGGCCTCGCTTACCATGCAGGCGATGAGCGGCGGCTCGAAGTCAACCATCATGTCCCAGGACATGGCCATGATGTTGGCGCGGCCCTTGTGGGCGGTCGCGAGCAGGACCACCGGCCCAGGCTCGATCAGCTGGTAGACCTTAGAGAGAGGAAACTGTCGCATTGCGATGAACTACAGCAAGCCGCTGTCGAGATCGAGACCGCGCTGGTGCAGCGCCTTCGCCGCTTCGCGCCGGAAAATGCCGGGTGGGTGCCCGGACTTAGGCGAAGCCCTTGAAATAGGCCATCGACCATCCATATACCATCCAGACGGATGGTGGAGGATGTAATGGCTGCTGAGATTCACCGTCTCCGCGACAAAGTGGGCGAGACGGAAAAGATCACGATCAACCTCGGTTACGTCGACCTCGGCCATATCGATTTGCTGGTGCAGGAAGGCTTTTATTCCAACCGAACCGACTTCATTCGGACGGCAATCCGGAACCAACTTTCGAGCCATAGTGAGGAGGTCAGGAAATCCATTGTGCGGCATACGCTGGAGCTCGGTCTCCGCCACTATACCCGCGCGGATTTGGAGGCGGTGAGAGCCGCCGGGGAAACGCTGCACATCAAGGTGCTTGGGCTCGCCAGCATCGCCCCGGATGTGTCGCCGGCCCTGGCTTTGGCAACCATCGAATCGATCACCGTTCTGGGCGCCCTCCACGCGACTAAGGAAATCAAGAGCGCCCTAGCCGATCGCATCAGCTGACGACGCGCAGCCCTCGGCCAGCCCCCTAAGGAACCAAGACATGACCATGAATTTTGTAGCCGCCATGCGTGCGGCAACGCAATTGACGCGCGCTCAGAAGCTCATGGAGGCCACGCGCGTTATTCAAAACACTCTGCTGTTGGGTGGAGAACAACTTCCGTCCGAGCCGGAATGGGCCGTCACGCGCCGGGACACCGAGCGCCGCATCATCGATCTTACGCCGGAAGTCATGGAGCCCGAGATCACGGCGCCCCGGCGAGGGCAACAGCGGACCGCAGCCGGCTCGCTGGGTGAGAGTATCGCGACGCTCCGTCAGGCCAAGCTCCCGAGCTTCAGTCTTGACGCATTGGCGGGCGTTCGAGCCCGCAAGCCGGGCGAGATTCCAAACGGCGCCCAGTTCTTGAGCCGGTCCTTTGCCTGCGCTGCCGGAAGCCGAAGCTACAAGCTCTATGTTCCGCATCGTCATCACGCGGGCAAACGCGCTTTGCTGGTCATGCTGCACGGCGGCACGCAGGACGCCAACGACTTCGCAGCAGGCACCCGCATGAATGCTTTAGCCGAGGAGCATGGATTGCTCGTGGCCTATCCAAGCCAGTGCAAGAACGCCAATCCATCGCTGTGCTGGAACTGGTTTCATCCCGAGCATCAAATACGTGGCGCCGGCGAGCCATCCATTATCGCCGGGATCACGAGCGAAATTGTTGCCGAATACGATGTCGATCCGCAGCGCGTGTTCGTGGCCGGTCTCTCGGCCGGAGGTGCCATGGCGGCAGTGATGGGAGCAACCTATCCTGAAATTTACGCCGCAATCGGCGTCCATTCCGGCCTGCCTTACAAATCCGCCACCGACGTCGCTTCCGCATTCGCGGCAATGCGTGGCGACCCCGGACTCCGCGGCCAGCGGAAGCCGCGCCGTGCGGCAGCTGACGACCCTCGCATGCGGACCATCGTCTTCCATGGCGATGCTGACCGAATCGTCCATCCGTCGAACGCTGCAAAGATCATCGAGGCGCAGGCTCAGCTGGGCAACCGTGTAGAGCACGCGAAGGCCCGATCCTCCGCTAGCCGGGCCTATACCCGCTCGGTAACCCGAGACAAGACCGGATCGGCTCTCGTGGAGCAATGGCTCATCCACGGAAGCGGCCACGCCTGGTCTGGCGGCAGCCCGGACGGCACGTACACCGATCCGCACGGCCCCGATGCCTCCCGCGAAATACTGAGATTCTTTCTGGAAGAGGCGCGCACCTGACGAGATCGAGTGACGATGAGAGACATCGCCGCGCAGAGCCACCACGCCGGATGGTCACTGTTTGGGCCGGGTGCCCATGATGTCGAAGGCGCGCAGGCATGCTTCGTGCGCCGCGTACTTCGCCTCGTCCTCGACCGGTTCCCCTTTCGTCACCCGATCCGCCGTAGCCAGACAAATCTGTGCGTCCTGAGCAAGTGCCGGCGCGGCGTTCAAAGCCAGCAGCGAGCCGGCAAGGATCAACGCCGCGAGGTGCAACTGTGGATCGCGTCCTCGAGCTACCCGATGATCTCGCTCTTCTTGAAGCAGAAAGCGATCTCCTTCTTCGCCGTCTCGGGGGCGTCGGAGCCGTGCACAGAGTTCTTCTGATGATTGACGCCGAAATCCTTGCGGATGGTACCGGAGGCGGCATCGACGGGATTGGTCGCGCCCATCACCTCGCGGTTCTTGGCGATGGCATTCTCGCCCTCCAGCACCTGCACCACGATCGGGCCGGAGGTCATGAAGCTGAGGAGGTCCTTGTAATAGGGCCGGCCCTTATGCACCTCGTAGAAGGTCTTGGCGTCCTTCTTCTTCCACCAGATGCGCTTCTGCGCGATGACTCTGAGGCCGGCCGCCTCGAGCCGCGCGTTGATCTGCCCGGTCAAGTTCCGCTCTGTGGCATCGGGCTTGATGATCGATAGCGTGCGCTCAATGGCCATGGCCACGTTTCCCCTAGAGCGTTGAACTGTTTGAAGGGCTTATAGCGGCGAGACATGACAGTCACAAGGCGCGTGTCAGGCCTTCTGCTGCCAGCGCCCGTCCGAGTCTTGCTGCCAGTAGCTGACGCTCAAGCCTTGCGCCTTGGCCTCCTGCCATTGCGCGCGCGCTTGGCTCACGGCGTCCGCGTCGCGTCCGTCGAACACGAAGACCACGCGGGTGTAGGGCGCGGCATCTTCAAGGTCTGCGCCATCAACCAAGAAGCGGATTTGAGCCTCGTTGGGGTTGCCAGCGCCGGCGGTGAGATAGATGGGCTGGGCGGAGGCGGGACCGTCGCGGGCGGTGCCATGGGCGAGAAAGCTGTCCTCGCGATAGGTCCAGAGCAACGTGTCGAGCGCCTCGACGCGTTCCTCGCTTGCGGCCTGGACCGCGGCGCGCCAGCCACGTTCGAGCGAGCGCTCGAGCAGCGTAGGGAGCACCTCTTCCAGCGTCGCCCGTTCCAAATGATAGAAGAACACTTCCGTGACGCCGCGCTCACTCATCGGTCGTCAGCTCTCGCGCATGTAAGGATTGTCGCCTTTGCGCAAATGCAAGCGGATCGGCACGCCGCCCAGGTCGAAGGTCTCACGCAAGACGTTCACCAGATAGCGCACATAGGAGTCTGGGAGCGCGTTGGGCCTCGAGCAGAACGCCACGAAGGTCGGTGGCCGCGCATTGCTTTGCGTGATGTAGCGGAGCTTGACGCGGCGTCCTGACACGGCCGGGGGCGGATGGGCATCGACCACCTCGCGCAACCATTGGTTGAGTGCATGGGTGCGCAACCGCCGGTTCCACAGCTCATTGGCGGCGAGAACGGCGCCCATCAGGGGCGCGAGCCCCTTGCCGGTGAGCCCCGAGACCGGCACCAGCGCCACGCCCTTGATTTGCGGGAGCAGGCGCTGGCACGTCTCCTGCAATTCGGCGAGCTTGGCTTGCGGCTCGCGCATCAGGTCCCATTTGTTCACGGCGATGACGAGCGCCCGCCCCTCCTCGACGATGAGATCGGCGATCTGCAGGTCCTGCTTCTCGAAAGGACGCTCCGCATCGAGCAGCAGCACGACGACCTCCGCGAAGCGGATGGCTCGCAGCGCGTCGCCGACGGAGAGCTCCTCGGCCTTGCCCTCGACCCGCATCTTTCGCCTAAGGCCCGCCGTGTCGAACAGCCGCAGCGCCTGTCCCCCCCAGTCGAGCTCGACGGCGATGGCGTCGCGCGTGATCCCGGCCTCTGGACCCGTGATCATGCGCTCTTCGCCGAGCAGCGCGTTGACGAGCGTCGACTTGCCCACATTCGGGCGCCCGACGACGGCGATGCGCAACGGGTGTGGGACGCCGTCGGCGGCGTCATCACCCTCCTCCTCCCGCGCCGGGGCTCCCTCGCCATGGGCGCGGATGGTCTCCTCGATGGCTTCGCTCAGCTCGCCCACCCCAGTGCCGTGCTCGGCCGAAATGGGAAGCGGCTCGCCGAGCCCGAGCGCGTAGGCCTCGTACATACCGGGCTCCGCGGCGCGGCCCTCGCATTTATTGGCCGCGAGGATCATCGGCTTGCCGGAGGTGCGGACGATTTCGGCGAAAATCTCGTCGCCAGCCACGATTCCGGCCCGCGCATCAATAAGGAAGACGACGAGATCGGCTTGCAGGATCGCGGCCTTGGTCTGCTCGCGCATGCGGGCGGTGAGGCCGGCGCCCTTATCCTCGAGCCCCGCGGTATCAATGAGCCGGACGGGGAAAGACCCGAGCAGGGTTTCAGCCTCGCGCCGATCGCGCGTCAGCCCAGGCTGGTCGTCCACGAGGGCAAGACGCTTGCCCGCGAGACGGTTGAACAATGTCGACTTACCCACATTCGGCCGTCCGACAATGGCGATAGTGAAGGGCATGAGAATAGGGACCGGTGTGTGAGCAAAGCCTGGCCGCTCCGGACCAGGCTTCTAGTTGAGAGCGATCAGCGTGGCGTTGTCGGCCAAGATATACATGCGGCCGCCCGCCACAACTGGAGAGACGAACACTTTCGCGCCAAGAGCGGTCGTGCTCGAAACCTGGCCGCTTCTCGCATCGACGCCGACCAGCGAGCCGTCCGCCGATACGAGCCAGAGCTTGCCGCCCGCAAGCACCGGTCCGTTCCAGCGCGCCGTGCCGGGGAGCTGGGTGAGCCAGCGCACCTTGCCGTCGCCCTTCGCCAGCGCCAGGAGCTTGCCGGTCACCTCCACGACATAGACGGTATCGCCCGCGACCCATGGCATCTGCGTGCTGGTCAGGTTTCGCGTCCACAACCGCTCGCCCGTCGACTCCGACACCGCGACCATCTTGCCGCCATGGCTGACCGCGTAGACGACGCCCCCGTCGATGACGGGCCGCGCCGGATCGGCGAGGATGCCGGAGGCACTGGTCTCGCTGGTGCGCGCCAGCGACTCTCGCCAAGCGCCTTCGCCGTTGCCGACCTTGTAGGCCACGATGTCGCCGGCCGGAAATGCCGCCACGACTAGGCCCTTTCCGACCGCCGGGCTCACATTGGAGAGTAGCGTGGCCGGCTCCGGCACGCCGCGCCCGGTCCACTGCTCCTGGCCATCGGCGCCGTCGAGACAATGCAATACACTGTCGGTCGACACGAAATAGACCTTGCCGCCGGCGGCCGTGGGCGAACTCCGGACGGGTTCTCCGACCTTCTGCGTCCACAACACGTCGCCTTTTTCGGGATTGATGCCGACCACGGTACCGTAGCCGGTGGTGGCGTATAAACGCCCGCTATCGAGCGAAAGGCCGCCACCGAAGCCCTCGTATCGCTTCTCATTCTTCGGCGTCAGGCTTGTCGACCAAGCTTTGGCGCCGCTCGCCGCGGAGAAGGCAGCCACGGTGCCGGCGGCATCGAGGGTATACACCTTGCCGTCGGCAACCAGCGGGATCGCGCTCAAGCGTCCGGCGTACGAAGACCCGGTACCGACATCCACCCTCCACACCTTGGTCACGCGATCGCCCAAAGCGAGATGGCCGAGGCTGTTTGACGGGCTGCCTCCAGGCTCGGTCCAGGATGCGTTGGCTGCGGGCGGCGGCAGAAAAATCGGCTTCGCGGCGACTGTTGGGTCGACGCTTTCAGAGGCTTGGTCGGTGATGACCGGGATCCGCTCGCCGGGTAGCTTCTCTTCAGCCTTCTTGAAGGGATTCTTGATGGACGACAGGGACGGCAGACTGCTCGCGCAGCCGCCTATGCTCACGGCGATCGACACCGCAAGGCACACGCGCCACAACCGGCAGCCTATTCCCCGTGTACGAACCGGGCCCACCTTGAGCCACCTTCGGTTTTGAGCGTTACTTCGCCGTGGTGCTCAACGATTGCGGCGTGCCAACGATGAGAGCCAGCATTACGTCGGCGCGCTCCCTTAAATTCGAGGGCGTGCCTTGATCGGCGATGAGCGCGCTGAACTGTTTCTCGGCTTCCGGCATGTTGTTGAGCCTATAGGCCGAAAGGCCGAGCAGCTCCCGCGCGGAATAGCTCCAGGGGCTCCCCTGGTCGATAAGGCCCTTCAGGCGCCGCTCCATCTCCGCATAGTCGGCAGTATCGAGCCGGAGCGTCGCCGCCTGGATCGTGGCGAGCCCTTTCAAAATAGTGTCGGTGTCGCCATCGGTCGCGAGGGCGTCGTAGAGAGCGACCGCCTTGTCCTTGTCGCCCGTTT
>Ga0315292_10000779_pt1 | contig 15860 bp, 17 predicted proteins | sample YL17G13_0_MG_FD_204029 | JGI IMG/M metagenome (GOLD analysis project Ga0315292, IMG submission 204029) | Sediment microbial communities from Yellowstone Lake, YNP, Wyoming, USA - YL17G13_0 | ecosystem: Environmental > Aquatic > Freshwater > Lake > Sediment | place: USA: Wyoming | collected... | reverse complement strand
ATTTCGGTTATCCGGGTCTTGAAGTGATCAACCCCTTCGACTAAGCGCTGAATTCCCGGCACTGTCCTTTTCCCCTCCCGCCACGACGCTGGTCGTATGCGCGGGTTCCGGGTTCCAGCCCGTCACGTCGGGAGGTAGCGGCAAACAAAATACTTTCTGCCCCCTGAGGGACTGAGCGAACGGATATAATGTGATGTTCCGACATTAAGTTCAGCAGCGAAGCGGTTACAGATAAGGTTTAAAAAGGACTTGGATTTAGCGGAGAGAATGAGGAAGTTATGAGAAGCCGTTTCCTAAATTGCAGTATTGCAGGCCTAGCTCCAAGCTTCCTAAACAACTCAACCGATACCCGTATCACTAACACCAATTGTCGGTCTGAGGCTGGGGGAGTTGGTAGGTCTTGAGCATTCGTATATACTCATCGAACCCGTGTTCCCCACCGCTCTTCTCCAATCTTTCTATCTCCGGAACTACCTGATCCAGGACATTCTGATCGTTCACAACGCTTAATGGATAGCGATTATAACCGGCATAGTGGAGTAAGGTATAGACCTGTCTCTGTCTCTTTGTCATGGACAGATAGGCATCGAGTTCTTTCAGCATAGACTCTCTCTTCTCATCTAAGAAGCCATCCACTTGCATGAGGAGGTTCAGACTGAAATCGTTACACGAGAAATAGCTATGCATGCTGTCGAGGTGATTAACGAGAAGGCGTATTTCAAAAACGATTTCGTCGTCCGTTAGGGGCACGAAAGTCCCTTCCATGACCATCTTCTGCATAGGCGACTGGGGATGCATGGCAAAGGTTCTCACCCTTATAAAATGAGGGCGGATGAGGTTAAGCAGTTCTGCTGTCTTTATCGCATGTTCTTCACTTAGGGCCTGGCCTGCGACCCCAGGCATAATATATTCAGAAAGCTCAATCCCGGCTTCCATCACGTGTCTACCCCCGGTCACCGCTTCTTCGGGTGTCATTCCCTTCTTGATCATTTGTAATACCCTTCCGGATCCGCTCTCCATGCCTGTATGAATCCTCGTCAGACCTGCCTGCTTGAGGCGTTTGAGGTCATCGACACTCTTGTGACTCAACGTGCGCGCACGGGCGTAAGTTGTGATTCTGTCGATCTTAGGGAATTTCTCCTTAAGGCAATTCAGAATCGTTTCGAGGTCATTCGCGGGTAGGATCAGACTATCCGCATCCTGCAGAAAAGCTGTTCTGACGCCCGAGTATCCGCTGGGCTCATCGGCCATGCTGTCAATATCCTTCTTTACTTCTTCCACAGTCCTTTTCGAGAATTTCACGCCTTTATAAGCAGGGCAAAAAAGACACTGATTCCAAGGGCAGTTGCGCGTGACACGGATGAGAAGGCTCGATGCCTCACTCGGCGGTCTGATCACTCCCTGTTCATACATGTTTGCACCTTATCCTATGGTTCCTTCTTGCTTGGGCTTAATTCACGACTACTTAATTTTAACATCTCTCTGAGCACAAAAGAAATATGCTTCATCTCATCTGTGACGGATATCTCATCCACAAATCTTATCACTTGGGGAACTGAGCAAACGGACTGAACGTGATGTTACGACATTAAGTTCAGCAGCGATGCGGTTTCAGATTATGTCTAAAACGGACTTGGATTTAGCGGAGGGAACGAGGAAGTTATGAGGAGTCCTTCCCTGAATTGCAATATTGCAAGCTCAGAGCTTTTGACTTATTGCCTTCGTTAAGTTGCATTCTTCCCTACGTCCCCTTTTTCCGTCCCGGCTGTACACCTTCGGGGGTATGGAAAAAGCGGATTTTTGTTGACATGATAAATAAAAACTGATATTTAATATATCATGTATAAAAGAATAATAGATTTTTCCCTTCCTCCCGAAACGAGCTTCTTTTTGTGGGGACCCCGCCAAACAGGAAAGAGTACTTTGCTCCGCGAGAGGTTTCCCTCTGCAAGGCGATATGACCTTCTCCTTTCCGAAGAATATCGGCGTTTGGTACATCACCCATCCATCATTCGTGAGGAGTGTTTGGCTCTTCAGAAACGTGGTGAATTGAAGAATCAGCCAATCATTGTGGACGAAGTTCAAAAGGTCCCCGATCTTCTGGATGAGATCCACTGGTTAATTGAGAACAAGAGGCTCAGATTTATTCTCTGTGGGTCAAGCGCCCGAAAATTAAAACGAGGACATGGTAATCTTCTTGGGGGAAGGGCGGTTCGTTATGAACTTTACCCTCTCGTTTTCCCGGAAGTCCCTGATTTTTCCCTGGAAACGGCCCTGAATGACGGACTCTTACCGACACACTATGGCAGCCCCATTTCACGAAAGCGACTCGAAGCTTATGTGGGGGATTATTTGAAAGAGGAAATCACCGCGGAGGCGGTTACGCGGAACATCCCCGGCTTCAGTCGTTTCTTGGAGATCGCTGCTTTGGGCAATGGAGATATTATCCAGTTTAGCAATATCGCGCGGGAATGTGCCGTCAGTTCCCCTACGGTTAAATCTTACTATCAGATTTTAGAAGACACCCTCATCGGTAGATTTGTCCCGGCATTTCAGAAACGTCCTAAACGCCGTGTGATTCTTGCCCCCCGTTTCTATTTCTTTGATGTTGGTGTGGTCGGTTTCCTTACCCGGCGTGGGCGAGTCGAGCGAGGTTCCGAACTTTTCGGAAGAGCTTTTGAGCATTTCCTTTTTATGGAGCTATCCGCCCATGCCAGTTACTCGGGACTGCGCTATCCGATTTCCTACTGGCGGACTGCATCCCAAATAGAGGTGGATTTTATTCTCGGGGATCACGAGATTGCTCTTGAACTCAAAGGAACAGCATCTGCCCAACCGCATCATCTCCGGGGACTTATTGCTTTTGGTGATGAATACAAGACCCGCCGTCGAATTCTGGTAACCTGTGACCCTAAACCGCGACTATTTGAAAACAAGATTGAAATTCTTCCCTGGAAAGTATTTCTTGAAGATCTTTGGGCTGGCAAGATCATCCGCTAAATGCCTGTTCGAGACTCGTTCAGCCACCGAACTCGAATCTTCCCCCTCTTCCAGAAAAGAGAGCCAAGATGAGGCGCTACAGCCCTGTTTACCTCGTCCACTGCAATTCAGACACCGGACTTTCCCGCGTTTTGCGGGATTAGGCATCAGGCTCTTCCCAAATAAGGTCCAAGGAAGGCCGGGATTTAGCGGAGAGAATGAGGAAGTTATTAGCAGCCGTTCCTTAAATTGCACCATCGCAAGCCCCACAGCCTTAGCCCGCGCCTCCTCAGCTTCCCCCTTTGCGATCTCCCCGCAAAAAAGCTTTGTTAAGATATTACCTAATTACCGATGCCTGGCACCAATTGCACACATTTCCCTTGACACCCAACGCTGTTTATCGTATTTTTAGCTCACCCTAACGCGAGTTCTTATCAGAGACGTGGGAGTTTGGGGTCTAGACGAATGACGGTTCCTCGGCGACTGACGTTCCTGCTCATTAGTGACATCCACTTTGGTCCCTCTGCCTTCAGTGCCGACTTTGCACTGAAAGATGCTCCTCCGAAACACCTAATTTCGGGAGCCGCACCGATGAAGACCAGCCTTATTGAAGCTCTTTCCGGCAAGAACATATCCCTTCTCCTTGCCAGTGGGGACTTGACCTCAACGGGAAGTCCGTCAGAACTTGAGCAGTGTTCGGTGACTGTACTTGAAATGGGTTCTGCTCTTGGTATCCGAAACGACAACATCTTCTTTACCTTTGGAAACCATGACGTTGATTGGAAGGTCTCGTCTTTGGCCACAGGGAACGGAGGAAAGAAAGACCCTCTCTATACGAAGGTTGCAGCGGAAATTGGCGGGATCTTTGTCAGGAACCCAGACCCATACAGTGCTGGCCCGCTTCCGGGGTGTGCTGTCTATAAACGTGATGACTTCGTCCTTATCGTTGCGAATACCGGCTACTACTGTTCGCACGCCCAGGAATACCGGCACGGAATCCTTGGCATGGAGCAACTCAAATGGCTCGAAAGGTCGTTTTCAGCAATTCCCGATGATGATTTGCGCTGGCGAATACTACTTCTTCACCACCATCCCCAGAAGTACTCATTCCCAACTCCCACCGAGGACATCTCGTGCCTCCAGGAGGGTTCCGAACTCCTTGACCTCATTGGGAAGAGCAAAGTTGACATAGTATGTCATGGGCACAGGCATCACCCTTACCTTTGCACGATGATGTTGACCGTATGGATGGCTCCTGTGACATTCCTTTGTGCGGGTAGCTTGGCCGTGAATGTAGTTGAGCGCCGTCATGGGGAGATACCCAACTTATGTCACGTTGTGAACCTCGAATCGCGCAACACTGAGGGTGCGGCAAATGGAAATGTCCTGACCTACAAGTACACTACCTCCACGGGGTGGACTCCGGTATTGTACTCTCCGGAAGTCCCGCTCGACGGAAACCATCGGTTTGGTAGCATTGCTACAGAAGCTGAAAGAAGGAGGCACGCCCGAGACATGATGGAGTCCCTCGGGGCAAATAATACCACTGACTTCATTGATCTTCCGGTTTACAACTCCTTGCCTTTCTCGCTGCAGTGTCTGCCGGTGAACTTGCTGAATAGTCTCATACGGGAGATCGCCATGAAGGAATTTTCGAGGAAAGTTCTAGGGCTTTACCCTAATGAAAACGTAGTCCTCAGAAAGTAGCGCTATGTCCGGCTTGAGTTATAAGCTGAAGGGATACAAGGGCGGGAATCCTTTTCAGGAATCCCAAGCACGCACCTACGGTGATGAAAAGGTGGTAGGCGAGTTCTTTCCAACATCATTTTTCTGGTCTCTTTTTAACGAGCAGCACGAAATCCTCCTGGGGACCCGAGGTAGTGGAAAGACTATCTTGCTCAAAATGTTAACGTATTCGTGCCTTCGGCGTTTTAACCACCCCCAGGCACGAGATTACATAGCTAAGAAGAGCTTTCTGGGATTCTACGTCCCCCTCCACCTTGAGTTCATCGCCTCTCTGCCTGGAATGGAAGCTTCTGAAGCGGAAAGACTCCTTTACTTTCGACTCGCATTCAACTGTGTAACTGCCAAATCGCTCCTCACTCAGGTGGCAGATATTTTGAGTAATACAGAGGAGGATCCGAAGAAACGCCTACAAAAGGAAGCACAGATTGTAGACCACATTGCTCCTATGTGGTGCCACGATAAGGAGCAAGCAAAAAAGATTTCCAGTATAAGGGATCTCGAGTGGTATGTGGACTTGCTTTACAACAATATGGACACACTAAATAAAGAGGGCCTGGAGGGAATCGGGCAGTTCTCAAAGAAACTGATGTCCCCTATTGTCAACATTCTTCCGCGTCTCACGGTGGACCTCGGATTCGATCTACAGCATACCAATTGGATCGCATGCATAGACGAGGCAGAGTTCCTGAGCGAGCCTTTTATCAGGTGCATCAATACCTTCCTGCGCAGCGAGAAGCGGCCGCTTGTGGTCAAGATGGCCACCTTACCCTTTAAGCACTCAACGCGGGAGACCCTTGTCGAGGGGGTCTCGATTGAGCCGGGTGGCAATGACTTCAACTATCGAATCATCGATGCCCCCTGGGATTCCGCGGATTTTGAGGGCTTATGTAACAACATTTGTCGGGTTAGGCTAGCGAGGTGTGGGATAGTTGATTCGGATCTTACGCTGGAGAAGTTCCTTGGTGTTGTGGGGCAGAATGACGACTTGATCGACTATTTCCGCCTCGAACTGCCTAAGGAAGCGACCGAAGAGAAGATTCTGGAGGGCATCAAGGAGTCGCTCTCGCAACGTCGTGGAGACCACCTATGGAGCCTGCTGGAAGACAAGGAGAAGCGGGGGAAGCCCTATCTTAACAAGTATAGCCCGGTCTACTTTATGCGCCGAATGCGCGAAGAGAATTCGAAGGGAGCAAGAGTTGTTGGTTGGTTCGCTGGAGCGAAGATGATAAGGCGAATTGCCGACGGCAATCCACGTCGGTTCATCCAAATTATGAACGCGCTCGTAGAACAAGCACGAGAAGGTGAGTTGGATCCGAAGGATCAACATCGAGTATTGACGCGCTTTAGCAAGTCGGTTCTCGGGGAAAGCGAGGCCCTTCAGCGCTATGGCCTCGTGTTGCGAGGACTCATTGCTCAGATCGGCGAATTGCTCGCGGATAGAGTCCACAAAGACCCGATGGTAAATGGTGGATGCAATTTCAGGGTTGGAAGAGATCTAATAGAAGATCATCTTGTTCTTGGCGCTCTAAAACTGGCAGTTGACTTTCTTCATATGCGGGTTGACGAGGACAGCGTGCTTCATGGTATAGGCGAGCATTCCGACTTCCGGCTGTGCTTCCTCTACGGGGTTGAGTACTGGATTCCTATGCGGAAGGGAGATGCATTTGTCCTTCGAAACCGTCACCGCCTCGTGAATCTTGGCGTGCCTACGACTCGACAAGGTGCCGAACGCGCATTGGCGCAAATTCAATTGGAACTTTTCGATGACACTCACGAATGAAAGACCCGTCTTCAGAGGGATTGGAACCTCCACACAATCTGATTGGCTCAAGGCTGCGACAGATGCCCCCGCAAGGCGGCGCTTGTTCATTGTAACTTCGGGTTATGAAGCCAGGAACACCCGGTGGATTGAAAGGACCCTGGACGTTCTTGCCCTCCCAGACAAAGCCTCGTGTATGGTAGTAGGGTTCAAGGACTTCCCAGCCGCACTTAGCCGCTCGCGGAATGACGAATTCTATCGCAAAAGAGGGATTGAACCCTCTGCCGAGAGTTCTGAGCAGCAGGAAGCGTTTCTCGAGCGAATCAACGTCGCCGTCGTGACGCTCTTGGCTGAATCAGCCGGCGAGCCTGTCGAAGTACATGTTGACTATTCGTGTATGCCACGCCTTTGGTACTGTCGTCTGCCTCTGCTGCTCGAAAAAGTGCTCCGTCGACAAGACAAGGCCTACTTTTGGTACACGCCTGGTCTGTATCCCGAAACAGAGTACCCGACGGCTGGCGTAGAGGATTTCCATGTGTTCTCGGGCAGGCCGTCTCTGGGGGCAGCATACCGCACCCATATATTCGGGCTGGGCTTTGACCGTACTAGATCCCAGGCAATATGGAGCATAATTGATCCTCAGAATCTCGTGTGTTTCTATGCCGACCCTGCCTCTAAACCAGAATACGTGGACCGGGTGAAAAATGACAATAGAATTGTGCTATCGGCAGCTAACTACACATTCACTGTTCCCATTCATGACTTTGTGCTTGCCTATAGCAAGATTGCCGCAGTTGCTTCGGAGTTCCAATATTTCGGCGATGTAATACTCGTGCCCGATGGACCTAAACCTCTCATACTCGCCGCCTCTTTAGTACCACTTCGACTAGGCAGAAAGGGGATCACCTGTTTCCACGTCAAGCGGCGTAAGGAAGAGGATTTCAAGCCGGTAGATGTGCAACCTCTTTCTGATCCTGTTGGGTTCCATTTTTGTGGTCGGCGTGATGAATGAAAGATTTCAATCTCAACATGCCATCTTGCCGCAAGACATGAACCGCAGCCTCTCGGGGGGCACGGTTGTTATGCCGGTCCAGCCTTTCCTCAAGTGGCCCGGAGGTAAGAGATGGATCGCCCCACTCGTAGTACATGGCATAGCGCCATACCTTAAGCGCACCTACCTTGAGCCATTCTTCGGTGGGGGTGCAGTATTTTTTCGACTTCAACCCAAGAGAGCCATCTTGTCCGATATGAATCCTGAACTTATCCACTGCGTACGCTCTGTCAGGGACAATGTTGATTGCATCGTGGATAGAATCCGGATGTGGTCCAACAGTAAAAGCTGCTACTACCGTGTTCGCAAGCGAAGGCCGCACGGTGGATACGTTGCGGCGGCACGGCTTATCTATCTAACTCGAACATGCTGGGGGGGGATGTACCGTGTAAACCAGAGAGGTGAATTCAATGTTCCTTTTGGTAATTCCGGCCGACCAGTATGTGACTTTGAGAACTTGAAGGCCTGCGCCCACGTCCTGCGTCATACGGACATTTACTGTAGTGACTTCAAACAAATCATTGAGCTGGCGAACGCCGGAGACGTTGTTTATGCAGATCCTCCCTACACGACCTTGGGACAAGGCAATGGCTTCTTGCGATACAATGAGAGGCTGTTTAAATGGTCTGACCAGCAGAGACTATCAGTTGCGTGTCATGATGCAGCCAGACGCGACGCTTTTGTAGCTGTTAGCGGGATGTGGCATGATGAACTGTTGAAGCTGTATTCAGGATGGTGGGCATGGAAAGTAGGCAGAAAATCTCTGGTGAGCAGGGCGTTGGAGGCTCGGCGGACCGTACTTGAGGTTGTTCTTTTTAGTAAAAAACCTAAGCTCAACATCGAGGGATTGTGGAGAATTGATTAGCTATCAGAAATTAAGAGAACATTCTTTCTTGTCATATCGAATCAGCAGAGAAAAAACTTTTTCTATTTCCCGTTTTATCTACCTACGCAGGCTGTGCCTTGGCCGTGGGCATCATCGTGCATAGTCATGAACTATGGCGTTGGACTAAGAACACGTAACTCTGGATAGAGCCCCTTCTATCAATAGATCTATCCGTTTCCGCTGATTTCGCGGCATTTTGCACCCCTGATGCGAAATTCTTTCCTTTGGAAATCACTCGCTCCGCGCGATCTCCTTGCAAAAAAGCTTTGTTAATGATATTAAACTACATGGAAAAAGAAAGGCGAGAACGAATGGCCATGGGAAGCCTAACCAAAATGAAGGGAAAGCGTTCCAAACGGGTTTCAATTCCGCTCGTAAAGGAACAAGAGGTGTCCTATGAAGTGAAGAACATTCCTGACATTTTATCTCGTGGAGTTAAGGAGAGTTTTTTCCCCAGGCACCTTGAACTCGTACCTCAGTTGAACGAGCTTTATGAGCTGGAATTAGCCTATTATGAAAGCAAAATTCTTACTGATGAGGAAATCATTCGAAACGGAGCTTATTTCGCTCGGGTAGGCGATACATTAACGAGACACTTCCTTATGTGCAGCGGCGAACCCGTCCGATTACCCCAGCATTCATCTTCAAGGTTACGCTCGTTCTTCCATACAAATCAGTTTAAGACCGGTTACGCAACCCACGGTTTATTCCCGTACCGAGGTAAATTCCATCCCCAGATGATTAAAGGGGTGATCAATGTAATGGGTCTAAAACCCGGCGAAACGGTTCTCGATCCCATGATGGGGTCTGGAACTGTTCTCATTGAAGCAAAACTAATGGGCATCAAATCTATTGGCGTTGACGCAAGTCCTTTTTGCCGATTTATGACTCAGGTAAAATTAGATGCTCTGGCGGTTCCGTTGACACCGGTGCGTGAAGCTCTGAAGAATTGTAGATCGGTATATGACTTTTTCGTGAGACTGGCCGGCCAGCCAAACCCTGGCAGCAAGAAACGTTTTGAAAGAGATTCCGAAGACCTGCATTCCGTAAGGGACCCAGGTGACAAATACGTACCAACGTCTCCAATTAGAGGAGAACTTCCCGAAGGATGTGAGATACTCGAAGTTTATAATTTTCTCCTCCTGGCCTACTTGGATGCCGCTGGATACTCGGAGCGGAGTGATCGAAAGTCTCCTTATGATCAATTTCATGCCATCCTCGAACGCTACGTATTCGTGGGCGAAAAAATCCAAACCGTGCTTGCGGGGGCAGAATCAGAACTCGCTGAATCGAAAGCCCTGGAAGGTGATGCCCGACGTCTACCTATTGAGAACTCCAGTATTGACGGTATCATTTTTTCCCCGCCGTACAGTTTTGCTATCGACTATCTTGAGAATGACTCCTTTCATCTGGGCTTCTTGGGAACAGACATTGAGAAACTACGAGAAGAAATGATCGGGTTGAGAGGACGAACGCTCCGCCAAAAATTTGAGCTATACGAAACGGACATGGAAAAGATACTTTCCGAGTGCGCTCGGGTTCTGCGGCCCGGCCGCATATGTGCGATTGTTGTAGGAACGAATAATAATCAATTAAGTAAGATCTTGGGGATATCACCTGGTGAGGTGAAGGGTATCGATGAGCTTTTAGTTGAACATGGGAAACCGCATGGTTTACATCTTATCCGGAAACTTAGTCGCCAAATAACTGGGATGGCGAACACCATGAGAACGGAGTTCATTGTGATGTTACAACGGAGGTAGTCCGATCATTGAAGAGCCCTGCCGTCTGTGCCTTTTGGAATACGAGGCACAGTCTGACTTACTCCATCATGTTCAATAGCAATGACTTCAAGAAGGCCCTCCTCCGTTTTCAGAGCCTGCCAAAGAGGGAAATAGGGCTCTAATTCAGGGAAGTTACCAACCCGATCTGTAAGGTATTTGTACATTGCCCTGGTAGGCAGAATCAATACACCACCTATCAAGACCTTCTTAAGAATCCCCAAGGCCATCTTGTTAACGGCACGATGACTTGAAGATATGTTTCCTGTCTCCCACTCTACACAAAAAAGGCGGTCCCCAACTGGATAGGTGGCATCCATGGGACCCGGCTGTTTCAGAGTAGCAATATCAACACGTGTTTCACGAGTCCAGCCCAAAGACTTCAAATGAGCCATGCAGGCATCTTTGATTGGTTTCACTCCACTCCCTTCGCCCCTCGCCTTGCCTGGCTGGTCGAAAAGTGTGAAGGACCCTGAGCCGGGTGGCCATTCTATTGCTTCAATGGCCTGCTTGATATGTTTCTCTATTGCCTTCCATGTTTCGGTCTGAGAAAATCCCCCGGCATCGATCAAGCGCTCAACTCTAATTATTTTCATCCGGTCTTTCTCCTTTCTCCGCCATCTCGTCTCCTGACCTGGCTGACTCCATCCTCGGTCCGTCGGAGAATCTCAGAAGGTCGGACTCCCAGAGCGGCAGCCAATTGAAAAACCGTATTCAGAGATGGACTCTTCTTCCCCCGTTCAAGGAGGCTGATATAAGTACGATGGTAGCCGCTCTCAAAGCCGAGCTCCTCCTGGGAGAGAGAATGTTCATTCCGGATTTCCCTGAGAACCTTACCGAATGCCTTTTCGGGGGTCATAATTATTTCTCCTTTGAGGTGGGAATAGGACATATGTTCTGCCATTGTAGACTAAAAATCTACAGACTATAGTATTCATAGACATCTGGAAAGAAGAGGAAGGGAGACCACAATCCAATCGGGCGGTGATTTAGGAATCAAAAAAGAAGGATGGGAAAACCTTTCTAAAAGGGATTGCTGGGAGAATTACCCATGGAACGGAGGGTCTATTTGTTCCTTAAGTCTTGGGATTACCGAATCCCACACGAAAGGCGCAAACCCGTTTCACCCCCGAAACGCAGCGACCATACCGGAAGGCCGGGACTTCTTTGCTTATCTCCTGGTCGCCGCAGCATAACCTGGCTGGCGGATATCTCATTAAGTTCAGCAGCGAAGCGCTTACAGATAGGGTTTAAAACGGACATGGATTTTGCGGAGAGAAGGAGGAAGTCATTAGCAGCCGTTAAATTGCAACATTGCAAGCCTGACCTCCCAGTCTTCCTTTATCCGGCCAAGGCCCGATGATTTCTGCGAACCGCCCATTGCGGACCCGCATGATGGGTGGTGTGGGGAGGGACGGTTAAACACCGCCCCTTACCCGATTGGACATTCTTATTTCATTAGCTCTTCCAAGCGCTCAATTGAGAACCTCCATGAATCCGGAAGCTTCTCACGCGTTCCCGCGCCCACGGCACGATCTGTCCACACATGGTCTTCATAGAGAATTGTCGCACCTCGCCCCTTGCATTCATTTTTGAGCTTTTCAGCAATCTCCTTGGGGGTTGCAAGATAGGTTCTTGGGCATTCACCCAGTGTTATTCCCTTGAATTGGACCAGGCAGAAAATGATGTCTTCTCCCTGGATAGAAAGCCAGCTATCAATTGCAGCCCGGTAGTTTGCGTTCTTCAAGTATGATTGTGCCAACCCCCATTTTCCCTCTTGGCTTCCTTTAACAGAAACCCTCTTAATCACTCGTCGCCTCGATACGATCAAGTCATATTGGGGCTGATCAGCACCGTATTGTACCAGGACATCGCAGCCGGCCTGTGCGAACAGACCTGCCGCAAAGGCCTCTGCCGCAACCTTAACATGATATGGGGTCATTATTATTGTCATTTATGTCCAACGATAAGTTCAGCGAGAGCCGCGTCGTTTGCGGCTTCCGCTGGAACGCTTGGTTAGCTGGATTTCTTTATTAATTTGAGAAGACACTTTGGGGTTTTGGCCTGGCTTTTCTTCAATGAATACTTCTAACGAACCATTCTGTAACTTCCCAACTGCAAGTGTTGAAACCGTATTTTGATATTTTACGGTTCTCGTCTCGGCTTTAGTTTCCTCAACATTTGCTTTTATTCCAAAACCAATCCTAAATGGTTCAACCCAATCTCCATTTTCCTTTTGAACCTGGCATTCGAATCGTGGTTCGTATTTGATCCAGAAATCTTTTTTATCATTAGTAGCATGATTGAGCAGCACAGTTCCTACTTCCTGAAGGCTCATTATATATTGCCTTAATTGCAAAATTGTGAAGAAAGATTCCTTATCCTTTACTCTGAATAAATAATTATAAGGACCTTCAAGTCTGATCTTTTTGCCATTGGTGTCAAATACATCAATAAAGAAGGAAAACGATGAATGAACAACCTTTAAGAAACCTTCTTTGAAAATTTTTGAGATTGCCGCCCATTCAACATCTATATCATCGTTTTGGGATACTGTTTCTACACCAAGTTTTTCTGCTGTAATCGTAGCAGGTTTGAAAAAACCACTTGCTGACCATAAAACAAGCTTTGATGTAGGTAGGAATTCATGCTTTTTAGCCATTGCTTCTACCCAAGTTGAACTGGCTGGTCTTTTAGTATCTGTACACTCTATTGAAACAATTATTTTATGAGTTCCCAGTTTATATCTCAGAACAATATCGACTTCTCTATCTTCACCAGTGAGCCTATTACAAAGCATTTCTGATTCATTGACTTCCCAATTTTCATCAAGCCTATCATGTAGCAGCTTGACTAATCGTTGAAAAATATTTGTTCTCTTTGGCATTTTTATTATCCTGGGCTAACGATGGATTTAACCCGCTGGCGCAACCAACGATTGAAAAACCTACCGAGGCTATTGCCAGTCGGGTTGAATTGTTTGTTGGGCTCTTTCCATTATTGAAAGAACTTTTCGAGCTTCGAAGGATCACACCCCTGAGTTATCGTAATCCAATAATATTCATCGATTAATTTTGGATAAGATTTATGTTGCTTTTCTAAATACGTAAATAAGTCACTCCAATTGATAACAGTATTTTCTAAAGCAGCTCTAATATCCTTCAAGTCATGTTGGATCTTAAAAAGATAATTGACATAACCAGCACCATTGCCTTCTAAATTCAATCTATTATAGATAGGTGTGTCCCATGGCGAAAAAAGATTTGGTCTCAGAGCAAAGAGCGTTTTGGCGGCACCGACTGGCCCGATACGAACATCAATCTCATGCCCAGCGCGCTCTTTTGTTGCTGCCTGCCGATTTGATAGGTCAGAAAAAAGGTCAATAATTGCCTTTTTATTTTTACTCAAATCATAATCTATTAGGCAATCGGTCGGGCCGGGGATTTTCGATTTGTTTAATTCATACCATTTCATAATACTGTTAATTGATATGTCTTCATCATTTTTCTTAAACTGGCGACAGCCCCAAGACCGAAGCCATTTTATAAGAGCAATTACTTGCTCCTTTTGGTTTAGTTCCAAGATTGGATATTTTCTTTGTAACTCTAAATAACTGGAATCATAATCAGTAAACTGATTGTATAAATAACATGCGGTTCTGAGGTGCGATATTTTCATTACATTTTACGCCGAACGATGGCCTTAACCAGCGCGGGCAATCACGCCAAAACCAAAAAAGTGTTTACTCCCCGTCTGGTTGAAGGCAGTGTTAGCCGACCGTCCGTCATTAACTTGCCGAAGGTCTCTCACGAATTCGATGCGTGTAGTCGTATTCGTCACGATCCAAGAACTTCTCCCATGGATACGGAGCGCGCCCGAGCTGTGCGCGCATTATGTTCCAGGCATTGAATGTCTCGACGTAATGGTATTGAAGCGGTTCATCCGTGACGCCCATCATACCTCGCAAGCAGTCGAACGGAATGCAATCCTCGAAATCTTGACCCAAATGATTGTCTGTTGCGTCCAGGTAGTTGACTTCAGATTGGACATTCAGCCGCATCTTCTCGCTGGGCTTCACAGGAGCGATTCGCAAGGCCTTCTTATCCAGCAAGGGCTCGAGGTCTGGATGCAGCAGGATTCTCAGGCCCGGGACGCCGCAGCGTTCGGTCTGGTACGCACGGACGATACCGGTTCCCAGGAACTGCGACATGTGAAAGAACACATGAGCGGACGAGTCCGTGAGGAATCGCAGCATACGGTACGAGCCGCGGGCAAGACCCATGCGGACAGGCGTCTCGCTGGTGACGAGTTCGAACATTAGCGTGCGCGCGAGGTGAATCGCATTATCGAGCGTTTCTATTCGGAAAAATGCCGAGTCGGAAAATACAATTGCGGTACCGGCGCCCATCTCCTGGAGGCGCACGCGAGCCTGGTTGAGGCAACGATGAAAATTGATAAAGCGGTATCCAAGCAGGCTTTCCGCAGGGGATGGCGAATACAGTTCAACGCCGGTAAAGATCGGATTAAGTTCGTTGAGCTCGTCACCCTCCCTCTCGACGAGAGCAGCAAAGCCCAGCATGTCCGCAAACAGAATGAACGTCGTCTCGAATGGTTGCGTCATCGCATCCTTGATAGGAGTGAACTTTGGGTCGAGTAGAGCACAGGCGCAGTAAATTTAGGTTAAGGACTTTCCGTTTCCAGCCCTTTCGTCTGCTGGTGCCAAAGAGCCTCAAACCATGTCCCTGTTTCCTATGCCCCCTCTAAAATTCCGTACGGTGGGTTTTCCCCAATACGGCTACAAGCATGGATTTGAATGTGACCTTCACCTTAGTAGCACAGATTAAATCCAGCCCTGATGTCCTCTGCTCCCTATTGGCTTATACACACCCTCAGGCTATCGTTCGGCTTCCTGTCTTACTTGTTCCATTCCAGGCCTTCGCCAATTGGAACTGCCTCAGCCTCCAGATAACCCCCACGCCCAGAGACCCTTTGCTCTGATAAGGTTATGCTGTCCTTATCGTCCTCGCTATTATGGCCTCATCCGCCAGTCTGGATCACTCTCTCTGATTTCCCTTTCGGTTATACAGAGAGTCTTGGTCATTCAGGGGCTATCCTGACTGCAACCCAGACCTTCCCTACTTTGACTGCCAGACATTGCATGATTGCCATCTGCTCTACGCCGGAGGACCCAATAAGTGCTTGCCCCATTTTCTTCCCTATCGGTAATAGTCATCGCCTTTTGACCACAGGCTTGACATCCTCATCCTTAAAGTCACGACGCTTCCACCACATGTTCGCTTTCGCTACGGCCCTCATGCTTGCTCGCCACACTCCTTGTGACTTTTACTTCCGAGCTTTCATCAGGCCAGGTCACCCTGCCCCAATGTCGGATATCACTACAGATCCAAAATGGGAATTGATCTGGCAGGATTTTCACCTGCTTGCCTGGTAGTTTTATAGGCTGCATGGTCAAATCTTTATTCTTGACATTGATCTGATCTGGTTTTTCTGGTCATCTGGTTAATCTATTGATCAGGTTTATCCGGTAAAAAGAGAAAAAGGCCTGGGGTCAGGCTTGCAATATTGCGATTTATGGAACCGCTTTCACCACGAGGAAAAAGGCCTGGGTTCATATCTCTGGGTAGAGTAGAGAGCTGG
>Ga0315292_10000777_pt1 | contig 15871 bp, 14 predicted proteins | sample YL17G13_0_MG_FD_204029 | JGI IMG/M metagenome (GOLD analysis project Ga0315292, IMG submission 204029) | Sediment microbial communities from Yellowstone Lake, YNP, Wyoming, USA - YL17G13_0 | ecosystem: Environmental > Aquatic > Freshwater > Lake > Sediment | place: USA: Wyoming | collected... | reverse complement strand
TCGGGCTGCTTTCAAAAACATTTCCGGTGTTTCTTCAAATGATGCTTTTGCAATTGGACCAATATCATCATTATTAATTCCGTGACGACAAATAGATATTAATTTGCTTGTGAAAGTCATTCTGTCGCACAATATACTGAAATTATGATAATTAATATATGTACCATCAAATTCTATCACTTCCGCAAATTCATTATAAATAGTTTGTCTTGCAGCTTCTATCCCCAATACATCATATACTTCCACAATATTATTACTTACAGTTCTATTTTTATCAATAAAATCCAAAGACAAAATCTCCATCAAATTTGTTCCAATTGTATCCAAGACCCAAATGTCTTGCTTTTTATACGAACCATTGTGTTCCACCACATTGTCCTTGATTTTTCTAAGATTCGCTTTACGAATTCCACTTATGCCACGAATGATTACATTCTCCAACAACTGGTCTTGGAAATTTTTCAACATATAAATATGGTCTGATTGATCCAACGGTTTTACCTTTGTCTTCACCTTTTCACCTGTTCGTGTTTTTGACACGGATGATTTAATGACTTCATTCATTCTAATTCTAAATACTAATTTATCCGAATTATAATCAGAATATATACAATTTAGTTGATTCTCATAACAATTGTTTAATGTGAAATTCAAATCATCCATTGTAATGTTTTTCTCAAGCATTGTTTCCGCATCCATTACCATACGAATTATCCATTTGGATTTTTCTGATTCGCCTGATTTTGTAGCACCACATTCTTCAACCATATCTTCAAATGCTTTAAACTGCGCAATTGTATCACGGTCTTCTTCTATCAAGGTATTATAATCATTCGGGTCAAAACATATCTCAATCGTCTTTACCAATTCTTTCAATTTTGTATGTTCCAACATATATGTAATGGAATGAGCCTTATCCTTGTCCGTCTCGTCTTCTGGCTTTAAATAAATGTTTAGTGATGGGTTTTTCGGCTCACTTGTCAAATTTAATATCTCTTCAATTCTTGGCACGCCTGTCGTCACATTTGATTTAGATGACACTCCAGCCAGGTGGAAAGTATTCAGCGTTAATTGTGTGCTAATCTCTCCAATACTTTGACCCGCAATAATCCCAACCATTTCTCCTGGAGACACGATGGCTCTTTTGTATGTTAGCATAATTGTTTCTAACAATAGTGTTAATGCGTGCTTGTTGAACCTTTTTATAATGAGCAATTCTTTTGGTGATAAATAATAATAATACAGGATTTTAAACAGCATTGTAGGTGGTGCATAATGAATTTGTTCAAGTGTTGCATAATATTCTTCAATCAATTTGTATGCTTCGTACGGAGTAATATCAACCAAGGAAGATGATGTGATGTTACATTGTCCTTGAATGTTATTAATAATATACCCAAATGCGACAGGACAATTAACAATGTTGTCGCCTTTATTTTTAAAGACATTTTTAATAATTTCATTGCGTTCAGTGCACATGAATTCTGTATATAATTGAGAAGTCTTGTTAAAATCATTGAGCTGTGCAAAGTGCCGTTTTATCACATTTTTCAAAAAGACCTGTTTTAATATTTTGGTTTGTTTTGTTTCATCTGGAATGTTATAGTGAGCATAAATGTCTTGAATACTCATTTCAACAATTGGCAACAATTGATTTTCTACTTTTGTTGGGTCAATGCCATCATCACCATAAGAGAATTGAACGATTTTATTTTTATTTGTGCGAATAGTCATGTCATAATTCACCATCAAATCCTCCAATCCTTTCACCAATCTGCGTGAAATATATCCGGTAGAAGCGGTTTTAATGGCAGTATCAATAAGACCAACGCGACCACCCATCGCGTGAAAGAACAACTCTTGTGGAGTAAGTCCATTAATATATGAATTTTCTACAAATCCACGCGCACTAGGTGAATCATCAAATTTATTGAAATGTGGCAGAGTTCGGTGTTCAAATCCATATGGTATTCGTTTGCCATCTACGTTTTGTTGTCCGAGACAAGAAATCATAAATGAAATATTCAAATCACTGCCTTTTGAACCCGCATTTACCATTGTAACAAACCTGTTGTCTTTATTCAAACTTTTCAATCCGACTTTACCCGTTTCAGATGTTGCTTGATTTAAAATATTGTTGATGCGCATTTCAAACTCGGACTGATTTGTTTTTCCCGTATTATTTTCAAACATTCCAATTTGTGCTTGGTCTATGATATTTTGGACGTCTGTTTTTTTCGTTGTAATAATTTGAGTGATTGATTCATTTGTTTTTTCATTTGACATTAAATCGCTAATACCTACACTAAACGCTGTTGATTTTAAATATTCTGTAATAATGTTTTGCAGGTCATCGATAAAATTGGAGGATGCTAAATTACCGAAATCATTGCAAATTCGTTGGATAATACCTTTTGAATTTCCTCCAAGAACACTCTTGTCTATTTGCCCACGAATATATTTACCATTTTTTATTTCAAGAATCGCATTTGAAGTGTTCTTGTTATCTGTATCTTCATTAAATGCCTTTGTCTTGTATTTTAACGACATTGGCGGCAGAATCTGAGATAATATTTCAAAATTGGTAATGAAATCATCTCCTTTTGTAAACAGGTCTTCATTCACTCTCTTTGACATCATCAATAAATTCATTGCTTCGCGTGGTGTAAATTTAATGTTTTCTCGCGTGAATTGATATGAACCCAACATTGAATCTTGGAAAATACCTATAATCGACGCATTATTTCCTGGACTAATCATCTGATATTCTACTGCTGCTAAATGCTTTAATTCTGCCTCGGACTCTGGATCCTGAGGCATGTGTAAATTCATTTCATCCCCGTCAAACTGGAAGAAGTCCCAATGGTTTCCCAAAGGGCAGGAATACACCTTAAGCCTCATCAGGTCGGTTAAACCATCACATAAGACCCACCACCATCTACTCTCTGAACCTTCCCCATACTCTTACCATAGCGAGGTTAGGGGCTTGGCTGCGGATTGCCCAATCCTTCATTTTTTTACCATTGGGTTCGGCAATTAACCGAGTTCCTTACTGATGTTTCCATCAGAAGTGGTAATGAAGGCTCTAAGGGGGTTCCCGCAATTTGGTCGTGTTGCGAATAAATCAATAAATATTTGAGGCATTTCTATATTATTTTTTATATGATAATCTAATCTAATCTACTATTTTTTATAATGTTGTTCATTCATTTAATCATTTTATATTGGTTTGCCTCAAACACTATTGATTATCCACTAGAGGGTAACACGCTTTTAACGCCCCCTGTTGCCAACCTTGACGGTAAAAATTCGATCGGCATTGTACGGTTTTGTTGCACCTACATTTAATCTGAATGTATCACCTTGCTTCATAATTCGAGCAACATGACACATCATAGACATTCTATGTAAAGTCGGCTGTCGGTTGAACAAGACAGCATCTCCATCCATCATGTGACGGTGAATAATGTCGCCTTCTTCAAGCACGATTGAATTGCGGTCCATATATCGCAAAGTGATAGTTTGACCATTTGATTGTTCCAGCATTTTCGCGCCGGGATATACATCAGGACCATTTAAAACTAATTTCCTTAGAAACGCCTTGTTCATTTTATTCACGACAACAGGTTTCGTCACATTTTTGGCGATTTTCAATGGAATACCGAGTTCACGGATTGAAATATTCGGGTCAGCACCAATGACGGAACGAGCACTAAAATCCACACGTTTTCCCATTAAATTGCCGCGAATGCGTCCTGTTTTGCCTCCAAGACGGTCTTTGATTGACTTTAAAGGACGTCCAGATCGTTGTGCGACAGGTGCTGCGCCGGGAATCTTGTTGTCCACTTGTGTCGCGACGAAATATTGTAAAAGCGTAGTCCATTCATTGATTACATTTGCAGGTGCATTATTTTGTATTTTATCTTGAAGTGATTTATTTGTTTTTATAACATTGACTAAAATATGACTTAAATCGTCTTCGCTGCGTTGTTGTGCGTCGTGTTTTACAGATGGTCTGACTGATGGTGGTGGAACCATCATGGTTTGGCAAATCATCCAATCAGGGCGAGACCAAATCGGACTAAAACCCATAAAAGATACATCTTCATCAGATATTCTTTTAAATATTTTCAACACGATTTCAGGGATTAGAATCAGGTCGCCGGTTTCGTTGCCTTTCCATTCCGCAATAATAGTTGCCAATCCTTCTTTTTTTATTTTGGTCGGTTGTAAACAGCCGCATCCATCTTCAATGTCTTCACCGCATCGTTTTATTTTACTTGCCAGAGCAAAGACATAATCCCATCTTTTGTCATTTGACAATTTTAGGAGATGCTTATTTTGTTCTTTACTAATTAATAATTTACTACATTTGAAACAAACACATCTCAATATTTTCAGAGTTGTCTTCAAATATTGAATATAAAATACTGGTCTAGCTAATTCAATATGTCCAAAATAACCGGGCGTTTTCATATAATTTAAGCCATCAGTGGGACAAATTAAGCCGGGTTCTAATACACCCATTCGAGGGTCAAACAATCCTCCTATAACAGGTTTATTGTTAATGTATGTATCTCTGCTTGTTATTTCTGCTACTGAGCCTTTGCGTATTTCATCAGGAGACAAAATGCTAAATTGAATTCCAATAATCTTTGAAGAATTTGACATCTTTTATTATATAACAATAATATTTATATTGTTTTCAAATCAATTTTTTATTTATGCATTATATTTATTATATGCAATTATCCTTAAACTCACAAAAATAAATTATATGATATTAATATATGTCAATAACTTTTAGCTCCGTGTATAAGAATAATTATTCAAGTGATTATGTTGACATCCTTAAAATGAAATGTACAAAAACGTGTGCCATTAATAATTATCCAATAGACAATGATAGTATATATTTGAAAATAACTGATGCCGCATTAACTTATTTAACAATAAATGATGCCGCTGCTGAATTTGCGAATTATTTGAAAATAACTGATGCCGCATTAACTTATTTAACAATAAATGATGCCGCTGCTGAATTTGCGAATTATTTGAAAATAACTGATGCCGCATTAACTTATTTAACAATAAATGATGCCGCTGCTGAATTTGCGAATTATTTGACAATTATCGACGCTTCTTCAACTTATTTGTCACGTATCGGTGTAGCAACATCAATAGCGGATTCTACTTCTTTTAATGGAGGTGATATATTTATACAAGGAATTAGAGCAGGAGTAGGTAATTATATATCTACGCAAGATGTGAGTTTGAATACTTGTTTTGGTAAGAACTGTTTGATGAATACTAATAGTTTATCACTAAAAAATTCAGCTTTCGGAACGAATGCGTTGAAAGCAGCAATATCTACCAATGGGACTTGTGCTTTTGGCAATGGTTCGTTGGAAGCCGTCATAACTGGCGATGGAAATACCGCTATTGGAGCAAATGCGTTAAATAAATTAACTGGATATGTTTCAATTAGAAATACTGCTGTTGGATCAAATGCATTAGGTAATATTGTAACAGGAAGTAAAAACGCTGTTTTCGGAGATGGGGCAGGTCTAGCTATATCTTCAAGTACTTGTAATGAAAATACTTTAATAGGATATTTAGCAAATGGAAATTCATCAGGCGGTTCATATAATACATTTATAGGGTCTAGTGCGTCAGAAACTGTTGGTGGTGTGTCATCTTCAACAGCATTAGGCGCGTATTCAGTTACAGGTGCATATTATTCGACAGCATTAGGCGCGTATTCTACATCTAATCATCAATTTTCAACAGCGATAGGAGGAGGGAGCGGGTTATTATCACCATTAGTACCAGGAGCAACAACAACGGCAAACCATCAAATTATGCTCGGCACATCTGCAGAAACGGTGGTTTGTCCAGGAACAGATGCTTCAGGTTCTCTCATATTATACGGCGGTCTTACTCTACAAACAGCATACTTAACAGCACCGGCATCAACGATGTTAGGTTTTCAATTGTCAAATGTAGCATCGCCTTTTGTGATTACTTCATTCACAACGGCAACACAAGCAAATATTTCTGCTGGAATTGTTTTGACTGCTGGAATTTGGAGTATTAATTACACAATTGAATTAGCAATAACAGGAGGAACAGCTACAGTTTCGGAACAAACTTTATTTTGTTCTCTTATTTCTGCTGGTGTGTATGCACAAAGAATTTATAATAGTGGAATCACAAGAATATACTCAACTAATAATTATCTTGTTGTGGACACCCCAGCATTTTCAGGTTCATTTTCTTATTATACCTCTACTGGAACAACAGTTTATCCTATATTTGAAATTACTTTTACTGGGATTGGTGTAACAATTTCAGGAACTGGATATTATACCGCAACGAGAATCGGATAACCGGATTTAGAATTAAATAATGCTATGTAAAAATAGTAGTGGAGTATCTGTCTTGTTATTCGGAATATACTGTTTTTATAACTGAGATTCATCAAATCCAATACATTTGATTTTCAAGTAAAAACATTAAAACAATTGCAATAATACTAACCAATAATTATTTTATTAATATAACATATGAGCTTGCCTTTAATTATCGGAACCACTGCTGCTGGAGGAGTTTTATTAGGATTAATGTTTTTGAATAGAAAGACAATTCGTCGAACTGCTTTTCCAACTAGTTATGAAAAAAGAGCAAGAAGTGAAATAAACAATATGCAGAAACAACGCAAAGTTGCGGAATCTATTAAGCGTCAAGATAGTGAACACAGTGATATAAGTGATGATGTGTTTAAAAGTGATTCTCCAAAAAACGAACCTTTGAGAGAAAGTCTTTTAGGAAGAGATAATGTAGCAAGAGGAAGAAAGGGAAAAGGACATAAAACGAAAAGACGAACACGCCGTCATCGATAAACGTGTGAAACCTGTGAAACAAGTCATGATCATTTTTGGTTCTTTAAAACCAAAAATGATTTAAATATATTCTATTAAATAATATAACCAATGCCTAAAAATAATATGAACAAAAGGAAAAACAATGATACAGACAGTTCTAGTGAAAGCGAAAGTGAAAATGAGGATGAAATGGATGTTCACGAATATAGAAAGTTTCTCTCAAAAATATTTCCATCAAAACATTTGACAAATAAGATAAAGGCAGGGAATAAACTAAAAGAGAAAAAGGAAAAGAATGAAAAGGAATCAGAATCAGAAGAAAAAATTAATATTATTCTTACAATTGGAGATGATACTGAAGATAATTCAGATGAAGATGATGATTCTGATTGGGAAGATGAAGAAACAGAGGATGAGGATGCTTCTATGTCATCCACAAGCAGCACAGAATACGAAGAAGATGAGGATGAGGAAGAAGATGAGGAAAAAGAAGAAGAAGAAGAGATAAAAACAAATAAAAAAAAATATAATACTAGGTCTACAAAATCAACCGCAAAAGAATGCAGAGAGAAAGAATCAACAGCAAAAGAATCCAAAGCAAAAGAATCCATTGTAGAAATAAAAACAAAAGAAGTGAAAGAAAAAAAAGAAGTGAAAGAAGCGAAAGAAATAAATGATGATATTTTAAATCAGTTGAGAGAAATATATAATAAAAATCCTACAAATGAATTGTTAAAGGATTATGTTGAGGATTATTCAGAACAATTAGAAATAAAAAATAAGAGAAAAGAAAAGCTGGATAAAAAATACAAGGAACGAAATTGTCGTATTTTCAAGAAAATCATCAAGGATAAAAACACCTTGAATGATTCGGCTTTTTTCAAAAAAATGGATATTGACGAACAAAAGAGAATTATCAAAGAATTAAAGGAAATCAATAAAATCACTCGCGTTGAAAAGCCATATCGTATTTCATTGTTGGAGACAAATATGCCTGTAATGTTCAAAAGTGCAGCAATTAAAAAAATCAATTCACTGCATCATATGGATCAACATAATAGTGAATATCATAAAGTGAAACATTGGGTCGATAATTTTATGAGAATTCCTTTTGGCACGTATACTTCTCTCCCAATATCTATTGAAGATGGTGTTGACAAATGTCACGCTTTTATGGAAAATGCTCAAAAGACATTGAATGATTCTGTATATGGATTAAATGATGCAAAAATGCAGATAATGCAAGTATTGGGACAATTGATAACAAATCCGTCATCGATTGGTTCGGCAATTGCTATTCACGGACCGCCAGGAACAGGAAAAACATCATTGTGTAAAGAAGGTATAAGTAAGATATTAAATCGTCCATTTGCCTTTATTGCATTAGGAGGTGCTACAGACAGTAGTTTTTTAGAAGGTCATTCTTTTACATACGAAGGAAGTTTGTGGGGTAAAATTGTCCAGATATTGATTGACAGTAGATGTATGAATCCAGTGATTTTTTTCGATGAATTGGATAAAATAAGTGAAACGCCAAAGGGAGAAGAAATTGTTGGCATTTTAACACACTTGACAGATTCAACTCAAAATTCGCAGTTTCACGATAAATATTTTTCAGAGGTGGAATTTGATTTAAGCAAATGTCTGTTTATTTTTAGTTACAATGATGAGACAAAAATTAATCCTATTTTGAAAGATAGAATGTATAAAATTCAGACAAAGGGATATGATAAAAAGCAGAAATTAATTATTTCAACGAATTATTTATTGCCGAAAATAAGAGAGCAAATTAAATTTAGTCTGGGAGAGGTTGACATTACGGATGAAGCAATTAATTATATTATTGAACACAATTGTAATAATGAAGATGGTGTAAGAAATTTAAAACGCTGTCTAGAAATTATTCATACGAAATTAAATTTATATCGTTTGATGAAACCCGACACGAATTTATTTGAACAAGACATGTCATTAAAAGTATCATTTCCATTTCAAATAACCAAAAATTGTGTTGATAAATTGATTAAACAAAAAGACGATAATATTTTCTTGAAACATTTATATGTATAATTTCTTGGTATAATTTATGTTTCGTGATTTATGTTTCGTGATTTGTGTTTTGTGATTTATGTTTATGTTTTGTGTATAATAATATAAATAATAATTTCAATAATATTAATGGACAATATTATTGAAATACTTTTAAAAATAAAGGATAAAAATGATTTATATCTTTCTCTCTTGAATGAATTGGTTGATAGCAGTATGTCATTAAATTGTCATTTATATAAAAAAGGAATACCTTTGGCGATTAGTGACACAATTGAAAAATATCAAGAGGTTCATAATATAATTACTCATCATAAAATGATACACAAACTAAAAGAGTTGAATCAAAAAATTAATAATGAATTGATTGAATATTGTGAACACGTTTATACAATTGATTACATTGACATTGACCCTGACAAATCGGATAAAATCTATTATTGTGTAAAATGTTATTGTAATTTTAAACCGAACTTTGTTCGGTCATGATGATTTTCGCCTAAAAGCGGAATTATTTAAACCGAACTTTGTTCGGTCATGATGATTTTCGCCTAAAAGCGGAATTATTTAAACCGGCGAAGATTTTAACCTTGTTCATTTATACCGGTCTTTCTCCCTTTAATGAGTAATAATTGAGATACTTTTGTAAAAGTATATGTTATGTCTTATAAAATAATTGTATCAAGATATAATGAAAATATTGATTGGTTATCACCCGAAATGAATAATTGTATTATTTATAATAAAGGTATTTCTCTCGGAATTTCTAATGAAATAATGTTGCAAAATGTTGGTAGAGAAAGTGAAACATATTTGAATTACATTATCACTAATTATCATAATTTAGCAGATGTTGTTATTTTTACACAAGCAAATATATCAGACCATATAAAACATAATAATTGTTATGTATTTACAAATTACATTAATTATTTACTTAATTTTAAAAATGAAGCATTTGCAAATGACAAATCTTATCCAACGCTTACGCATCATACACATAAGAATGATTCTAGCCCTTTTAGTAAAAATTGGAATTTAATAAATGGTCAGTATTATTTAGAAGATAATTATAAAAATAATCAACGTGTTCCATTTAGCGAATGGTTTATGCGAAACATTCAACCCAATTATCCTGAACCATTAAATGTGTATCATTTTGGCATTTTTGCGGTAAAAAAAGAACTTATTTTGAAAAAATCATTAGAATATTATAAAAAATTAATTTTAGAAGTGAATCATCATATAGACCCTGCAGAAGGACATTTTTTTGAAAGGTCGTGGTATTATATATTCACGTAGGAACGGAACATTGGAACATTGATTTAAGAACATGATAATAATACATTTTATTTAATGCCTGTGAAATCCAAAGAAGAAATGAAAGAATACAATCGTCAGCTTTATTTGAAACGAAAAGAGAGAAAAATGAATGCGACTACAACCGCACCTATGTCTGTTAATACAGAGCAAATTGAATTGGTTATTTCTGAATTGCCTGTTGAAGAGATAGAAACACACGCCGATACACAAGTAGAAATAAAAGTAGTGACAAAGGCAACTCAACATATAGAAGAAATTATGAGAGAATTAATGACGGAAATGTTTGAAGAAGAAAAAGATGAAATTATAGAAGGCACTGTAAAATATATTTATTACAAATTATATCACAAAATCCACGCATTTCAAAAAATGTATAAACAACAATTGTCGCCTGATTATCGCATTTGGATACAAAATTGGAGACAAGTAAATAAAGAATTTTATAAAAATCAAATGTAAATTAATTCACTTACTCTAACACTCAAAATTAGATTTTGAATATCCGATTACAGCACATGCCATTCGTTTTCCGGCATTTCCTGTGGTTAAACTGACTTCATTATCGCCTTTTCCACAATCATCTTCATCTTGATGAATGATTAATCCTCGTCCAATAATATTGCATTTTCCTCTTAATTTGATAACATTGTCAATCATTCTATATTTTGCACAGCCGGATGAATTAGTTTTTAAATTTCCGAGATCACCCACGTGTCTTTCTCGCATTCCTGGACATCCGTGTTTTTTGCCATATGGATTGAAATGTGCGCACATACTTTCACATTGGTCAGATAAATCGCCTGCTTGATGAACGTGAAACCCGTGCAATGCATTTTTATACAATCCTTGAAGATTGATATCAATAATGACGCAATTTGAATCTAAATCTTCTGTAAAGACAACTGTCCCTTTTATTTTTTTACCGTTAAAAACAGCAATAGCCTTCATATATATTTATTATTTATTTTTTTATAAATAATAAATCGCACCAATGTCATAAAATCATATACATAATAACATATATATTTTCTTGACTATCGAGAGAAACCGAATCCGTCTCCGCAATAATCTCATCATAAGTAAACCCCATTTTCTCATAAAATTCAACAGATTGATTAATAGATTTCAAACATATTTTTTCAAACAAGTTGGTTTTTGCATATTCAACAATAATTCGTATTAATTCACGTCCGATTCCATAAAGACCCATTTTTTTACTTTTATTTGTCCCCATTAATTCAATATGTAATTCAGGCATTTTTAATTCAATAGTTGCGAATCCATATACATTTCTATTTTTAGGACACATTAATAAAATAAGCATATCATCTTGTTGTAACGAACTCATCACATATTCTGTTTGGACACCGTTACACAACTTTTTATTTTTTATTGAAATCATTATTTTATGAATGTGTTTTTCTAATATATTTTGTCGTAATAAAATTAAAGTTTTCATTGTCTTATTGTTTTACATTTTTTAATTCGTATTTAAAAATCGCTATAAGGCACATTGTTAGAACCGCGTTGAATTAAATAATTGTATTGTTTTCCAGTAATGCACGCACAACCTGTGCTATTACTATAAGTAGAAGGGCAACATTCAGGTTTAAAAGGCGTATTTGCAAACATTAACATTTCGCCTTCTGGAAGTGGGACAGGTTGTTCTTCACGAGCCATAAACTGTTTTACACCTTCTCCAAGAGGTTGTCCTGGTCTAACTATTAAATTTGGTTGAATCCAACTAGATGTGTTTACTTCAGAATAATCCCCGATTTTATATTGGGATGGTTCATCGCTATAAAGGTTAGAACCGCCAACAAATCCTTCTTTTTTACTTCCCATCATTTGTGAAGACGGAACCTGTTTTGTATTTACATTCGTCTTTTTTTGTGCCAATTTAACTTGAGAGGTTAAAGTGTCTAAACCTTCCAACAAACCAACTCTAGAACATCCGCATAAAGTATGTGTTATCATAACAACAAAAATGATTCCTAATAATATTATTAATTCCACGCGTATTTCCATATTATACATAATTAAAAGATTATATTTCCATATCAACACAACTATTAAAATCAGAAATTTTTAATTGTTCAATATAAAAATAAGAAGTAGTTGTCAATAAATGATATAATTTATCTTCTTTTGCGATTTCTTTTTTAACGTGTGTAATGTTTCCAGAATTATGAAAATAATACAAATTGTCACTACAAATTATACGCGTTTTTCCTAAATAAGGATTCGTTTTATCACTAACCTCATATTCATACAATTTATTAATTGTGAGTCCATTGATTTCAACAATTCCAACAACTTTGATATTATTCCACAAAATATCTCCTATATTTACATTCATTAAAGATTTACAAGTTCCATTTTTCATTGTAATTTTCGTGTCTTTTGATAATCCACAATGTAATTCTTTATGTATGTCTTCATTCTTATAACTGCTATTGAGCAATTGTAATCGCGTGCCGTGTAATTCATCCCAATCGGTGAAAGTAATTCCATTTAATTGGATTATTTTAGAAGATGTATTGAAACAATATAAATATGGTTTATCGTATGTTTGAATGGGGTTCGCGTCTGGATGTTCTTTTACAGAAATCCATTTATCTTTATAACATAAAACGTGACTATCCGAGACAACAATGTCATTTAATTCATACATATTTGAATAAAAAGCATCAACTATTATTTTGCAAGTAATTTCATTTCCTTTGAGTAATTTCTCTCCAATAGTAATGTTTTTAATTTGTTTGTTTTCTCCATTTTCCATTTGAAAGATAGTATCTTCGTCAAAACAGTGTTTCATTGATGGTACTGAAGGTATTCCGCTTGTATGTATGTCTAATATGACAGTCATGAATACAACAATAATTGCCAACGGGATAGAAATCGCGATAAACATTGCCGTCATTGTTCCTGCCACTCCCCAAGTGAAAGGGAATAACCAAAGAAGAATAATGGCAGCCGCCATTGCAATTAAAATAATTATAATGAATTCTAAAATAGAACCTATTAATGCTTTTAATGTATAATATGTTCCGAGAGAAGTGTATAATGCCGCAGTTAATGCGCCCTGTGTTTTTGACGCAATATCTCTGAATGCAATGACGATTTGTTGTATTGGAATAGTAATGTTTAAAATGCGTCCACTAATTTCTTGAGTAATATTTTTCAATTTAGTGCGAATTTCAGAAAACATTGTGCGTCCACTTTGAATGTCGCCAGATATATTTCCATATACATCTGTTAAACCACTTGTAATATATGTTAATGGTTGAACGGCAACACCGGTGATTCCCGTCAATACATCTTGAATGCAATAATTGAAATTTTCTTGAGTATATTCAGAAGCAGTTTTGTCTACTGGTTTGTTAATCATTCCAGCAAAGGGCATATTTTGCGGTTTGCATCGTTGATTTACCCAGTCATCTTTTATAGGTTGTATTTGTGTTAAAATCATAAAATATGAATGTGTTATAAATACAATAATAGTTAAAATGACAAATAAAATGACTGATGTTCCATAATTATCAAAATAAGTCAAATTGTCGTATAATTGATTTATTTTATTTATTTTATCTTTTTCATCACCTAAATTCATATATACTAAGTCGGAAATAATTTCAAAATATAATCTTCCCAGTCCCAAAATTCTTCTAATCCGATTTTAATTTTATGTGTGTCTGTAATTAAACAAGAAAACCATTCCAGTTTAATATTTGTTTTTACAGATAAGGAGTAATCTTTAATTTCAATATATTTTTTAGAGGTTGCATCAAAAATTAAATGAGAGGCTGAAACAAGAATGTCTTGAGAATCGATTCCTCTGTTAGGTAATTTGTATAAATATTCATCTTGAGAGTTTGCAATTTTCATTAATGCGACTACTTTGCTTCCATTTTCTAGAATGTCTCCTAAATGAATGTTTCTCATTTTTACTATTTTACCATTTTCCAATTTTAATTTTGTATTTGGATGAAAACAATTACCTAAACTGCGAACTAATTGACCGCTTGGACCATTCCATGCGCTTTCTACTGTTTTACTGCTTCCATCCAATACATATAATAATGTTGTCAATATTCCAATCATTTTGCCTACTAAATCCTTGATTCCGATGATTATTTTTTGAAATTCAATGATAATGTTTAAAAAAATTCCATAAATAGAGACAGTAATGTCTGTAATAAAATTTCTAGTTTGATTAAACATGTTTCTAACATCATTGATTTGTTCAGTAAAACTTCCTGCCATATCTGTCAAAGATGATGTAATAAAGGTTAATGGTTGTAATAAATACCCCATATAATTTGTCTGCATTGTTTGAACACAATAGGTAAAATCTTGTTCAATGTTGTCAGAAAGTGGCATATACATTGGATTGCATCTATATTGGACCCAGTTGTCTTTAATGTCTTGAATTGATGTGAAATAATACAATGAAAACACGAATCCTATAAAGGCGACATTAATATATATAAAATTCAACCAATTTTTTCCTGTTGGCATGGTGCTTATATTATTATTATACTATTTTCTCTCTGTTTATTTCTCTATTGTGTCATTCTTAGTTATGTCGCGAGTTGCGTCGACTTCGGCAGCGTTTGCAACGGCATTTTCGGCTTCGGCAGCGGCTTTGGCAGCGGCTTCGACTTCGACTTTGTCGCCGTGTTTTCCTTCGATATCTGCCTCCTTGTTGAGCGGCAGTATCAAATACACCATTTGCATAATTTTGCGATTGCACAACAGCCAAGTTATTTGAAATGCTACTGGTTGTTTGTCCAGGTCCACCAACTTCTTGATAAATAGCCTTATTTTGTGGATTTACAAACCCTCCTTTATATTTTCTTCGTCCTCCAGTTGAATTAATCAAATTATTTTGATAGTTATTCGAAGCGGTTTGATTGTTTATTGCAGCCATTCTTTGACTAGACCCGTTCATTGGTTGCATTGTAGCTAAAGTAATACCTGGTGGTGGCGATGACATATAAATAACGCGGATAAAAATATGGAAAAACATAATAATAATAATATATAAATGCCTGAAATGAATGATAACCAACGACTTCAATTACAAGAAATGATAAAGGCGAATAATGTAGAAGACCAAACTGAAATTATAAGACAATTGAAACATAGTAGCATTCTCAGAGAGAATATTAAAAATATGAGGATGATAAAATCGCGAGTTAGTGACAAAACAGAAATACATAAAGAATGTATGGCAACGTCGTCTTTTTTATTTCAGTATTATACTGACATTTACAATAAAATATTACAGGATGAAATGAATTATGAATTAATGGACAAATTTTTGAATGTATTAGAGAGAATAGAAAATGGCGAATTAGATCAACATGAAGGTTCTTTTATTGTCGGAACTATTTTGAAAGAATTATATATAGATAGTGCTTTGAAACGAGGAGAGAAATTAGACAAGGAATATGCTGACACAAAACCGAAGCCAATAGAAGGTAAAAATATATCATTTTCTCAATGGAAACGGCGTGGTGGTGGTGGTGTTGGTGGTGGTGGTTCTGGTTCTAAATTCTCTCTTTATTAAATCTTCGTCTAGTTGAATATACTGTGTTATATATTGAACA
>Ga0315292_10000776_pt1 | contig 15878 bp, 23 predicted proteins | sample YL17G13_0_MG_FD_204029 | JGI IMG/M metagenome (GOLD analysis project Ga0315292, IMG submission 204029) | Sediment microbial communities from Yellowstone Lake, YNP, Wyoming, USA - YL17G13_0 | ecosystem: Environmental > Aquatic > Freshwater > Lake > Sediment | place: USA: Wyoming | collected... | reverse complement strand
TTCGTTGATTCTTTTTGGAAATTTTCCGTTGGGATCAGAGAAGCCTTTCGAGGTATCCGGTGTTTCTATTGGATACCCCGGCATGACTCCTAGCACCATAGGCACTTGAGCATTGGGTCCATCCACAAAGAAACCCAATACCCAATCACCCTCTTTAGGGACATGGGTGGTATTGGATCCATTGACAGGGAGGACCACGCCTGCCCATGGAAGGGACTCTGTAGGTATGAGTGACTTGTCATCCGTATGGGATCCAAACACACGCACCTGTACTCGACCCATCATTTCAGGATCTACCCGGTTCTCTACTACACCCCACCACCAGATGAAGCCTTCTTGTCCTATTACATTACGCATTGTTTATCTTCCTGATCTTGTCATTCACAGTAGTATCGGGTGGTGGTAGGGATTCAGGCATTGAGTCCCTTGCCGTCATGAATATGGTCTGGAACCTATGGTTGACGAGTTCAAACTTATGGTTGACTGCGACCACCAGATATTTTCCTGATTTTCTTTTATCCCACATATCGACTCCCTCTTTCGGAGTGACCGTATATGGATATCTAATAGAGACAAGTGACCCGGCTTGGATCCTGATATTACCGGGTACGACCACCTCTGACAAATTAGAATTAAGAGCCGCAAGGGATTGGATTCTTTTTAGCCAATTTTTTGTGCCGGATTCTTTCTCGGTGGATGTTGAAGAGGAATCAAGATAGGTCATGTAATGGGAATCGCCACTGTCATACAACGGGGTACTGTCTATTACCGGGTTGGCGAATGCCTCATTCTTGAATAGCTTGGGGACTTCGGACAGTGAATAGTCAGTGGTGATGAATGTACGGTGGAATGGGTCCAGTCCCATGAGTCTCATACCGAAACCTCCTTGTGATGAGGATTCCAGTATATCAAAATCCTTGAGTGCTATGAATGAATCAATCGCATACTTATCCATATCAAGGGATTTCGCAAATCCCTTGTTCTCAAATACGAATGGAACCTTGATAGGATTCGGTTCTTTGTATAGAGACTGTAGGCTCCTGAAATTGAAACCCTCTAGGTTCTCATAGAAGAACCAGCATGTGTTATCAGGTGAGAATGCTCTGGATGCCAGCCAGTTGAGAGCCTCCGCAGGACGCCAGTTAGGGATGACCACATCCACAGGTTGAGAGGTTTCGTCTACTGTAATCTTGGAGGATCCTATCAACAGGTAGTTAGCCATGATATCCTGTGCGATATCCGATATCTTGGAATCCTTATATGCCTTAGACACCTTCTTGAGATTGGATAATACTAATTCATCAGATGTGAAATGAATGAGATAGCGTGCGGCTGAATTCAATACGGTGATACGATCAGAAACCTTGTAGACCCTGAATGCCTTGTTGATTGAAATACTCTGTGAAGGTTCCTCGATATGTACGTAGAGATACTCATTACCATGAAGAGCGGCGAGGGTGTGGAGGTCAATAGCATCAGTGACCAGCATATCACCAGACATGAACCCAAGATACAAATCCTGACGAACTTGTATTTCCATTACAAGATGGGTAATATCACGAAATGAGCCATCTGCCGAAATTAGCTGAATAGCCTTGACACGAAAATCGCGTGTATCTACATATTTGTCATCAGGTAGCCGTTGTGCGGTTACGTTGATTTCTTGAAGATCAGTTTCCATCGCGCATCAATCTCCTGAACTCATTCTCAACAGAAATCACATATTTCTTATCCAATAGCTTGATGGTTCGCCGCTTCTCATTCTCTAGTTCCTCATAGGTGTAATTGGATATCGCGTAATTGGTGATTGTCACATTGATTGTAATACCGGATCCAAAATACTCTGTGTAGGCGTCAGCCTCTAAAGATGCGCCTATTGCTGGCAGGAAGGGTGTGGTTTCCAGCAATCCAGTAGTCATGTTCTGTTGAAGAGCCGAGAGGGTTGTGATCACTTCGTTGGAATACTGAGGGAGGCTATTGAGGAATACCTCATAGACTGTCTTCTGTTCATAGTGGTGTAACGCATACGGATTCACATACTTGTTGGTGATATAGGTATTCAACACAGGTGAGGACATAGGGAACGAATAGTATGGATCCATTATCTGATTGAACATGAGGACAATCCAATGCCTGTTAGGATCATCATATAACTTGTCCGCAATCATTTCAGGAGTCTCGTTATCCTTGACCTGATACTCATACCAGACTGCCGTATTGTTCATGATATCTTTCAGGAACGAAGAACGAGTCAGGATATTGGTGAGCGCAATGGTGTTGTTGCCTGTCTCTAGATCAGTGTAGGATACCAATGGCAGTTGATTGAAATATGGCATGAGTTTAGTATCCCTTATCCCTTAGTGCTTTGTGCATAATTTCTATTTCTGTGAACTGTAGCACCATGTTGATCTGAATAGGCATACCATCCTTATAGGTAGAGAACTGCTCTAACCCACTGGAATAGTTCACATCAATCTTGTTGAGGACACATGTGGATATCAGAGGTAGGTTTTCATTCAGCTTACCCATGTACTTCAATTGGATATTGAAATAGGAAGGTGGTGTGATGTATCTTCCACCGCCACCTGAATACATTGGTGACGCATGGTACTTGAGTCTCTTGACAATATTGATACAAGATTCTGCTTCGGCAATATTACGTGGAGTCATGGTGAAATCGAAGTTGAAGCTACGCATCTCGGTGGATCCATAGATGACTTCGAATTGTGGATTGATAGCATAACCCATTGAAGAAAGACCCACACCAACGAGAGTATCTGCGTCAATACTAGCATCAACGGTTTCATTTAGTGCCAGAATACCGGCTCTTATGACTCCTTCAGTACCCATTTTCACAGCCGAACCTAAGACATTACTAGCCGCCGAAAGACTACCACCCTCTTTCCATAAACCAACAAGAGAACTGATTGCTTCTACACCCATCCCACCGAAGGTACCGAGAGCATCTGTGAGTGATTTGGTTTGGTAATCATTTCCATGAGAATCGTTCCACGCACCTTGAGGGATGTATAGAGCAATCAAATCTGACTTTTTGGCTCGGTGACTGATATTTGTTATGGTTCGTGGATCAGAAACTAGGTTAATGTTTGAAGCTAAATCATCCAACGATGTGTTTACACCTATTGGTTTACTCACACCGGCAGATGTTGGCGTTTTACTGAACTGCGCTCCTGTAAAAACATTCCCACCTGAATCCTTTAGTCCTGTTGGAATTGGTACCCAACACTGAAACTCTACTGTATGTGGATATAGATGTGTGTCGCCAACATCAAGAGGATATCGTAGATTACCGTATGTGAAATTGACACCACTCCCCGACTGCTCTAACGCAGATAGAGGACCATAGGTTTTCTTGGCAATATTACCTACCTCTCTGACTGCCGCTCCAATTTGTGTGATGAAACTCATACTCGTATCCTATTAGTGCTGTAAGTTATTTAGAGATTGACTGGATGATGAGAATCACGAACACCGGATCTAATGAAAGATTTATCGTTAGATAAAGCAGAACCAGATGTGAGAGGACGAGATGGTGGCATCATAGTATTGCTCGTTTTATTCACCACAATAGGTGCTACCACTTGTGATCCCGCACCATTTCCTGAATTAGATGTTGGTTGTGAGTTCATACCTCTACCGGGTAGTGTTGCTGCTCCACTATTTCGACGCTTGAATGCTTCATCAAAGCGTTGTTTCATTTCAGGGACACTACCACCAGTCCTTTGTTGTTCTTTACCTCCTGCGAGTGAGGTCCAAGTAGATTTCAGTGCTTTGGCAACAGAACTAAGGTTGCCGTTTTGGAGTGCTTCTTCCAAAGACTTACCATTAGTTGCCGCACTATACCTATCTTTCGCAAGATTCCATGCTGCTAAGTCTTGTGTTACTGGCATAAAATTCTTATACCCATACTTGTGAACTAGCTCATCCCATGTTTGAGCGGTAATTTGGTATCTACCGGCAGCGGTAGATGGTTTACCAACATGACCATTGGCATTGAGCCAGTTACCACTTCCATCGACACGAACCCCCTTTGCCCGAGGATGATCCCCAAAATTGGTAATAGCCGCAGGACCACCATATTTACCATCACCCACTATGGCATTATATCTGTCCTGACTTTCGGGTTTGCCTATCATATCAAGGAACGCATATCCTAGTGGTGATATTCCAGTCGATGTATCTTTTGATAGTTCTTTGTCTAAGGATCCTGTATTATTGACGGCAGGTATACTAGGCATACCCGCTCTAGTGATTTCACCTCTACCGGCAGTCTGTGGAAATGGTGCTGGCTTGTTGTTGGTATGCGCAAATTTGTTGACGGCGTTCTTGATCCTATTTCCAAGTGGCACTTTCGGTGGTTTTGCCGCCGCTGGTGCTGGTGTTGCTGCCGCCGCTGGTGTTGCTGCCGCTGGTGGCGTCGTCCCGAATGCCTTTCCTACTGGTGTTAGATTTCCTTTCCTATCAATCTTACCATCTATTTCATCAAAGAATCTCTGCGCCATCTTTCTTTCTTCAGGGGTCAGACCCTCAGAGGTTAACCACTGTTGTCTCTTGTATGCTTGAGCATTTGGTTCATTCGCATAAGCCAAAGCCATATCTTCATAGTATTGATCGTATTTCTGATCTTCTGTGAGCTTTCTTCTATTACTGAGTTCACTCTTTTGAATTCTTATGCTAACACCAGTGAGTACCTGATCAATAGATTTATTAGCCCCTTTCTTCATTCCTTTATCAATGAAATATATGATTGCGGCTGTAGTAAGTCCTCCTGCCACAGCCGCCGCCACTGTTGCCGCACTCGCAGCAGCAGCCGCAGCAGCACCCCATTTGATGATAGTCTTGAAGACACCCTTTCCTTTTGGATCCTTGTTATCTAATATTTTGAAGAGCTTTTCAAAATTCTCGTTGGTTTCTTTGCGAAATAATTGAAGAGGTGTTTCAGGGACGAGTGGATCTATTTCCTTTGGATCCTTGAATCCGTGTTGTGTTTTGTAGTCTTCTCTCTTCTTGCGTATCTCAGCGCGCTGTTTTTCTTTCTTATCCATCTTGAGCATCACAATAGCAGTCTGCATAGATGCCTGCTTGATAGCAGACTCCATGAATCCCTTACCTAGAGGCTTGGATGTTGGATCACCATGAGTATAGAGATTAGCACCCCATCCTTTAGGATGATGCTTCTTGGACTCTACGAATTGTGCTGATGCTGGTGCCAGTGGGTTGTAGTGAGCGAATCTGATTTTACCCGTATCCTTATCGTCTGATCTACCCCAATCATCCGTAATAGGCTTGCCACGCACAGTGATCTTGCGTGGCTTGATTAGATCCTTGATATCAGATACATCGTCAGCTATATCAACTATGCTGTCATCAATTTTGCGTAGATAGTTGTATGAAGCAGTCATTAGACTATATGTTTGGGTGTCCGTTACGCCACTCTCACCCCTCTTCTCTTTCTTCTCTTTCTTATCTGGATCGTATACCTCACCCTTCTCCATGGCTTCCATGCGCTTCTTATATTCTTTAGCAGCTTTCTTTTGTGCCTTCTGTTTAGCCCTCAAGATTTCTGGATCTACATATTGACCGAACATAGCATCAAGGAAGTTAGCCAATTGTGGTTTGCCCATGAGTCGAGCTAACTTGGAAGCTTTGGTGGTACCGACAGTCTCATCACCAATACGCTGAGACATTTTCTTCTTGACTGCTGTGTTCATCAGAGCAAATAAACGACTGCGCCCTTCTGCTCCTGCCTTTTGTGCGGCAACGGTGGCGTCGGTAATACGCTCAATACCCTGCTGTGCTGCTAGCTGAGTTTGTGCGTTATATTGGTCTTCTTGATTTGCCATTATCTCTTTCTCGTTTGCTGCTCTAATCTAATGCGCTCATTCTCTGCTTTCGTATGAGCCGTTATCAAAGACACATATACAATCCTCTCCCATGGTATCATATCTTCAATATCACGATACGAATAGTTATGATGCTGCATCATTGCGAAGTTGGTCTTCACATAGTTATCAAGGCTATCGTAGCCTGTGACTAGATAAAAAAACCTAGTAGATCCTCCGTGTGGATGTGGTGAAGAAATCCACATTTCTTACAGGCTACGGTGTCACTCAACACCACCTTTGGTTTTGTGCGGAAGAATGTCTTGATGCGTTCCATATGTTCAACACTCAAGCTATCCATGAATTCGATTAGTTCTCCCGGCTTCATGTCTATTGGTTTGGTAACAGACTCAGGACCAAACACACACTCAACATTATCCATTATCATGTTGAACAATGTGATGTATGGATCCTCATTCTCATCTACCTTAATGGTGGAATTGAGCATAGGGTATTTGAGTTTGACCCCAATCTTATCTGTGATCATTACAGTTGGATTATGCTCTTCTGGAATTTCAAATGTAACTTTGGTAAGATCCAATAAGTAATCGGTGTCAACATCACACACAACCTCTGTACCATCTTCCTTTGTCTCTATTACATTCTGGCAATTGAATACCAGTTTGACACTCTCACCAACTGATGTGGCGCGGATCTTGAGGAAGATCATCTCAATATCGAATAGAGGTAGATTGTCTACAATAATCTCTTCACACACACAATTTTGTACGATCTGCCGAACAGCATTTCGCATCTCTTCTGGATCTTTGGATTCCTTGGCAATCAAGAGAATCTTCTCCTCACGCACTAGGAATGGGCGGAACTTTACCTTGCGCCCTAATGAATACACATCAATCAACAGAACAGGATATTCAATTTTTGGCAATGACATACTAAATCACCTCAACCAGTTGGATTAGAAATTGGGGGTCCGAACACGCCGCCCGGTGCCTTGAACGAATCATATACCTGTTGGAGTAAGTTCTTTTCTTTGCTCCATGTGCGGTAGCTGAACGTTACATTGAGTCTTTGAATCTGATCATCACCCCATGAGACAGGCTGTGATTGAATTTGAATCGGGAAGCACTCTTCATATGTATATCGTACTGATGGTATACCGGTATCGTGGAATGCTAGGACTTGGATGGTACTAATATAATCATCACGATATGATGCTGTGCCTGCTGGTCTACTATCACCCGTAAGATTGATGTATGATTCAATAGTGCTGCGCTTGGATCCTTTGGGTAGAATGAATTCCATCCAGTCATCAAAGAATTTGCGCTCCCACAGGTCGCCAGCACATATGAATGTGAGTGACAGTGGTTCATATACTGGTGTGGCACCTACGGCGAATGGTGCGCCCGATATCTTTTGATCAACCGTATTGATCTGATATCCCGGTAGGCTGGCAGTCTCACACTGGAATGACAAACCAACAGTATTGATTGCTTTACCTATACCTGCGCTTGCTGCGCCTATGATGGAATTCTTACCACCGATAAGACCACCGAACAGACCACCAGAGATTAGACCCGGTGGTTGGTAGATCAACGCAGCAAACTTGGCAGACTTTGAGAAATCTGCGTGGACTGCGTAGTGAGCTAGAAATGCGTTGGGAAGCATGGTCGTACCTTAGTTGTAGTGGAATCGTTCATAAGGTAGTAAGACTGCCAGTTCCCACTGGTCAGGCTCAATGTAGATCATGGGTGACTCCATATACTCTAGGAGATACCGCTTGATACAAGGGCGCATGATATCGTACTTCTTGATGCCGTTCAACACCGAATAGGAGAGCTTGAACCGTGTGCTATCGTCATATTTAGTGTTGGTGATGAAATCGTGTAAGAGCGAAATCAGTGCCAATCGTGCGCCGGGATCCAGATAGTGTAGGTTCAACCCAAGGAAGCCATCAGGGTATATTTCCATAGGTAGGACGATTGGATACTCATCCCACATGGGCAGGGTAGCCTCGCCTTTGGCAACATAGTGATAGGCGTACATGCGCCCGATCAGGGCATGTGCCGTTGCCTTGCGTGGGTCATTGAGGATGTTGGAGCGATTGGTAGGAATACGTAGCCGATTGATGACTGTGCCATACCATGCCCTCGCAGCCTTTGTGCGTGGAGCGATACCAGCCGTCTTCATGGCTGCGCGTAGACTGTCCCATACTGATATTGCCATTATATCCCCATGATCCCTAGATCGTGTTCAGTGATAACCTTGAACTGCCATCCCCTATCTAGGCAGTATTCAGTGGCGTGTTTCCACTTGCTCTCGTTTACGCCCCATGTCATGACCTCGTTGAGATACTTGCGGGACACCTTACGGGTCTTGGGCTGTTTGGGTGGTTCTGACTGCTTGGCAGGCTTTACTTCTAATATGAAGGTACCGCCTGTTGTCTTACAATAGAAATCAGGGAAGTACCGGTGAACCTTGTTATCCACAGGCGAGCGATAGGGTATCACAATCTCTTCGCTGGACCATTCCAGCACCTTGCTGTTGGTGTCCAGATAGACCATGACCCTGCGTTCCCACAACGAACGATAGACAATACCGGTGCTGTCGCCCCGATATTTGGTAGGATTGGAAGGTTTGTAGTGTCCAGAGTATGCCATAAATAGTATTTAGCGCACTCATTTGAGGCATAACTGATATGAAAATGTACCGTTGTGTGATATGCCGGGAGCTATTCGATATGGCAGGCATCATGAACCACATGGAATCCCATGATGACTTCTGGCGTCCTAATATGAAACTGCCGGGAACCCTAGAGAGTTTCCGGCAACGGTTTAGCCCATTAGGGCTGGATTTGATCGAAGAGGTAGAGGACAACGATGTGTCCACCTTCGAAATGAAGGATCCTAGATAGCAAAAAGGGCAGGGATTTCTCCCTGCCCTCTAACCACACTGTCGTATCCAGTGGATGCCTATACGAATAGCATCAATTACCGTTTTCCAGTATGGTTCACTCAGTTGCGAGCTTGTCGAAGTAGTCCATGTCGTCACCGACAGTCACTTCCTCGGCAGTCTTGCGCACCTTCGCCTTAACCGACTTTGGCTCTTCGAAAGGTGAAGAGTCGTCCGCAATCGGCATTGCTGCGCGTGCCTTGCCAACCGATCCAAGTGCGCGACTGAGCTTTTCGCTCAATTCGTCATAACTCTTGAACTGGTCAGATGCCACGAACTGCTTGAGCGAGTACAGGCTCTTCCAAAGCTTTTCGATTGCCTTGTCGTCACCATCAGCCACAGCACTGCGAGCATCGAACTCAGACTTGTCATAGTTGCGGTATCCCTCAACCTGACGAATCTTGATCTTGAGGTTCGCACCCTTCCAGAAGTCGAAAGGATTGTATGCGTTGGTTGGATCATACGCAGGATCATCCGGTGTGCGACCAGCCTCATCGAATGGCGGATGAATCTGTTCATCAACCTTGTCGAAGATTTTCTTGCCGAACTTCCACAGGAACACCTTACCCTCATTCTCAGGGTGCTTGGCGTCCGTGATCACCATGATGTTAGTGATGTAGTTGAGCCTGCGCTTCTGTTCACTGACGATCTTCTTGTTGGCGTCGATGCCGGTGTTCCACAGTGTTGAGTTGTGTTCGCACGTTGGGCATTTGCCATTCACAGTCGTTGGGCAGTTTTCGATATACCAGCCGCCTGCGCCCTTGAATCCGTGTGAGAAGATACGCGCCCAAGGGAGAGCATCTTCACCATCGACTGCGGGAGCATCTAGGATTCTGACCACTGCGTAGCCATTACCTGCCTTGTCTGTTTCTGGTTGCCAGAAACGTTCATCGTCTTTCGCGTAACTCTGCTTCTGAGTGTCGGCAATCGCCTTGTTCAGTTTGTCCAGAGAAGAGCTATTCTTTTTGAGAGTCTTAAAGTCTACCATTTGTGTATTCCTCGTATATGGTTGTATTAAGTGTATGTCGTCTTATCCACATGATTCATAGTATCTACATAGTATATATCAAACCTCCGCAGGTGTCAAATGTTTTCGCACTATATTTTTGAACTTGGCTGTGTCTATCTGTAAGAACGGTGTGTACTTCTTAATCAGGTTAGACACACAGGAGTAGTGGTAGTCGTTGCTGTAGACCTTATCCCAATTAGCCACGCAGCCGGTGAGGATATTCAGAATCACCACAGTCTCTAGTGTGATATCACCCTGATTCATCATCACGAAGACTTTCGGATATTCTCCACCTGTTCTTGAACGTAGCATATCGTTAACGCCACCGTCAGCAAGAATCTTCTCCACATCCTGACCAAAAGTATAGGTGAGCGATTCATAAGTTTTCTTCCATTTGTGAAATATGTCTTGGGCTTCTGGTTCCAGCAATTCCTTTGTCCAGCACTTCTGCTTGATTAGAAAGTTGGATACTAGGAAAGGTATTACATCTTCGTCGGGTGTGTTGCGTGCGAGCCGATGGAACATGTATTTGTCGTTGCGTTTCTCATAGGTGTGCGGCTTCGCATTCGTCTTACCGTTATACTTGAAGTAGTCGTAAGAATCGGTCATGAAGTGTAGCTTCACCGCATGATAGGCGCAGTAGAACTCGTAACCATTCACAACATTCTTCTGGTTGCGTCTTCCCTAAGTGCCAATTCAATCTCTTCGCGCACGATTTGGCGAATCTCGGCGGCTGTCGGTGATGTTGGTCGAGATTCGGTGTATGTGACATGTGCTAATGATTTCTGAGAACGCACAAAACATGTTGGGCATTGAACCAATGAGCCATTGGACATATCAATTTCACCATGACAATCGGGGCAATCAAAGAATGTCGTTGCGGTCACACTCATCATAGCTTCACCGTCACCTTGGGTATGTTGCGAATAGCTTCTAGCTGCGCAGAGATATCACAGTCGCAGGAAGTCAGGTCACGCGCACCGCACAACGGACACATGCCTCTTGGCATTTCAATTACAGGTGGTGCTGTCTCACCATTGCCGTCTAGTTCTGCCACGATGCGACTCATGAGCATTCCATCGACACCGACACCAGACTGGACACCCATCATGTTGAAGAGCTTCACTGTCTCTATTAGCAGTTGTGTTTTGTTGTCACTCATTTCTTGTCCTCTGCTACTATTGCGGATACCACGCAATGTTGATTGCGCGGAAGATCCTTCTCACAGGCATCTATGGCATCCCGTGCCTTACTAACAATGGATTGTGGTAGGTTTACCACCACCGCCAACACTACCGCACATAACAGAAAACCAAAAGAGAAAGCGGGGAGTGTTGAGTCGCTCACAATTTCTCTCCTGCTTCAATAGCGGATTTTATGAAATTAGCTAACTTCTCACCTCGCCCATTCTCCATCATCCACAACGGAGTGACGTTTCCGAGCATAGGATTTGGTGTAGTCATCCACGCAAACAAGAAGTCAATACCTAGAACGTGTTTGCCTGCTGCTTCGTCTGCTGCTATCTTGGGGAATAGTGGCTTACAGACATGTCCTGCTGTGAGTGTGTCACCACAGAAAGAACATTTCCCATAGAATATTTCATCACTTTTCATAATATCCGCCAACAGGCTAGAGCGACATCGAATATCCACCAACAGGCTAGAGCGACACCGATAAAGATTCCCACACCGACCGCTATGAGCATCAATGAGAACAATCCTTTGGTCGCTTCGTTCGCAATTTCACTACCGAAACTCATGTCTTCACCAATGTATAGCCATGTGATTCTAGAGAGCCAACACATGAAAGAAATTTACACCGCTCGCTAACAAGTTCATACATCACATAGTAATAGTCGTCGTCGCCATGAAGGACACCGACAAAGGTATGATAGGTGCCATATAAGTCGTTGTATTCAAACTTCTTGCCTAGTAGCGGCTCATAATCTTTGATGATGGCACGCCAGTTGCCACGGCAGATACAGTCTTTATCTTCGTTCATATAGGTAGCTTGCTGCTCTTTTCGAGGATATTGAGTTCCATGGCTTCATCGTGGAGTCGAGTCTTGAGAACTTCATTCACAAGGGTCGCGGCGATTTCCATTTCTAATCCAATCTCCTCGCAATAAGTCACGATTGCGTCAATACAATCGGTCTTGAAATACTCGGCTCTATCTAGAATTAGAATTGAGAACTCGTCTTTTTCGTCGCGTGTTGCCATAGGATTACATTATACCGGATTCTACATCCAGAGTCAATTATTACTTGCTAAGTAAATACCAGTCTGCTTCACCTTCTCACGATAGAAGATGTGGTTGCCGATACGCTCAATGCGAACCATTTGCTTCGCCCAACGGGGGTGGACATACTGCGCATGATAGAACAGGGCTGTGTCTAATTCAGGTAAGTTTGTTCCGTCAAGGACGAACTTCTGCGCAATGGCGAGCGCATCGTCCCATTGCTCATTGCTCTTTGGTTCCTTGTTTTTAACAGCCATACAGGTCCATGAGAATTGACAGATTGTGCGCATTCTGCCGCGAACCTTTACCCGGTCGCGCTCATAGACCACACCACAGATATCGTCAGCAAACCTGTCGTCGGCTGTGCGATTCACCGTCACCTGTGCGACCGCAGCCTTGCCGCGAATTGGTTCACCACCGGCTTCCCAATAGATGTTGCGAGCGAGACACTGAATCTGCTTCTTGTCTTCGGCTGTTGCCTCAAATACGATATGAGGGACAGGTAGGTTCAATGCTTCAAGCGAAGCAATGATGCTCTCTTCATTCTCAATGAGATAGAGTTCCACGCTGGAAGCGAGCGACAGTACGCCCAAGTCTACGGAATCGTTGCTGTTGGTTGTTTGTTGATACGGCTGAATCGCCGCGCATCCCACAAGAATCATAGTCATCACAAGAATCATTAGTCGGCGCATGTTATTACCCTCCATGTGTAGCGACTTGTAAAAGGGGCAGGGAAGATACCCTGCCCCTTTGGTTGCTTCATTAACAAGGCGTTTCCTACCTCGGAGTCGGTCACGCCGCTAGGCGAGCTTCCTCATATACATCTGCGTTAGCATTTGTAGAGTTTATGCGCATTAGGTGCGTCATCTTTCCAGTGGTCCGTTCCGCTATCTTGCCCTGTCGAAACCGTGACAGACCCATCAGAAGAAAACTCTTTGAATTCTCTTGTGGTGGATCTGATGGGAGTCGAACCCATTTCCAGAACACCGTCACTTCACATCATACCACTATATCAAAACCCTCTTTGCGTAACCTAGTTCGACTAGGTGTTCGCTCAATTGAATCAGTGCGCCTGTATCATGGGTAAACTGAACATCAGCTTCCCAACGATTGAATGTGGTCGCCGTCGTCTTGTACGTTGTGATGACCACATCCTTATTCTCAATCAAGGCTTTCACGTAATCCGATGCTGCCTTGCCTTCTGGTGTTGGGTGTGCGCCATAAATCTCTGGCGTATCCACACCCCTCAACCGAATTCTGATCTTATGATAGACCATGAATCCAAGGTCTACAGCCACATCGAATGTATCGCCATCTACCACATGATAACAATGCGCTCTGTATGTCCACATTATTTCGGCACCCAAATCTTTGAAATGAATGCTTTAACCCACGCAGGCTGTGGGAATGACCATCCCACCAATGCGCCTACGACAAATCCTAGTAATAGTTCCATGTTCTTATACCTGATTTACGTTGCCGCCGCCACCGGGATTGCCCCTACCACCACCGCCGCTTCCGGTCGATGTTTTCTTTGCCGTGACCTTGCGATAGATGAAGTAGCCAAAGCCTACCAATACTACCACTGCTGCGATTGTTCCTAATACGTCCATTTGATTATTCCTCGGGAGTGTTTAGCCACAAGAGATAGGCTAGTGTTGCGAATACCAGTAAGAGAACCAGAATCCTCATTACGCAGCCAATCTCTGTTCGTATTTATCTCTATACGAGATTAGATCGTTCATGTAGGGACGGAACTCATGTGCCAACAGCTTGAAGGATTGGCAGAATTCAGTATCATCTATGCCGATCAGGACCACGATTTGCTCGATTTCCTTACCAATCATTTCTTCCCACATCTTCGCATACGCCACACCCTGCATAAAATAGCCACTCACCCATGCGAGTTTCTTAGGTCTTAGCGAAGTCTTGTAGTCTACGATGGACAGGTAATTGTCATACAACCCCACAAAGTCGGTTGTTCCGGCTAGGCGCAGGGTGTGAGAAAACAGGGGTGCTTCAATCGCATGGACTTCGGAGACTCGTAGATCCACCACTTTCTTCATGCGGTGAAATACTGCCTTGGCTTCCGGCATGAGATTGGCTTTGGATATGTCCTCGTTGCGAAGATGCTTTTCGAGAATCTTGTGAACTGAATCGCCACGGATAGAGGCTTTCTTTGAGATTTGGTTGGCTTTGGTATCGCCCACTTTCTTTCGCCACTTCGCAATACCTTCGCGAGAATGTTCCTTGAGAACTGTGGTGACTGAGGGATATTGTCTACCGTCTGGTGTGGTGTAAAGTCTCTGCCCATCTTCGGCAGTCTCTTTCAGCATCACCGGGAACTCATGATGAATGTGTTTGAACATAGGTTGTATTCTTAATTCTATACTTTCTAAAGCCACACAGTCATTATACCGGACTGTGTGGCTCCTGTCAAGTCTAATTCCAATGTATTTACACTATACCTAGTTCTAATTTGGCTAAGATATACGCCTTGACCAATCCACTCCGCACGATATCTTCGGGTCCGAACTCTATACGGTCGAAGAGGTCGGTATGATCTAAGATGCGCATGAAGGAATGAAGACCAGCCCTTTCTTTCTCGCGCTCCAAATCTGTCTGTCGGAAGTCGCCGCAAAAGACGATACGGGAATTGTCACCCATGCGAGTGACTACCGTATCCAGTTCTTGAAGCTTCATGTTCTGGCATTCATCCACAATCACGATAGAATCGCGAAAGGTTGTGCCACGCAGGAATGATGTGGTGGTGAAATTGACCAGTCTCTTCGTCTTGAGGATATCATAGCCATCGCCGCGACCGAACAGATTGTCGCATATGTCACGATATGGGTCTTCGTAGACTTTTGATTTCTCGTCCACTTTACCCGGCAGGAATCCCATGTCTCTTGATGGAACAGTAGAACGAACGATTATGATGCTGGTGAAAGTGCTATCTGGTTTGAGGATTTCCTTTAGTGCGAGAAAGAGGGATATGTAAGTCTTGCCTGTGCCAGCAACTCCGTGGAGCAACAGGTTTTGGTTCTGGTGCCACGATTCAAATGTGGCTTGTTGGTTTGAAGTCAGTGGGGTTACATGGCGAAGAGAAAAGTGCTGTGGTTGCTTTTGCTTCTTGTGGTTGGACATGGGATTCCCTTGTGGGTTGTGGAAACAAAAAGGGCGCGAGTCCTTCCGAACCCGCGCCCCGCGTTTATCACTTCTTACATGCTTTTTACTTTCGTCTTGCTCTCGCTTCTCGCGCATCTCGTACTTGTCGTGCCTGTAGTTTGTTGTGTTTCTCGACTATCTGTTCTGTCTTGATTCGCTTCGCTGTCTTGTTCCTGTGGTGGTCTGCTGCTACTTCGCTATGAGGATTCTGTTCACCGATCTTGGATAGGACTTCACCCCACCCCTTGTCTCGTTTGACTGCCTGATCCGTAATGGATCCGGCACCAGCAAATCCGCGCTTGTTGAAAATCGTATTGTCTATGATTCGTTCTAGGTTGGGATGATCTTCCTTGAATTTGTCGTAATCAGCCAGCTTGATCGTATACTCTTTAGTCTTACCGCTTCGCTTGTTCTTGAATGTGTAAATTGGCACGATCAATCCTCATAGTGACTTTCTATTTAGTCACGCGAAAGGGCAAAACCGATCCCACTTCGCCAGAATATTATCCATGCGACCGAATGGGATGAAGAGGTGAATCATTAGCCAGACAACCACCCATAACGACCACCACCCGATAATGACGGGCAATCCTACCAACATTCCGAGACATGGTGGCACATACATTTCCATGATGGTGTTGAATTTGTTC
>Ga0315292_10000770_pt1 | contig 15907 bp, 15 predicted proteins | sample YL17G13_0_MG_FD_204029 | JGI IMG/M metagenome (GOLD analysis project Ga0315292, IMG submission 204029) | Sediment microbial communities from Yellowstone Lake, YNP, Wyoming, USA - YL17G13_0 | ecosystem: Environmental > Aquatic > Freshwater > Lake > Sediment | place: USA: Wyoming | collected... | reverse complement strand
GGACGGAGTGATGATTGCCCGCTCGGTCAGGGCGCGTCTCCTCGACCACCATGCAGAACTCATGATTACGACGCTCTTGCTGACCGTTGGCTTGACCGTGTGGGCTGCGCTGGCGAGGCCTTTTCCCAGGAAAGGCCGGTTGATCTTTATGGCGGTTCTGCTGGGGATACTGGTGGTAATGTCCTTCGGCGCGGACTACGGAGCGAGGATGGTCTATGATTACAACGCCGGGGGCAAGGCCTGTTCCCAGCCCATCGAATTTACGAAGTGAATTGTTTCTGCCCATCCCTCTCCCCCAGGAGACTGGGTCATAATTCGTCATGCCCGCCCTGCACCAGCACGGTACAGGGCCAACGGAGGCGCGCATCCAGGCGCCAGTATGGGGGACCGCCCTTTCTGGGACAGGAAAAGCCAGACGCAAAATACAGCATCCTTGCAAAAAAATACAGACTCCACCCCATTTCTTCTCCTTCTGATTTTTAGTATCATTGTAAAGTTGCATGAATAGCCCCCGAAGCGGGAGGGAAGATTGTGAAGACAACATCGCTCCCGGGCCTTCCCGGCCTCTCGCGGCTGAAACTCTTTTGGGCCCTTTCCAGAACTCCCCACGGGTTGCTCGACATGGCCACTCCGGGCCTGAGCGCCATGCTCTGGCTGGGGCTCCTGCCCCCAGCCGAAGTCGTCGGGTTGGGCCTGATCACGGCCTTCTCCGGGTATACTGCGGTCTATGCCCTGAACGACGTGGTCGACTATCGAGTGGACCGGAAGAAAATCCAGGAGAGCGGGCTGCGGAATTCTGACCATGACCTGGATGCGGTTTACGTGCGCCATCCCATGGCCCAGGGAATGCTGGGTTACCGGGAGGGAATCCTGTGGATGGCCGGCTGGGCCTTGCTGGCGCTGATCGGTTCTTACCTGTTGAACCCGGCCTGCACGCTCATTTTCCTGACCGCCTGTTTGCTGGAAACCGTCTACTGCCTTCTACTTAAAGTGAGTTATCTACGAGGCCTGATCAGCGGGGTCGTGAAGAACTCAGGCGGGATTGCGGCGGTATATGCAGTGGATCCAAACCCCGCCCCTCTCTTCTTAGCCGTCCTATTTCTGTGGCTTTTTCTCTGGGAGATTGGGGGACAAAATATCCCCAACGACTGGGCGGATTTGGAGGAAGACCGAAGGCTGCAGGCCAGAACCATTCCCGTGCGCTTTGGCCGGGAAGGCGCTGCAACGATCATATTTTCTTCTCTGGCCATTGCCTTGGCCTTGAGCCTGGTGATGTTTTGGGTGTCCCCGGCCAAGCTGGGGCTTCCGTACCTGGCGGGGGCTCTGTTCTCAGGCTTCTACTTTCTCGTTCTCCCGGCTCATCGCCTTTTTAGGATTAAAGGGGTCGAAGAAGCCTCCGACCTTTTCAACCGGGCCAGTTATTATCCTCTGGCCATGCTCCTGGTGACGATGGTCAGCCGGACGATCTAGCCATCATATTGGACGCAGAAAAAACGGATTTATAGGATTCTTAAATTAAGAATACAGAACAAATGGCGTGAGGCGTAAGGCGCAAGTCGCAAGGAATACCTTGCAAATCGCAAGTCGTAAGTCGTAAGGGGTAAGGCGAAAAACGCTATGCTCTTTGCGCTATGCTCTCTGCCCCACCTTTGACCTCCAAGACTCAACCCTTGGCACTTTTCTCTGCTGCTTGCACTCGGGTCCATTCCGCAGTATCATTTCACCAGGGCTTTTCACCCGTCCACGTCCTCAAAGGCCGGTGGAAAAACCTCCGAAGAGGGGTCAATTATTGGAAGATTTGAGGAGAAAACTGTTTCAGGCTGTGGCGTTGCTTGCTTTCACCGTCGCCTGCGGCACAGCCGGGTACATGATCATCGAGGGTTGGAATTTTCTCGATTCCATTTATATGACCATCACGACCCTCACCACCGTTGGCTTTCGGGAAGTCCATCAACTGTCTTCCCGGGGGATCATTTTCACAATTTTTCTCATCGTGGGCGGCGTGGGCACCGTTTTGTATGCCCTGAGCACCGGTGCCAAAGTGATTCTGGAAGGTGAACTGAAAGAAGTCTACGGGAGGAAGAAGTTGGAAAAGAAGATCAAGGATTTATACGACCATTATATTGTCTGCGGGTATGGAAGGATGGGAAGGATTATCTCCAGGGAACTCAAGGCCGAGGGCATCAAATTTGTCGTGATCGATAAAGCCCCTCAGAGTCCGGATGAAGATGCCGGGGCAGTGATTCTCCGGGGAGATGCGACCCAGGACCACGTCCTGAAGGAGGCCGGGATTGAACGGGCGAGAGGATTGATCTCGGTGCTGCCCACGGATGCCGAAAATCTCTTCGTCGTCCTGAGTGCCCGGGGATTAAACCCGAATCTTCTGATCGTTTCCCGGGCGGTGGAAGAAGGTTCCGAAAAAAAGTTGCTTCGGGCTGGAGCCACCAAAGTTGTCTCGCCATACCATATCGGGGGTTTGCGGATGGCTCATACGGTGCTGAAGCCTACCGTTGTAGATTTTATCGAGTTCGCCACTAAGAGTGGGAATATTGGATTGCAGATGCAAGAGATCAACATTCAGGAAGGCTCCAGCCTCATCGGCCAAACCCTGCAAGAGTGCGGCATCGGGGAGGGTCTAGGAGTCATCGTGGTGGCCATCAAGCAGGCGACGGGAGATACCCGGTTCAACCCTACCTTTCAGAGTTCTGTAAAGCCGGGGGATACTTTGATTGTCCTGGGGGAGGTCGCGAAGCTAAAAGAATTTGAGGAGATTTCCAAGGGAGGGAGATAACCAGGAAGGGAGGCCAGGAGATGCGCGTCGGAATCGCGGCGGACCATGGAGGGTTTGAGCTGAAGGAGCAAGTGGCCAAGGTGCTGCGGACTGCGGGATACGAGGTGGTGGATTTTGGCGCCCACAGCCTGACCCCCACAGACGATTACCCCGATTTCATCGTGCCCCTGGCGAAAGCAGTGTCCACGGGAGAGGTGGAGCGCGGGGTGGCGCTCTGCGGCAGCGGGGTAGGGGCGAGCGTCGTCGCCAACAAGATTCGGGGAGTGCGGGCAGCCCTGATCACCGACATATTCTCGGCGCACCAGGGTGTAGAGGATGATGATATAAACATGATTTGCCTGGGGGGTCGGGTCACCGGCTATGCCCTGGCCTGGGACCTGATCCACACTTTTTTAAAGGCCCGCTTCATCGGCGCCGAGCGCCACCGGCGCCGCCTGGCCAAAATCGCCGCTCTGGAAAAGAACGAGAACGTATGAAACTACGGCTCCCCCACGTATAAATTCACGAATTAAGGGATTTAGGAATTTAGGGATTAAGGGATTATGGAATTTGGGAATTCGGGAAAATATTTTTGATGGTCTCGTAAAAAGTCGTCACTCCGGTGGAAACCGGAGTCCAGAGAATTTTTAAGTATTTGAAATAACTGGATTGTATAGGAATTTCCTTTTTTATCCTTCTCCCTCACCCCCGCCCTCTCCCCCGTTTGCGGGGGAGAGGGGAAGGGTGAGGGGGTTTAACTGGATTCCGGCGCCTGCCCCGGACCCGATCCGGGGTTCGCCGGAATGACGGAAATACGTCTTTTCAGGCTTTTTACGAGATCATCATTTTTCAATTCCTCAATTCCTAAATTTTAATTTTCTTATTTTTGGGGGCTGAATAGAAATGGCAAGCGAGTATACGCGCAGGATCTTTCTGGGGAAAATCGGGGGACTCCTTAGCGCCGGTGCCGTAGTTACTCCCCATGAGTTTATAGCGGAGGCGGGAGCGGCAGAAAAGGGAGGGCGAAATCTCAAAGAAAAGGAGGCCGAAGGAGTCGCTCCGGCTGAGGACCTGATGCGGGAACATGGCGTCCTCAGCCGCCTGTTGCTCGTTTACGAGGATATTCTCCGAAAATTGAAGACGAATAAAACGTTTCCTGCTGAAGTGCTGAGTAGCTCTGCGGGAATCATCCGCCGCTTTATCGAGGACTACCACGAAAAACTCGAGGAGGAGCACCTCTTCCCGCGATTCGAAAAAGCCGGAAAGCTTGTGGAACTGGTAAGAGTATTACGCCAACAGCACGAGGCCGGTCGCCGCCTCACGGATCAAATTCGGGACCGTTCCACGGCCCCTGCCCAGGAGGACCCGTGGGAACGTAAGGAATTGGCAAAGTCTATGCTCCTCTTTATCAAAATGGTTCGGCCTCATAAAGCCAAGGAAGATACGGTTCTTTTCCCGGCTTTCCATTCCCTTGTTTCCCCCGCTGAATATGCCAGGTTGGGCGACGAATTCGAGGACCGGGAGCAGGCCCTTTTCGGCCAGGGGGGCTTTGAAAAGATCGTTGGAGAGGTGGCGAAACTGGAGAAAGTGCTGGGTATCTTCGAGCTGGCCCAGTTTACCCCCCAAGGATTGAAGCCTTAAGGAAGAGATGGTGATCCCGAAGAAACCCAATCCATTCTCATGACCCAGGGGAGAGGGAGATGAAAAAGAAATCCTTCGAAAAAAATATAGAAAGCAAGGCATTCCCGATCGTCGGGGTGGGCGCATCTGCCGGGGGATTGGAGGCGTTCGAACAATTTTTTAGGAAAATGCCGCCTGACAGCGGGATGGCTTTCCTATTGGTTCCCCACCTCGACCCGGGGCATGCGAGCATGTTGACCGAGATCCTTCAGAGGACCACGGTGATGCCCGTTGTCGAGGCGCAGGACCAGATGGCGGTGGCGCCGAACCAGGTCTATGTGATCCCGCCGAACCGGAACATGGCCATCTTTCATGGGACCATCCAGCTCAGTGTCCCTGAAGTGTCCCACGGCCATAGGATGCCAATCGATTCCTTTTTGCGCTCCCTGGCAGAGGAGCAAGGGGAAAAGGCCATCGGCGTTATTCTCTCTGGAACGGGCACAGATGGAACTCTCGGGCTGCGGGCCATTCATGGCACAGGGGGAGTCTCCTTTGTGCAGGATCCATCCACGGCGAAATATGACGATTTCTGAAAGAAAGAGTGAGCGATGAGGACGTGAAGCGCCGACCCAAAAATTAATGACAGCGGCGGAGCCGCTTGCTCATTATCATACAAAGCTCAGAAAGTTTGACCGCCAAGTATCACATAACCCCTTTAAATACTGGTCAAAACTCCATTAGGGTTAACGTTTTCAACTGAGGCGCGCTTGCGCGCGACGTTTTGGTAAATTGGGCGCCTGCCTTTGAGGCAGCCCCACTCATCAAGCCACCCGCTCTGCGGGGGGTGTCTGACTATAAACCGCGAATTTAAAGGTGGGGGTCACATGGCCGGAACAAAATCCAGCCCCAAAAAAGAGGAACCCTTGCGCAAACGGGCCGAGAAATTACTGGCTAAAAAGGTGAAAGCCCCCCCAAAGAAGCTGCCCCAGGACACTCAGAAGCTGATCCAGGAGCTGCAGATCCATCAGGTTGAGCTGGAAATGCAGAATGAAGAACTCCGCCGAGCTCAATGGGAACGCGAGGAGTCCAGGAACAAGTATGAGGAGTTATACGACTTTGCCCCCGTCGGGTATTTCACTCTGGACCCAAAGGGACGGATCGTCGAGGTGAATCTCACCGGCGCCTGGTTATTGGGGGTGGAGAGAAGCTCTTTGAGGAATCAGCCCTTTTCCCGTTTTGTCATGCCTGAATTTTTGAATCTTTTTCATTCCTATCAGCAAAGCCTTTTCAAGGGCAACAAAAATCAGGCCTGCGAGCTGAAACTCAAGGAAAAGGACGGTGGCTCTTTCTATGCCTCGGTGCTCTGCATGCCGGTGCAGGACAGCAAGGGCAAATTCACCCGATGCCGTTGTGCGGTAACTGACATCACCGAGCCCAAGAAGATGGAGGAAGAAATCCGCAGGTCGCGGGATGAGTTAGAAATCTGTGTTCAGGAGCGAACCGCAGAGCTGGCCAAAAGCAATGAAGAATTGCGCGCTGAAATGGTTGAACGCAGGCGGGCAGAGGAAGCATTGCGGAAATCGGAGGAGCAACTCAAACAGCTCTATTCCCAGCTCCTGGCCGCTCAGGAGAATGAAAGAAAACGAGTCGCCCGGGAACTCCACGATGGCCTGCAGCAACTTTTGGCGGGGATCAAATTCAAGGTGGAGAGTTTTGTCCAGACCATACGCAATAGCGGGATTCAGACCGAGACCAAACCCCTGGAAGCCGTGATCCCCGTCATTCAAGAAAGTGTCCGCGAAATCCGCAGGATCCAGATGAATTTGCGGCCGGCCATCCTGGACGATCTCGGTATCCTGGCGACCATCTCCTGGTTCTGCCGGGAATACGAAACCACTCATTCGAATATTCAAATTGAGAAAAAGATCGACATCCAGGAACACGAAATCCCTGAACCTCTGAAGATGGCGATCTACCGGATCATGCAGGAAGGGATGACTAATATTACCAAACACAGCGGGGCCAGTTTTGTGCTCTTATCCTGCCGCAAAAGGGACAGCCGAATCGAGTTGGTTGTTCAGGACAACGGGCGGGGATTCGATCTGCAGGAGGCCCATTCTTCGGAGGATTCCAGGCGAGGATTGGGTCTGGTCAGCATGAGGGAGAGGGCCGAACATTCCGGCGGTTCTTTTTCCATCGAATCGGCGAAAGGCGGGGGGACGGTTCTGCGGGCGGTATGGCCGTCTGAATAAACAATAAAATTTAGGGATTTAGGAATTGAGGGATTTAGGGATTGTAAAATTCAGGGATTAAGGGATTGACGAGAGGGGCCATGAATTATAAGAAATTTGAGGAGTTGCCCTGTTGGAATAAAGCGAGAGAGCTATGTCGGGCAGTTTTTGGGATAATCCATCAAAGGGATTTTCAAAAGGATTTCAGTTTGAAAGATCAAATGTGGAGGGCTGCGGGTGCAGTCATGGACAACATCGCCGAAGGCTTTGACGATGGATCACCTCGTGAGATGATTCGGTTCTTGGGTTATTCTCAGCGATCATGCAGCGAGGTGCAATCTCAGTTATATCGGGCCTTGGATTGTAAATATATCACTGAGGACCAATTTGCCAAAATATATGAGCTTGCTTCTGAGTGCAGAAAGCAAATCAAGGGGTTTCGTAAATATCTAAGGGATTACAAAAAAAATTCTAATGCGTAATGCGAATTGAGGAATTTAGGAATTGGGGGATTGGGGGATTTGGCAAATTGGATGATCCTTAATTTGATGATATCGTAAAAAGTCCGTAAATTCGTTTTTCTGTCATTCCCGTGGAAACGGGAATCCAGTCTTTTCAATAGGTTTCGTGGGGCCTGGATTCCCGCCTACGCGGGAATGACGACTTTTTACGAGACCATCTTAATTTGCAATTCCTGAATTCCTCAATCCCTAAATTAATCATTTACTGACGAGTCCTTTCTCAATGGCCAAGGCTACCAGGGCGGCGGTATTGTGAAGGTTTAACTTTTTCATGAGGGTGGAGCGGTGGGTTTCCACGGTGTGTACACTAATGCAGAGGTAATCCGCAATCTCTTTGCTCTTGAACCCCTCGGCAATCAGCTTTAAAATTTCCCGCTCCCGCTTCGTAAGGGTCTCCCAGAGCGAATCGAGTTTATAGGATTTCCTTCCCTCCAGGTATCCTTCGATTAACTTTCCTGAAATTTCCGGACTGAGATAATGCTTTCCCTTTAGCACACTCCGGATGGCCATCATCAGTTCCTCGTAGGTGGCCTCCTTAAGGACATATCCATCGACGCCGGCCCTGAGAGTGGCGAGGACGTATTCTTCGGCCCGGTGAACGGTTAAAGCAATTACCTTGGTATTGGGAGATTGCTTCTTGATGGTTCCGATCACGTCCGTACCATCCATCCGGGGCATGGATAGGTCGGTCAGGACGAGGTCCGGCTTCATTTTTTCAACCAACCGGAGTGCTTCCCGCCCGTCCGCCGCTTCCCCCACGATATCAAACTCCTTTGCCGAGGTCAGCAGTGATCGTAAACCTTCGCGGATAATCGTATGATCTTCAGCAATGACAACCCGATATCTTTGGTCCATCGGGAGCTCACCCCCCCATCCTGGATGGGGAAAATACAGGATTCCCTCAGCCAAAATACAGTCTATTGCCTATTTACCACATTGTTTGTCCTTAGTAAAGTTTAAAAAGGAGGCGGTGAAAGTCATGACCGGGCAATGATTTTTGAAGGTAATTCCACATTTCAGGAAATCCTAAAAAATATTTTCCATTCCCGATTTCCCTCCCTCGAATTGTTGGCGGTGGCCAATGGAATGGGGGCTATGGAGAAAATCGAATCTCTCCTTCCTGATCTGATCCTGATCGACATTAAACTACCCGGTGATAACGCTCTTGATCTTACCCGGAGAATAAAGACCAGCCATCCGGAATTCATCGTCATTTTCCTTTGCAGCTATGATATGCCTGAATATCGGGAAATGGCCTCTCGCCAGGGAGCGGATTATTTTATGGTCAAAGATTCCCCAGTGGGGGATTATATTTCCATGATTGAATCGATTTTGTCGGGCCGGCGCCAACCCATGGAAAATACGACCTAAGCCAAGACTGACCTGAATGTACAATTAAAAGAGGAGAACGAAAACATGGACAGGAAAATTTCGATTTTTGGTTTTGCGGGCAGCCTGCGGAAAAGTTCTTACAATAAGGCGCTGTTACGCGCTGCCGTTGAGCTGGTTCCCAGAGAAGCAGAGTTGGAGGCCTTTGACCTGGAGGGAATCCCGCCCTTCAACCAGGACCTGGAAAATACCCCTCCGGAAAGAGTCAAAGAATTCAAGAAAAAAATCAAAGCCGCTGACGCCATTCTGATGGCCACGCCGGAAGCCAACTACACGATCCCCGGGGTTCTAAAGAATGCCATTGACTGGGCTTCCCGGCCTTACGGGGATAATGCCTTCGACGGGAAGCCTGTGGGAATGATGGGCGCGACCATCGGCAACCTGGGAACGGCGAGGGCGCAATATCATCTGCGGCAATCCTTCGTCTTCTTGAATATGCACCCGCTGAACCAGCCCGAAGTCATGGTGTCCGTTGCCCAGGAAAAGATCGACCAAAACGGCCGGGTGACGGATCCGAAGACAAGGGAAAAAATAAAAGAGCTGCTCGAAAGCCTGGTGTCCTGGGCCCGAAAGTTTAAAAGCGAGGGAAAGTAAAACGCGGGGTCGTATAAACCCAACCCAGTGGGGCCGGAACCCAAAAGGGCATGTTGCGGCATGAATGAATTCCCCGCAAATCCCCCCGACCCCCCTGAAGCTGTGAAATAATCCCCTAAATCACCCCCACCCTCCCCCCCCCTCAGAGACTGTGTCGTAATGAGGGAAAAGGGCCGTCATTCCCGCGAAAGCGGGAATCCAGGGAATTTGAAATCGGCCAAGTTACTTGAACGGCACGGTATTTTTTTATGATGCCACCTACGTGGATGCCCGCCTACGCGGGCATGACGAATTGCGACACAGTCTCTCAAGGGGGAGGGAATTTCTTTCTTATTTCAATATGTTTACCCTCTCCCCGGGCGGGAGAGGGGAGGGTGAGGGGCGATATTCCGATTTTTTCAGACCTTCCCTTTGTCAAAGGGGGGGTTTGAAAAAATCATTGCCTCATCCCACCGTTATCGTGGTTCGGAGGCGGGGTGGCGATGAACGCGGGCAGCTTCAGGGGGGCAAGGGGGGATTGGGGATGAGCATCTTTAACTTTCCTGGAGTCTCCTCCAGTACTCATACATCCGGAAAAGGATCTGAGCGATCTCGTCCAGGCGATGATGGACGCGGATCCCTTCGCTTTGCAGGTCTGAGACCGCCTGGCTCTCCCAGGAAGAGTGATGGGACCCCAGGATAACGGGCTTACCGAATTCCTGCTGAAGACCGTTGTAGCCCCTCATGGCCTGCTTCTCCAGCTCCATGAAGATTTCCTTCCCCCGGGGGGTTCCATCGCGGACAAAACCGGCCCGGCCGAGCCCATGGAGAACGAGGGCATCCACTTCTCCCGAAGCCAGGACCACTCGCCCCATTTCGATGAGCCTTTCCACTGAGAAAGCCGTAACGCCGGCAGCCCCGATGTCCACGGGATTGCGGGTGGATGCCCGCGGCGGCATACCCAGGGACCTCAGACTTTCCTGGGTAGGCCTGCTCAACTCGGGCAAGACCAACCCTTCTTCCTCCAGGCGGTCCGCGAGGGCTACGCCCCAGGACCCCCCCATCGTCACGATGGCCACGCGCTTCCCCCGCATGAAGGGACGCTCGATGAAAGCGTGTCCCAGAGGCAGAAGAAGTTCCATGGAAGGGGAGAGAATCACATTGACCTGTTCCAGCGCCCCGCGATAGACCTCTTTCAAACCCGCAATGGCACCCGTATGGCTTTGGGCGGCGCGGGTCCCGCCGGATGTGCGTCCGGCTTTGTGGATGATCACGGGTTTCTCGCGGGCCACCCGGCGGGCCACCTCGAGGAAACGTCTTGCGTCCCGCAGGGTCTCCAAATACATCACGATGCCGCGCACCTGTGGATCCTTCCCGAAGTGTTCCAAAAAGTCGGTCACCTGGAGATCGCACTCGTTTCCGGTGTGGATAAATTTCCCGACGCCCATCCTGCGTCCGTACCCCGATGCCAGAAGATCGTAGAAGGCATATCCTCCCTGGGAGACCGCAGCCAGGGGTGTGGCGAGCAGATATTCTGCGGAAGAGGGGGAGGGGTTGAAGCGGGCGTGCAGGTTAAAGGTGCCGCTCACATTGGGGCCGATGACCCGGATTCCATGGGATCGAGCTAGCTTCGCAATGGCCTCCTCCCGGGCTCTCCCGCCCTCTACGGCCTCCCCGAAGCCGGCCGTGATGATCGTAATGCCCTTGACCCCTTTCGCGCCGCAGTCTTGAACCGCCTGTTCCACCGATCCTTCCGGGATCGTCAGCACAGCCAGGTCCACAGGTCCGGGGATCGACCCAATATCCGGATACGCCCGGAGGCCGTAAACCGTCGAAGAATGATGATTCACCGGATAGATGGCTCCCGGGTAATGAAAGGAAAGCAAACCTTCCATCATGAAGGATCCCCACGATCCAGGTCTCTCCGTTGCCCCGATCACCGCTACGCTCCGGGGTTGGAGAAAGACATCCAGTTCACTCGGCACCTTGACCGGCCCTCCCTCCTTTCGTGTGTCTGGCCATTTGGCAAATCCTTGTATCGCGATTCGGAAGCTCCCTGAACAATTTCACCTACCCCCCATCCCTCTCCCCCTGGAGACTGTGTCGTAATTGTGAAAAAGAGCCGTCATTCCGGCGAAAGCCGGAATCCAGTTGCAGTTCTATTGAATAATTCCATCTTCCTGGATGCCCGCCTCCGCGGGCATGACGAATTACAACACAGTTTCTCAGAGGGGGAGGGGAATTCCCGGGTTTCCGGATGGGCACTAGCTAAACTTCGATGCAAAATGTAAAATTTAAATGGCAAATTTCAAAATGAAGGCCATCTCCCTGCCGGGCCGGGTTCACGCCTGGGTATGAAGTCTTTTGGCTTCCGCCAGCTTGCTGGGGAAAGCATCTTTCTTGAAGGCCGTAGACCACCTGCGGATAATCAGCCACCCGCCGAATTTCGTTACATTGGTTTCCCAGATCCGGTACCACTTCTGCCACCCCTCCCGCAGGTTGTGGAGATAGAAGAAAAGCATGGGGAAGGAAAGAATGTTCCACCCGATGTGAAACATGTGTTTGAATCGATAAAATCGTCCCATAATAAGGCGGATGGAGTCCTGCATTTCCTCCGGGGTCAAGGGCTCGTCAGGAACAAAGAGAGGAAAGTTTCCGTCGTAATACTCCCACCCGAGATAGTCCCTGGAATAGATTCTGTTCTGCTGTGCCAGCCTGTGGGTTAACTCCGTGCCGGGCAATGGGACCGGCAATAACACCTGTACCGTGTTAAGCCTTGCCTGTTTGATGAATCTTCGGAAATGTCGAATTCGTTCTTTGGCCGGCATCCGGAAATTCGAATCGTTCGCGCGGGGGTAGCCGAAGATGAACATTCCATGGACCCAAAAGCCTGCCTGGGAATACAGCCGGGACAGAGAAATCATTTCTTCGGGCTTCAGCCGCTTGTCCATGGCCTTCAGTTCTTCCCCGATGGGTGATTCAAATCCTATGGCCACATGGTTGACTCCCGCCTCGCCCATGGCCCGGAGCATCTCCGCATCCTTGGCTTTGTCCAGGCGGATTTGCACGATTATCTCAAATCGCTTATTGACCGTTCTCTGGTAGTCTTTGAGCAGGTGGCAGAGCCGCAAGGTCTCCGGCCTGTCCTGACCGAAAAGATCATCGACAATGAAGAAGCGCCTGGCCCCACGCGTTTCGTACAGAGAAGCGATTTGCTCCACCAGGCGTTCCGGGTGGGCATACCGGGCTTTCCCTTTGACGGTGCAAAACTCACAATCCATGCCGCATCCGCGAACGCGCCCGACCGGATGCATTTTGAACGTGGCGTAGCGGACGAGAGAAAAATCAGGGATGGGCAACTGGTCAAAGTGAATCAAAGGCTCCCGTGCCGGGGTCTGAACCAGTTGATCGTGATCCAGGTAGGCAATGCCAAGAATTTCGCTCTTGCGGCGTTTCCCTTCGAAGGCGTACAAGAGCTCTTTGATCGTTTCTTCCCCTTCTCCGACGACGATCACATCGATCCCGTTGCGCAGGCCTTCCCTTATAGTTTCTTCGACGAAATGTTGTCCCCCGGCAATCATCGGGATGCGCTGTTCTCGGTAAAACCGGGCAATGGCATACAGCCTCGGGATTGTGCTGCTCAAGCCTCCGTAGAAGCCGACCACATCTGCCGGCCGCAGCCTCTGGAGGGCCTCGTGGTCCGGCAGTCCCGCATCATCCTTGGGGGCGGAGCGCCGATAGTTGTTTTCATCGATGACCTCGACATCCCATCCTTCCATCTCATGGACGGAGGTGGCTACACTCACCGGTCCCAGGGAGGTCGTAACCTTCGCCACGCGTGAATAAATATTGAACGCCGGATACGCTGGTATTACAATCCTCAACCTGCGCCTCTTTCCCATAATGCCTTTCGTTGCTGCAACCGTTCCTTCCATGCGAACTCCCCCTTGATATATCCGATAGACGACTCTATCTCATCCTGTGCCATAAAGCAAGGACCGAAATCTCGGACTACGACGTAAGGCGTAAGGCGTGAGGTGTGAGGTGTATGACGTAAGGCGCAAGGCAAAGCCACTTAACCATGTTGCCTAAATATTTCATCGGGCATATTCGTCATTCTCGTGAAAGCGGGAATGCAGTAGGGGCGGTTCGCGAACCGCCCCTACACCTGTAGGAAAAGAAAACTCCGGAAATCCGCCGTCAAAACGCCAGCTGGATCTGGAATTTTTCTGCGAGATGATCGGGATAATAGGAAAGTTTGGCCCGCCGGAGGCCGGGTTCTCCCAGGTCTTGTTCGCGATTGATGGAGGGTACATGCGGCCAACTCTTCTCGCAGAACTGCTGATTGATCATCGTATAAAGCCCGGGAATTTCCGGGTTGGCCTTACAAATAATGACTAACCAGTCCTTGTAGATCGACCACTGAAAGCCGTAGCGGGACCGCCAGATGAAAAGATTGGTGAAGGTGCATTCCGAGGTCTGCGGCTGGTATCGCCACGTAATCTCCCGAATCATATCACGGTCTGTCAAGGCAATCGGCTTGAACTGTGGAAAATCGGGAGCCATAGCGTCATCAACAATATATCAACTGCCTTCCTCCCGGGCAATGAAAAACTACTGTTGTGTCTCGGAAGCTGGTGTCATAATTCATAGGTGCTCAGAGGGCTCGGGGGCCAGGGCGCTGAGATTGGCATCCTGAGGCGCTGGGATCTCCGCAGATGGGGCGGGAAGAAGCACCCCGCCTCCTGGCGGCGGAAAATATTTGTATCTTCTTGATTGCCTCCGCCCAGCCGAGGCTGCCGGCTCTCATCGCCCTGGCCCCCGAGCCACGTTACGGAATTGTGGAACAAAAACCTTTCCCATTTTTATTAAGGTTATAGTAATATTTCGACGATTGTCTGAATCAGGAGGGGCGGAGTATTCGCAAATCATTTTATGGCAAAATTTTCATGAGCGCAGCCATGTGGCTGGGGATTTTGATCTTTCCCCGCGCTCTTCCGGCCGTTGACATTACCCCGTTTTATACTCAGAATCAAAGTCCTCTGGTGCAGATCTTTGGTCTGCCCTCAATAGGGGAAGCGTCTCTTCTACCCCAGCGGCAGATTGGGACGAGGCTCATTGTTGACCTGGCGAACAATTACGTCAGTGACTCCAATACGAGGGAAAGCATCCTGCTCGACGGGGAGAGTACGCGGATTGCCCTGGATGTTCGTTACGGCATCGCCCGGGGATTCGAGTGCGGGGTCGAGATTCCCTATATCATTTTGGGCGGCGGCTTCCTCGATAGTTTTATCGAGGGGTATCACTCGACGTTCGGCTTCCCGCAGGGAGGAAGGGATCAGGCCCCGAGGAACCGCTTGCTCTATGTTTATCAGCGCGATGGCAACCAACGCCTCAAAATTGACAGCTCCAGCGCAGGACTGGGAGACATTCGTCTAACCGGCGGCTGGCAGTTATATCAGGGGGGAAATAAGCCCCAACGGGCGGTAGCTCTACGCACGAGCCTGAAGCTCCCGACGGGAGATAGCGGTCAGCTCCACGGAAGCGGCAGTACAGATCTCTCCGTATGGATTACGGCCAGGGATGATTGGAAACTTTCGGTCGGTCATTTCACTCTATTTGGGGCCGCCGGGATGATGGGCATGACGGACGGGGACATCTTGCAGAACCAGCAGCGCAATTGGGTGGGGTTTGGAGGCCTCGGGGTCGGATGGAGTCCATGGCGCTGGATCGCTTTCAAGATCCAAACCAACGCCCATACTTCCTTTTACCGCGATAGTGAGCTCCGGGAGGTGAACGCCGCCTCCGCGCAACTGATCATCGGGGGGACCATCGCCTTCTCCGACAAAACCACTTTGGATATCGGAGTGGTCGAAGATATCATCGTGAAGACCGCGCCGGATGTCGTCTTCCACTTTGCCCTGAGCAGACGGTTCTGATTATGGGTGAAAGCTAAAATGACCAGATTTCCCAATCTACAATTCGCCATCCGCAATTGAGAAACTTGGTTAGCCCTTCCCCCGGGCTTTCTTCACTTCCGCCAGAAACTTCTGGGCATTTTCCGTTACCACGGAGTATTTCTTCTCGGCAACCGCCTTTTTGTCGACCAGCTCTCCACCGGCAGCGATGGCCGCAGCCCCTGCTTTAATGAATTCCCCCGCATTCTGCAAATTGACCCCGCCCGTTGGGACCAGCGGAATCTGCGGAAGCGGGGCCTTGATGGCTCTGATGTAGGCCGGACCGCCGACCTGTGTGATCGGGAAAACTTTGACCAGGTCGGCCCCAGCCTCCCAGGCCGTGAGGATTTCCGTGGGAGTGAGGGCTCCTGGAATGACCACCGCGCCGTAGCGATTGGACATCTTGATTACATCCAGGTTCAAAGAAGGGCTCACCAGGAACTGAGCCCCGTTGATCAATGCTGCCCGGGCCGTTTCCGGGTCGAGGACCGTTCCGGCCCCGAGAAGGACCTTTTTACCGAATTTCTGGCTGACCTCCTTGATCACGTCCATGGCACCGGGGACCGTCATCGTCACCTCGATGACCGAAATTCCCCCATCATGAATGGCCTTGGCCACCTCGAACGCTTCCTGTGCCGAGGCCACCCGGATGACCGGAACCACTCCCTCTTCCAATATTTTCGCAAGTGCTTCTTTCATAAAAACCTCCACTCAATTGAGGAATTTAGGAATTGAGGGATTTAGGAATTAAAGAATTGACCATTTCCCGAATTCGCAATCCCTCAATTCCTAAATTGTTCTATCTCGATATTCTCAGCCCCGCCCCTTTGATCTGCGCTTCCACTT
>Ga0315292_10000768_pt1 | contig 15928 bp, 14 predicted proteins | sample YL17G13_0_MG_FD_204029 | JGI IMG/M metagenome (GOLD analysis project Ga0315292, IMG submission 204029) | Sediment microbial communities from Yellowstone Lake, YNP, Wyoming, USA - YL17G13_0 | ecosystem: Environmental > Aquatic > Freshwater > Lake > Sediment | place: USA: Wyoming | collected... | reverse complement strand
CGAGCGGGGGTAGCCGCGGCCGGCCGCCGGCCCGAGGTGGCGCGCGGCCCGCTTCCGCGCTACCCTGCCTCTCCGTGATGCCATGGCGCGAGGTAACCACGTGAGCCGCCCCCGATTCCTTGGCCACCTCTCCTGGATCGGCACGCTGAGCGGCATCACCAGCGGGCTGCTGGGCGTGGGCGGCGCCATCGTGCTGATCCCGCTCATGACCCGGGTGCTCAAGCTCGGCCAGCACAAAGCGCACGGCACCTCGCTGGCGGTCGTGCTGTTCACCGCCACGGCCGCGTTCCTCGGCTACCTGCGCACCGGCAACGTGGACGTGCTCGCCGCCATCCCGCTGGTCGCCGGCAGCGTCGTCGGCTCGCCGCTGGGCGCCCGCTGGGCGCACGCGACCCCCGCCGCGGCTCTCCGCCGCGCCTTCGGGGTGCTGCTCCTGGTGGTGGGCGCGCGGCTCTTCCTGCCGCAGCTCCCCGCCGGCCACTTCCTGCCCGAGTCGGGCGTGGCGGCACTGGCGGCGCGCGTCCTGCTCGGCGGCGTGACCGGCGTGCTGAGCGGCTTCTTCGGCGTCGGCGGGGGCGTGGTGCTGGTGCCGGCGCTCGTCCTGCTCGCCGGCGTGCCGCAGCACGTCGCGCAGGGGATCTCTCTGCTCTTCATCATCCCCACCGCCGCCGCCGGCGCGTGGACGCACCATCAGCTCGGCAATGTGGAGCGCGCGGTGGTGCTGCCCATCGCGCTGTGGTCGATGGGCGGGGCGTTCGCCGCCGCCCTGGTGGCCGCGTCGATCCCCGCCGCCGCGCTGCGCGCGCTCTTCGGGCTGTTCCTCTTGGCCACCGGGCTGCGCATGGTGCTGGGGCGCCGGCGGGCGGCGACTCCGGCGCCGGCCTCCCCGCCAGAGCGTTGAGGGAGCGCCCCCCGTGTCGCCGCGCCTGACCGCTGCCCACGGAGCCTTCCAGCTCGACGGCCATACCCGCTTCCTGCTCTCCGGCGAGATGCACTACTTCCGCGTGCCGCGCGAGCGCTGGCAGCAGAGCCTGCGCAGGATCCGCGCGCTCGGCGTGGGCATCGTCTCGACCTACGTCCCGTGGGTCTGGCACGAGCCGGCGGAGGGCCGCTTCGACTTCACCGGTGTGACGCACCCGCAGCGCGACCTGGTCGGCTTCCTCACCGCCTGCCGCGAGCTGGGGATGCCGGTGATCGCCCGCCCGGGGCCGCTGATCTACGCCGAGTTCGACGGCCTGGGCGTGCCGCTGTGGCTGGGGGCGCGCTATCCGGAGTCGGTCGTGCTGCGGCGCGACGGATCGCTCGACCGCGGCGACTTCTACTTCAACCACTCCCTGCTGCACCCCGCCTACCGGACGCGCGGGCGCCGCTGGTACGAAGCGCTCATCCCCACCCTGAGGCCGTTCTTCGACGACCCGGTGATCGCCTTCCAGATCGACAACGAGACCGGGCTCCTGTTCGCCAACCGCATCGGCGAGATCGACTTCAACCCCGATACGGTGACCCGCTACCGCGCCCACCTGGAGACGGTCTACGGCACGATCGGCGCGCTCAACGCCACCTGGGGCACGCGGCACGCACGCTTCGACCGCATCCTGCCGCCGCGCCCGCCGCTGATCCAGCCGGAGATCCACGACTGGCAGCAGTTCGTCGAGATGTGGATCTGCCGCTACCTGGTGTGGCTGCGCGGCACGGCCATCGACCTCGGCGTGCCGGTGCCGCTGACCCACAACGAGCAGGGGCTGCACCACAGCCCGGCGCACATCTGCGACAAGACCGGCATCGTGGATTTCACGGGCTACGACCTCTACCCCAAGGCCTCGCCCGGCCGGCACACGCTCGATTTCCCCTTCGCCACCAGCTTCTACCCGGCCCTGTTCCGCAACTACTGCGGCGCGGACGCGCCGCTGTGGGCCAGCGAGATCGGCACCGGTTGGTTGGACCCGCGCGCCCGCGTCGACGAGGCGGCGGTGGTGCAGAACGTCTTCGGGGCACTGGCGCACGGGGCGCGGGGCGTGAACCTCTTCCCGGTGCACGACGGCCGCGAGCCCCTGACCCGCGAGCCGTACCACTTCGCCACGGCCCTCGACGCCGACGGTCACTACACGCCGCGGGCCCGCACCGTCGAGGCGATCGGCCGCTTCCTCGAGGCGCACGGCGAGCGCCTCGCGACCTGCCGCGAGGTGCATGACCCGGTGGCATTCGGCGTCTACTACCCGAACTTCCACTACTCGGCCGAGGACTACATCGCCCGCACCCTGTTCCTCGACCCGCACCGCTACCTGGCGTTCCTCGGGCAGGCCGGCCTGCACGCCATGCTGGCTTGCGCCGGCTTCAATCCGCGGGTGGTGGACCTCGGCGAGGTGGGCGGCATGGTTCAGCTCGACGACCTCCGCTGCATCCTCTTCGCCAACAAGGGCTATCTCGACGAGCCCACGTACGGCGCGCTGCTGGGCTGGGTGGAGGCGGGAGGACACCTGGTGACGGCACCGGTGGCGCCGCGGCACAACCTGCGCGGACGACCGGCGGACTACGCCGGGCTCTACCCGGTGGGCGCGGCGCGCGTGCACGCCGTGGACCGCTTCCGCTCGTATCTCACCATGGCCCTCGGCCTGGCGCGCTACTGGATCTTCGTGCGCGACCGGCTGCGCGCCGAGCACCTCTCGTCGGGCCACGTGATCGAGCTCTACGAGCCGCTCTTGCACCTGCTCTCCACGCCGGCGCAGGGCGAGACGTTCGAGCAGCCGTGGGGAGATCCGGTGCGCGGCGATTACCTGAGTGCGATCTTCGACCTGCGGTCGGCGCCGCCGGGAACGGTGATCGAGCCCGGGCCGCTGCGGCGACGCGGGGCCGAGGCCGCGGGCCACGCCGCCTCCTACGAGTTGCGCTGTGGCGCCGGCACCTCGACCGTGCTGGGGACGCTGCCCGCCGGGCGCTCCGTCACGCCGCGCTACTACGCGATGAGCCCGGCCGAGCGCGCCGCCCTGCGCGCCTTCACCCGCGAGCTGCTCGAGGAGCGCGGCGTCGAGCCGCGCGTGGACAGCCCGCTGGAAGTGGAGTTCGCGGCGCACCGCGCCCCCGACGGTGGCGGCTATCTCTTCCTCATCAACCGCCTCGGCGCCCAGCGCGGCCGGGTGCACCTGCGCCGGCCGCTGGATTGGGGCTACCGCGGGCACCTGCAGGTGGTCTTCTCGCTCCTGGGCTCGGGCGCGGTGGCCGGCGACGCCGAGCACATCGACGTGGACCTGGCGCCGCAGGACGTGCTCGTGCTGGGTTTGCCGGGGGGTTAGATCTCCGGGCGGGCGCCGGGCCGCCGCTGTGCCCACCGGTCCGCCTGGCGCTCCAGCCGATGGATCCCCGGCAGGAGCGCCAGCAGCAGATAAGCCGGCAGGAAGAACGGCCCCCAGATCTCGTACTGCAGGGTGTGCGCGCGCTCGTGGTCGGCCAGCCGCTGCGCGCCGGCGCCGTCGTAGCGGCGGGCCTCGTGCTCGGGCCGCACGCCGCGGCGGTAGAGCACCGCATTGCCGAAGGTGATGGCGTGCACGCGCGTCAGGGACAGCAGGGGATGGTCGAGGACGTTGACGGCGTTGTCGCCGCGGCCGAAGCGCGCCCCGAAGGGCAGGCCGAGCGCGCCGAGGGCGAGCCCGAGCAAGGTGTTCGGGCTCGTCCAGAGCTTTCCCAGCCAGGAGAGCGCGGGCGGGACACGCCGCGGCACGGGCATGGCGCGCCGGCCCCTACAGCTTCACGTAGCGCGGCCCGCCCCCGCCCTCGGGCGGCACCCAGTCGACGATCGCGTAGGGATCGAGGATGTCGCAGGTCTTGCAGTGCACGCAGTTGGACGCGTTGATCTGCAGCTTGACGCCGCCGCGCTCCTCGTCGGGCACCATCTCGTAGACGTGGGCCGGGCAGAAGTGCTGGCAGGGGTTGCCGTACTCCTCGCGGCAGCGCGTGCGGCAGATCTCGGCGTCGGCCACGCGCAGGTGCACCGGCTGGTCCTCCTCATGCTGCGTGCCCGACTGGTACAGCTCGGTGAGCTTGTCGAAGCCGGTGACGCCGTCGTACTTCTTGGCCGGCGGCTCCGGCGGGTTCGGCCCATAGTAGTCGCGCAGCGGCTTGACGCGCTTGTGCCCGGCCACCGTCGGCTTGCCCTGATAGGGCGCCCAGCCGCCGGTGAGCATCTGCACGCCGGTGAAGAACATCCCCGCGTAGAGCCCGCCGTCGAAGCCCTGGTGGAAGTTGCGCCCGCCCCACATCTCGGCGTGCGCCCACGAGGCGCGCAAGCGATCGTCGAAGGCGCGCAGCCGGGCGGGGCCGAGATCCCCCGCCACCAGGCCCTCGAAGACGGTCTCCGCCGCCAGCATCCCCGACTTCATCCCCAGGTGGATGCCCTTGAGCCGCTGCGCGTTGAGGAAGCCGGCGCAGTCGCCGACGAACAGCGCCCCGTCCACGACGCGCTCCGGCATGGCGTAGTAGCCGCCGAGCGGGATGGCGCGGGCGCCGTAGCCGACGAGCTGGGCGCCGGCCAGGAGGGCGCGCAGATACGGATGCTGCTTCAGCCGCTGCGCCTCGCGGTGGCCGTCGAGATAGGGATCCGGCGCGTCGAGACCCGCCACCAGCCCGAGCGCCAGGAGATTCCCGTCCATGCCGTAGAGGAAGCCGCCGCCGTAGGTGTCGGGCCGCAGCGGATAGCCCATGGTGTGCACCACGTGGCCCTTGGGAAAGCGCCCCTCGGGCAGCTCCCAGACCTCCTTCACGCCGATGCCGTAGACCTGCGGGTGGTCGGAGCGGTCGAGGCCGAGCCGCTGGGCCAGGTGCTTCTGCATCGAGCCGCGCGCCCCCTCGCCGAAGACGGTGACCCGCGCGCGCAGGTCGGTGCCGGGCTCGAAGTTGGACTTGGGCTGCCCGGCTTTGTCCACACCCTTGTCGCCGGTGCGCACGCCGGCCAGGCGGCCGTCGTCGAAGATCGGTGCGACCGCCGGCGTGGAGGTGAGCACGTAGGCGCCTTGCTCCTCCACCTTGGCCCCCAGCCAGCGCACGAGGTCGTTGAGCGAGACGACGAAGTTGCCGTGGTTGGCGAGCGGCGGCGGCGTGAACGGCAGGCGCGTCTTGCCGGTCTCGGTGAGGAAGTAGATGTCCTCGCCGGTGACCGCGGCCGAGAGCGGCGCGCCCGACCCGCGGAAGTCGGGCATCAGCTCGGCCAGGGCGCGCGGATCGAGCACCGCGCCGGATATGGAGTGCGCGCCGACCTCGGGGCCCTTCTCGATCACCGCGATGGCGACCTCGTCGAGTGCGGCACCCGGCACGCGGCCGGCGGCCACCGCCCCGTTGTGCGCGGCGATCTTCTTCTGCAGGTGGTAGGCGCCCGCCAGGCAAGCCGGCCCGGCGCCCACGAACAGGACGTCGACCTCGAGGGTCTCGCGCTCGGTCATCGCGCCTTGCCTCCGTCGCCCGCCGCGGCCTTGGCGGCATGCGCCACGTGCGCCGCGTGCGCCTCGGCCTCCAGCCACCGCTCGGCCTCGATGGCCGCCATGCAGCCGGTGCCCGCCGCCGTCACCGCCTGGCGGTAGACCGCGTCGGCCACGTCGCCGGCGGCGAACACGCCGCTCACCGCGGTGCGCGGCGTGCCCGGCTCGACCTCGAGATAACCACGCGCGTCCATGGCGAGCTGGCCCGCGAAGAGCTGCGTGTTGGGCTGATGCCCGATGGCCACGAACAGCCCGCCGAACGGCCGCACGGTCTCCTCGCCGGTCTTGAGGTTCTTGAGCCGCAGTGCGGTGAGCTTGCCCCGTGCCGGGTCGAGCACCTCCGCGACCCCGGTGTCGAGCAGCCACTCGATCTTGGGGTTGGCCCGGGCGCGCTCCTGCATGATCTTGGAAGCCCGCAGCTCGGCGCGGCGGTGGATGACCGTCACCTTGGCAGCGAAGCGGGTGAGGAAGGTAGCCTCCTCCATGGCCGTGTCGCCGCCGCCCACGATGGCCACCTCCTGGCCCTTGAAGAAGAACCCGTCGCAGGTGGCGCACGCCGAGACCCCGTGCCCCATGAGCGCCGCCTCGCCCGGCAGGCCGAGCAGCTTGGCGGAAGCGCCGGTGGCGATGATCAGCGTGCGCCCCTCCTCGACGCGCTCGCCCACCCAGACGCGGAACGGGCGCGGCTCGAGGTCCACGCGCGTCACCTCACCCTCGAGGATCTGCGTGCCGAAGCGCTTGGCCTGCTCCTCCATCTCGGCCATGAGCTGCGGGCCGAGGATGCCCTCGCGGAAGCCGGGGTAATTCTCGACCTCGGTGGTGATGGTGAGCTGGCCGCCCGGCTGTGGGCCGCGCACCAGGAGCGGCGCGAGGTTGGCGCGCGCGGCGTAGATGGCGGCGGTCAGGCCGGCCGGCCCGGATCCCAGGATGAGAACGTCGTGGATCGACACGTCGGCTCCTCTTCGCGGTTGATGGGCGGATGACGGACGCGGAGCAGGTCAGGGCATCGGTCGGGGCGCGGCGATCAGCGGCCGGGCTCCCCGCCCTCCGGCTCCCCACCCTCCGCTTCCGATGTCTCGGCCTCGAGACGGATGGCCTCCACGGCCTTGAAGAAATCACCGAGCACGGCCCGGGCCTCGAGCAGCTCGTCGTCCGGCACCCGGATCTCGCCCCAGTCGCCGCGCGACCAGTCCCAGCGCACGCCCGCGTACGCCGGCACGTCGAACGACACCAGCCGCGGGTGCAACCCTTGGCTCTCGAGCGCGCCCTTGAGCATCTGGCCCTCGACCAGCCCCGAGACGGAGAACAGCCGCTCCCACTCCACCGCCACATTCTCGGGCCGCTCGGGCGGCTCCTCCGTGAGCACCGCCCGGCACTCCCGGCAAACGACCACTTCCGGGGGGTACTCCCGGCCACAATCTGGGCAGAATGCCACGCTTGCCTCCCGTCCTTTGTCAGCGGAACTCCGCAGTGCGGCACAACTTGAGGCTACCACGGCGCCCGGGCTTCGGCACGGGTCTTGCTCAATGCAAGGACACAGGATTCGGGAGGGACCCATGTCCAAATTCGGCCTTAGGGATATCTCCGCCAAGCTGAGCGCCTCGGCGGACACGGAATCCGTTATCTCCTCGTATCTTACGTACCTGGAGCGGATCCAGAAAGACTGGCGGGCGGCGCTGGCGTTCTACGAGTGCTCCAGCGACCGGCTGGTCAGCCTCTACACTCTGACCGGCGAACGGCTGGTCAGCCGCGAGCTGGACCTGCCGGTCGAGGACCTGCCCATCCGGCTGGTGCGCAAGTTCTTCCATCACGCGGTGGTGGCCCAGAACATGGGCAAGCGGTTCGTGCTCAACATGGTCTTCCAGAGCGCGCCGTTCTATCGCGCCGAGGGCAGCGATCGGCTGGGGCTGGTGCGCCTCGTGGCGGCCTCCGACTGGCAATCGTGCGTTTGCTTCCCGCTCGCCGACAGCGAGGACGTCTTCGCGCTGCTCGTCCTCGCCAGCCCGAAGAAGAACGCCTTCCCGTCCAAGACGCTCGGCGAGATCCTGCCCGTCAACTCGGTCGCCGCCCTGGCCCTCGCCCAGCACCTCTACCGCACCGAGAAGGGCCGCCTCGAGGAGGAGGTGCGCAACACCAGCGCGCGCGTCGCCGCCGAGTTCCAGGACAAGTTCGGCCACCTGGCCGAGGAGCGCGAGCAGCTCTCCACCACGATCGAGGACCAGGCCCGCGTCATCTCCGAGCTGGTCGAGAGCATGAGCCACCTCGACCGCGACTCGAGCGAGTACCGCGAGGAGCTCAAGCGGGTGCAGACCGCGGTCCTGGCCCTCGAGGAGCAGTCGTCGGTGGCCACCGAGTTCCTCTCCGACGCCTACACCGAGCTGACCAACAGCGCCTACCAGCTGACCGAGGCCAAGGCCACCGGCACCTTCATCCGCGCCGTGTGCGAGCTGCTCTCCCAGGACCACGACACCGACGAGCTGCCGGCCCTGCTCATCAACTGGATCTGCGATTACTTCTCCATCGAGCGCTGCTCGTACATGCTGCTCGACGCGCGCGGCGAGACGATGTCCATCGCCTACGCGCGCGGCATCCCCGACGAGATCGCCAGCCGCGTGCGGGTGCGCGTCGGGCAGGGCATCTCGGGCTGGGTGGCGCACAACCGCAAGGCGCTGCTGGTGCGGGCGCGCGGCGAGGGCGACGTCGAGCACACCGGCCAGGACGTCTACAACTCCGACTCCTTCCTGTCGCTGCCGGTGGTGCACAACAACGTGCTCTACGGCGTCCTCAACTTCAGCAACAAGGCCGACGGCAGCCTGTTCACCGACTGCGACATGGACCGGGCGCACTTCCTGGCCGCGTTGCTCGGCCTGGCGCGCGAGCGCGCCAGCCTGGGCCGGCGCGCGGCGGTGTGGACGTAGCGGGCGGTCCTCGACGGAGGCGCGGGACATCGCAGGCGCCGGGGCCCGAGGCTCCGGCGCCTGCGCCGTCTACGGTCCGGACGGGAATCCCGTCAGGCCCCGGCCACCTCCACCAGGTCCACCACATCCCCCACCCGCGTCCCGGTGGCGGCCAGCGTCCCTTCCGGCAGCTCCAGCGCGCCGTCGGCGCGCCACACGAGCTTCGAGATGCGCCCGGGCCGCAGCCCGTGGTGCACGGCCAGCACACGGCCGTCGCGCGCCAGGAACGCCACGTCGATGGCGAACCGCATGCCGAACATGTGAACCCACTGGCAGGGCGCCAGGTAGAGGCCCTCGCCCTTCTCGAAGCTCTCGCGCCCCAGCAGGCCGCGGCGGCGCGTGCCGCTGGTCCCGGCCCACTCCAGCCGCTCCGCCACCACCGCGTTCCGCGTCACGTTCACCGCGCGCATCGCGACTCCCTTCGCCGGCCCGGAGCCCGTGGCTGACGCCGCGCCGGGCCGGGCGGGCGGGCCGGCCGGGCCGGCCGGCTCTCCGGCGCCCCGGGGCTCCCGCCGGCGCGGCCTCGCATCCTCATCGTTGACGCTGCCCGCGCGCCAGCCTACCGTTTAGGCCCTCGGCAGGCCAGCCGCATCCGGCGCCGCATCCGGCGCCCCCCGGCGAGGCCGTCATCCCCCGCAAAGACAAAGCCCCGCTCGCGCGGGGCTCGCCTTGCTCTTCGACGTCTGCTGCGGTCGCGCCGGCCCTACTTCGGGCCGCCGCGGTCCCGGTTCTTCCGGGCGTTTCTCCGGGCCATGTAGAGGATGAAGACGATGATGGCCGCGACGATGAGAACGCCGGTCAGTGTCGGATTCCCTTGCACTCCGGACTCACCCCCTTGCGCCCGTCCTCTGGGCGAGAAACCCGTCCCTCGGACGGGGCTTACGGACCGATGCCGGTCAGCGCCTTCATGACGCGCAGCATGGCCGGCGCGAGCAGGATCACCAGCAGCCCGGGGAAGATGCAGAGCACGAGCGGGAACACCAGCTTGACTCCGGTCTTGTGGGCCTGCTCCTCGGCGCGCTGACGGCGCCGGATACGCAACGAGTCGGACTGCGAGCGCAGCGCGGTGGCGATGCTGGTGCCCAGGCGGTCGGCCTGCACGAGCACGGCCACCAGGCTCTGCAGGTCCTGCACGCCGGTGCGCCGCGCCAGGTTGCGCAGCGCGTCGATGCGGGCCGAGCCGGCCCGCATCTCCTGGTTCACCTGGCGCAGCTCGACCGACAGCTCGGGGCTCGACAGATTCACTTCCTGGGCCACCTTGACCATGGCCGCATCGAGGCCGAGCCCGGCCTCCACGCACACCACCATGAGGTCCAGCGCGTCCGGCAGCGCGTGCTGGATCTCGAGCTTGCGCTTGTTCGACTTGTCCCACAGCCACAGGGTCGGCAGGTAGAAGCCGAAGACGCCGAGGGCCAGGGCGATGATCATCTTCTGCCCGCCGAACGGGTTCCCGCGGGCCGACATCACGGCGAAGAAGATGACGGGCAGCAGGGCGGCCAGCGCCACCTTGGCGCCGAGGAAGACGGCGACGGCGTTGCCCGAGCGATGCCCCGCCTCGCTGAGGCCGTCGCGGATGCTGTCCTCGCCGGAGGCGTTGGGCAGGAAGCCGGCCAGCCGGGCCAGCAAGCGCTCCAGCCAGGTCTTGCGCAGGCGCCGCTGCGCCCACCAGGGCAGGCCCTCGGCCGCCGCGTCGCCCTGCAGGGCCTGCAGGCGCGAGGCGAGCGGGTCCACCCGCCCGGCCCGCCGCAGGCCGACGACCAGGAGGACCACGGCTCCGAAGACCAGGAGCGAGGCCAGGACGACGATGACGGTCAGCGACACGGCGGAGTCCTCCCTAGACCCGGATGTTGACGACCTTGCGGATCCAGATGAACCCGAAGATCTGCAGCACGAGGGCCAGCAGCAGCAGGCTCTGGCCGGCCGGGTCCCGGATGAAGCCGAGCATGTAGTCCGGCGCGATGATGGCGATCAGGAAGCCCATCGCCACCGGCAGCACCCCGAGGATCACCCCCGAGAAGCGGCCGTGGGCGGTGAGCGTGCGCACGTCGCCGAGGATACGGAAGCGCTCACGGATGATGTGGGAGATGTTCTGCATGATCTCCGCGAGGTTGCCGCCGGTCTCGCGCTGCACCACCACCGCTGTGACGAAGAACTTCACGTCCACCGAGTCGATGCGCTGCGCCAGGTTGATCATGGCGTCGCGGATGTCGAGCCCCAGGTTCTGCTCGTCGAAGGTGTGCCCGAACTCCTCCGCCAGGGGCGACGGCGCCTCCTGGGCCACCAGCTGCAGGGCGGCGGGCAGCGACAGGCCGGCGCGCAGGGCGCTGGTCATCAGGTCCATGGCGTCGGGCAGCTGCTCCTCGAAGAGCCGCGTGCGCTTGGTCTTCTTGCTGCGCACCACCCCGTAGGGGATGGTGGCGCACACCAGGCCGAAGAACAGGGCGAACAGCGGCCGCCCGAAGAACAGCTGGAAGAGCAGCATGGCGGCCGCGCCGGTGACGGCGACGATCAGCAGGAAGGTGCCCACCCGCATGTCCACGCCGGCCCGGTAGAGCAGGAGCTCGGTATCGCGCGCGAACTGCGAGTTGGTCAGCAGGCGGTCGAGCGGCCCGATGGTCGAGAGCCGCCGGTCGCGGATGAAGTCGCGGTCGCCGCCCTCGCCCGCCACCATGGCCAGGCGGCGCAGCTGGTCGCGCGTGCGCTTCTGCGTCTCGGTCAGGGTCCCGGTCCGCCATCCCACGAAGAGGAAGAGCAGGGCCAGGAAGACCAGGCCGCTGGCCGCCAGGATCATCACGTTCGAGCTCACGGACGGACTCCTCCCGCTCGCGCTAATCGAAGAGGCCGGCGGGCACGCTGACCCCCGCCACCTTGAGGCGATCCACGAACTTGGGGCGGATGCCGGTCGGCCGGAACTCGCCGAGCACCGTGCCGTCGTCGGCCACGCCCTTGCGCTGGAAGACGAAGATGTCTTGCATGGTCACCACGTTGCCTTCCATGCCGGTGACCTCGGCGATGGTCATGACCTTGCGGCGGCCGTCCGAGAGACGGCTGACCTGGATGACCACGTCGAGTGCCGAGGCGACCTGCTCGCGCATGGCCTTGTCGGGCAGTTGCACGCCCGACAGCTGCATGAGGGTCTCGAGGCGCTGCATGGCGTCGCGGGCCGAGTTGGCGTGCAGGGTGGTGAGCGAGCCGTCGTGGCCGGTGTTCATGGCCTGCAGCATGTCCAGCACCTCGTCGCCGCGCACCTCGCCGACCACGATGCGGTCGGGCCGCATACGCAGGGAGTTGCGCACCAGGTCGCGGCAGGTCACCTGGCCCTTGCCCTCGATGTTCGGCGGGCGGGTCTCGAGGCGCACGACGTGCGGCTGCTGCAGCTGGAGCTCGGCCGAGTCCTCGATGGTGACGATGCGCTCGTCCGGCGGGATGTAGCCGGAGAGGATGTTGAGCAGCGTCGTCTTGCCCGAGCCGGTGCCGCCCGAGATGAGCACGTTGAGGCGCGCCTTGACGATGCCTTGGATGATCAGGGCCATCGGCTCGGTCAGCGTGCTGTAGCGCAACAGGTCGTCGATGCTCAGCGCCTTCACCGCGAAGCGCCGGATGGAGAGGATCGGGCCGTCGATGGCCAGCGGCGGGATGATGGCATTGACGCGCGAGCCGTCGGGCAGGCGGGCGTCGACGTACGGCGACGCCTCGTCGACGCGGCGGCCGACGCGCGACACGATGCGGTCGATGATCACCCGCAGGTGGCCCTCGTCGCGGAAGGTGATGGGCGTCTGCTCGAGGCGGCCGCGGCGCTCGATGTACACCTGGCGGTGCGTGTTCACCAGGATGTCCGAGATGTCGGGGTCGTGGAGCAGCGGCTCGATGGGCCCGAGCCCGAAGGTCTCGTCCTTGATCTCCTTGACCAGCCGCTCCTCGTCGCTCGGCGGCAGCCGCAGGTCCTGCTCGCGCAGCAGCTGGCGCACGACGCGGTCCACCTGGGACTGCAGGAACTCGTTGTCCACGCTCTCCAGGCTGGCCAGGTCGAGGCGGTCGATGAGCTGGCGGTGGATGTGCTGCTTCAGCTCCTGGTAGGTGTCCTGCGGCCGCGCTTCCGCGGGCGCCATGGACTGGCCCGGCGCCGTCATGCCCGACGTGCCGGCGGCTCCCTGCGGGCGCCCGACCAGACGATCCTTGAGTCCCATGGACGGCTCCTAGCGCTTGCGCCCGAAGAGCTTGCCCACCAGCCCTCCGGTCGCCTTGGGGGTTTCCTCGGCTGTCGCTTCGATCCCGGCGAGGGAGGCCGCCAGGCTGCGGAAGCTGCGGGCCACCTCGGAATCGGCGTTGACCTCGTTCACCGGCAGGCCAGAATTCACGGCGTCGATCACCGTGGCGTAGTCGTTGGGGACCTTCCAGAACACGGGGTAGCGCAGCGTCTCCTCGAGCTGCGACACGTCGATGTCGCGGTTCGGCAGGTAGCGGTTGATCACCAGCCGCACCTTGTCCTCGTCGCGCAGGTAGTTGAGCTGGCGGAAGACGTCCAGGCAGCGGCGCGCGCTGCGGATGGCCGGCAGGTTGAGCAGGGTCACCACCAGGATGTGGCGGGCGGTGTCGAAGACCTCCAGCGACACGTCGTTGAAGGAGTGGCTGAGGTCGCACACCACGTAGGGGAACGAGGAGGTGAGCTGCCCGAGGATCTCGTGCACGCGCGGGCCGTTGATGCTCTCGGTCTGCTCGGGCCGCTCCGGCTCGCACAGCACGTAGACGCCCGAGGGGTGCTTGACCAGCGCCGACTGGACCACCGCCGAGTCGAGCTTGCCCTGGCCGGCGGAGAGATCGGCCAGCGTGCGCGTCGGGGTCAGGTTGAGGAACAGCGAGACCTCGCCGGCCTGGGTGTCGAAGTCGGCCAGCGCGACGCCCTGGCCGGTGACCTGCGCCAGCGACACCGCCAGGTTCACCGCCAGCGTGCTGGTGCCGGTCCCGCCCTTGTTGCTGAACACGGCGATGATCTTGCCGCCGCTGCCGCCGGCGCCCGCCAAGACGCGCAGCAGGCGGTCCACCGCCTTCTGCGCCTCATCGCCGTCCACCGGCCGCGGCAGGAACTCCTGCGCGCCGGCGCGCACGCACTTGAGGACGTTCTCGGCGCTCGCGTTCTTGCTGGTGGCGAGGATGACGGTGCCCGGGAACTCGACGTGGAAGCGCTCGAGAGCCTTGAGGTGCTCATCGTCGACGACTTCGGCGACCAGCATCGCCGGCCGCGTCTGCCGGGCCAGCTTCATGCCCAGCCCGAAATCGGCGCTGTCGGCCGCCACCCGCCCGCCCGGCAGCGCGTGGGCCAGACTGCCGAACATGGCGCGCGTGGAGTCGTCGCTGTCGATGATGACGAGGCTCTTGTCTGGAGCCACAGGGCCCTCCGGGTTGGCCGCCGAACTTCCCTGACTGCCGGTGACTGTCTTCTCGCTCCGCGCCCGTGCCCCGGCGCGGGCCGGGGCACGGCGCACAACCTCCGACTCTCCCCGCGCTAGCGGATCAGGGAGAGGTTGAACACGTAGTTGCCGCCGCCCTGGCCGGGCGCGCACTGCTCACCGGGAGCCTGGACCCTGATGAAGCGGGCCATCACGTCGCGGCCCTGCACTTGCTCGAAGAAGACGGCGATGATCTTGACGATCTGGATCGCCATCTTGCCCGAATTCAGCGGGATGCGCGGGTCGTGCAGCGGGATGTAGCCGATGCGCGGGCTCTTGCCGGCGCCGAAAGCCGAGCCCGTGATGCACTGACAGTCGGCGTCCCACTCCGCGCCGGGATCCTGAGCGATCAGCTCCTCCAGTCCCTGCCCGGTCGGGCCGATCATGTTGCCGTTCTCGGTGTTCACCCAATCGCCGGGCCCGTAGAGATTCGGGTTGCAGTTGGCGATGTTCCAGCTATAGTTCGCGGCGCCCGAGCAAGTGCGGTCGGCAGGGTCCTGGCACAGGTCGATCGGGTAGAACTGGCCCGGCTCCGAGGCGTCGTGCGGGTTGGCGACCTTGAACCGCATCAGCTCGCCGAGGTCCTTGCTGGCGATGTAGCCGGTCAGGAGCGAGTGGTAGAACTCGGATGTGTACAGCCCGTCCATCGGGCCGCCACCCTTGCTGCCGTCGACCCCGTCCTGGAACGGCTCGCCGACGTCGTAGCGTCCGTTGCCGTTCTGGTCGGTGAACTTCTCCGAGTCCCAGTGTTTGTTGCCGCTCCACGCGGGCCACCCCGGCCGGCCGGTGTCGTCCCAGCGGTCCGGGATGGACCAGGGCTTCAGGCACTGGACCTTGCACACCTCGCCGGCGCGGGCCACGGCGAGGGCCATCACGTTGCCGGTGCCCGGCGTGTCCGCGTGGCCACCCATGAGCGCCGTGATCGGTGTGAAGTACTGCGACACGACGCTGCGCGTGGTGCACGAAACCGCCCCGAACATGGCGCTCGTCTCGTCGGTCTCCGCCACCGCGATGACCATCGAGACATTGGACGTCGGGTAGTCGCCGCCGCGCGCGTCGTTGAAGGCGCGGTTCATCTCCGCCACCTCTCGGGCCCGCTGCTCGACGGTCTCCCGGCTGACCGGCTGAGAGAACTCATCGGTGACGAAGAGCTCGGCGCCCGCCAGGGCGCCGGCGTCGGCCGCGTTCTGGAGCTGCGCACGCGTCACCAGGAGCTTGCTGATGTCGACGGCCAGGATGGCCATCGCCGCGAGGGCGAAGATGGTCACGGCCACGAAGACCAGCACGGACCCGGAGTCGTTCTGCCAGAGATGCCTCATACGTCGCATGGCCCAGCTCCTGAATCCCGCATTCTGACTACTTCTTCAGCGCGCCCAGGCTCGGGAATTCGGGTACCTGGTCGGCCGTCATCGGCCTCACGAAGCGCGGGGTGACCATCACCACGAGCTCCTGCTCCGACTTCTCTTCGCGGACACTCTTGAACAGGTTCCCGAGGACCGGAATGTCCTTCAGGAACGGAATGCCCGACGTCACCTTGGCGATTTCCTCGGTCCTCAAGCCGCCGATGATCAGCGACTCGCCCTCGCGCATCTCGACCACGGTCTCCACGCGGCGCGTGCTGAAGGCCGGGATCAGGAACCCGGACAGCTGCACCGCGTTGCGGTAGTCGGGCCGCGACAGCTCGGGCTTCACCTTCAGGCTCACGATGTTCGAGTCGATCACCGTGGGCTCGAACTCCACCTTGGCGCCGTACTCCTTGAAGATCACCGTCACCGATCCCACCGCCCCGGTGCCGCCTATCTGGGCCGACTGCAGGATCGGGATCGGGATCTCGCCGCCGGCCAGGAAGCTCGCCGCCTGGCCGTTGACCGCCACCAGGTCCGGGCTGGCCAGGATCTTCGCCGTCCCGTCCTGCTCCAGCGCGTGCAGGATGGCCTGCACCCGAACGTCGGAGCCGAGTGAGATGAAATCCAACGCCATCGTCACGTCCGGCGCGAACGTCAGCGGGAACGACGGCGGCGCCACGCCGCCGGCGTACGAGCCGAAGAACGCGTTGCCT
>Ga0315292_10000766_pt1 | contig 15938 bp, 20 predicted proteins | sample YL17G13_0_MG_FD_204029 | JGI IMG/M metagenome (GOLD analysis project Ga0315292, IMG submission 204029) | Sediment microbial communities from Yellowstone Lake, YNP, Wyoming, USA - YL17G13_0 | ecosystem: Environmental > Aquatic > Freshwater > Lake > Sediment | place: USA: Wyoming | collected... | reverse complement strand
CACAGCCAGCATCTCCCCCCGCCGGAGGTCGAGGCGGTCCACGTCCAGAACGAGGCGGTCGCCGTAACTCTTCTTGAGACCGGATACTGCTACGACCGGGTCCACCCTCTTACCTCCTTCCACCCTGAATCCGGTAGACGACCGAATTGATAATGAAGCCTAGAGCGAGAAGAACCGCGCCGAGGATGAGGGCGTTGCCGAAGTTGCCCTTCCTGGTCTCCAGGAGAATGGCTGTGGTCATGACCCTCGTCTGGCCCCGGATGTTGCCCCCTACGAGCATGACCGCGCCGACCTCGGCCGTGGCCCGCCCGAGCCCGGCCGCAAGGGCCGCGAAGACCGCCGGACGGGCTTCCCGCAAGACTATGGCCCGGGCCTGCCAGGGCGTGGCCCCGAGGACCACGGCCGTCTCGCGGAAGCGGCGATCCCGCTCCTCCACGGCCACGGCGACGAGGCCGGTGATGATGGGGGTGACCAGTATCCACTGGGCTATGATCATCGCCCCCGGAGTAAAGAGCAGGTTGAGACTTCCCAGAGGGCCTCGGCTGGACAGCAGGATAAAGACGAAGAGTCCCGCCACGGTCGGTGGCAAGCCCATCAAGGTGTAGAAGATCCGCATCAGGAAGGGCCGGCGGGAGGAGCGGGTCAGGCCGAGCCACGTCCCAAGCGGGATTCCGGTCGCCGCCGCCAGGAGCACGGCCGTGCCGGAGACCGCCAGGGATAGAAGGATTATCCCGGCCAATTCGGACCAGGACGAGACGCTGAACATGGTAGCCCCCCGTTTCAGGCGACGCCGCTCGTGGTGGCCCCCCTAGCCGCCACGAGCGGCGCCGCGGCGGACCTGCTTACGGCCGGCTGCCCTCCGGCAGAAGCCAGAAGAGCGGCTGGCCGTACTTGTCCGCGCCGAAAGTACTGATGATCGTCCGGCCCTCCGTGGAACCAAGGTAGGCCGCAAAGGCCTCGGCCAGACGCTGGTTCACGTTCGGATGAGAGACCGGGTCGGTAACGATGACCGCATAGGGATTGTAGAGGTCCCGGCCGCCCTCCCAAAGGACGGCCAGCTTCCCCTCGCCGGTGGCGCCCGGTCCATAGCCCGACAGGTAGGTGGCCCGATCGGCCAGGGTGTAAGCGCCCCGGTCGGCGGCCATGATCAGAGTGTCGCCCATGCCGGAACCGGTCTCCTGGTACCAGGCCCCCTTGGTCTGGATCGCGAACTTGGTCCAGAGGCCCTTCTCCTTCTTGTCGGTGCCGGAGTCGTCGCCGCGGGAAAGGAAGATGGCCCTCTCCTCCACGCCGGCCGTGGCTACGGTCCGCATAGCCGTGGCCAGGTCGGCCGCGCTCTTCACGCCGATGGGGTCGGTGGGAGGACCCACAATGATGAAGTCGTTGTACATAACCTGGGTCCGCGAGAGCCCGTGCCCCTCGTCCATGAAGGTCTCCTCGGCCGCCGGGGAGTGTACCAGGAGCGCGTCGGCGTCGCCGTTCCGGCCGAGTTCGAGAGCCTGCCCACTACCAACGGCGACAACATCCACCCGGCACTTGTTGGCGGCCTCGAAGGGTGGCAAAAGGGCGTCCAGAAGCCCGGAGTCCTCCGTGCTCGTCGTGGTCGCCAGAATCAGGGTGCGGCTTTCGTCGTAGCGACTATAGGCGTAGAAAGCGCCCCAACTCAAAGAACCTACCAGAGCGGCAAGACCGACGATGAGCCAGACCCCATTCGTTCTCAAGCGGAGTGACCTCCTTCGGGTCGCGAATCCGCGGGCTCGCGAACGCCGCCATCAAAGCATCCGAGCCGACAAGAAACGATCTTCAGCCCGAGACGGTCGCAGGCCCGCCCGACCTCGCGGGGATCGAGGGTAAGCCTCTCCGCCAAGGCCAGGGCCTGCTTGCACGAGACGCGGCCCCCCCGGGCCAGGGAGCGCAGAGGAGCGTCCGCGGTCGACTCGTCTACGGGCGCCCCACCCTTGAAACCACCATCAGCCCCGCGGTTACCGCCGTCGGAACCCTCAAGCAATTCATCTAGCCTCCATCCCCCGGCGTGGCCGAGTTCGGTCCCTGGTAACGCGAAGGAGACCCCTCGCGCCAAGAGACCGGCGCACCACAAAGCAAGAGACCGGCGCCCATGGAGAAGGCGCCGGCCCCGAAAGACCCTTTAGATCAAGGACGGAGCGCGACTCCTTTCCAAACACGGGAGGCGTCCCGGTTTCCCGCGACACCCTCGTCCGATCCCATTGCCGGAGACCGGAGTCGGCCATGAGCCACGGTCCGGACCCGCCACCCATCGGGGCGGGGGCGCCGACCGTCGAGACTCTCTGGCTCGGAGCGCTGAACTAGCTCAGAAACCTATGTCGCCCGGAGGCGTTGTCAAGTCGCGGCGTCGCCCTCGTCATCTTTCGCGGTCGTCGGGATCGCGCCCGCCGGTGACCAGCGGTGCCGGCACTCCAGGCACTCGAAGGAGGTCTTGGTCCGGGTAGCGGAGACAACCAGGTAGATCCCGACCAGGACGAGCAGGATGAGAAGCGGCGGGAAGACCAGGCAGAGAAGAAGACCCAGAACAATGGTGCCGATGGCGCTCTTGAGTGCGGCCTTACTATCATTGACCTCAATCGATTTCGACTTGCAGTGCGGACAGGAAAGTTGTTCCGGCATTCCGCGGACCGCCCCACTCTTTGATAGGTTGCGCCCCGCACGGCGAGGCGCCGCTACCCGCACTTCCGACTTCCGGCCTTGAGCATTCGACACCGGTCAGGCTCTCCCTTTTTCATCGCCGCCCGAACGAGGCCTCCCGGGCCGACGAGCCGTCGCGATTCGACTCCGATGGCGTAGCTTCGGCAAGAGCGGCAGGATGAACCCCGTAACTTGGCAAATGGAGCAGAAGCTGGTCGGTCTGCACTGCCGTGTGATGGCCGCATGACCGGCGAACGGTAGACGTACGTCGAGGAGGTAGCGGTTATGTCGGGCTTCGATTTGAGCCGCGTTCCGATCTGGGTCTGGATTCTTGTGGCCGTTGTGTTCATCGCAACGGTGCCAACGAGACTGAAGGTCCTGGGGCGGATGTTCAGGAGAAAGGATGGTCCGGGCAGCACGGGCAAGGAGTAGGAGGAGTTCCCCGGGGGGCACGCAATGGGGGGGCCTTGAGGAGGCTATTTCCCGTGTCGAGTGACCAAGTTGTGTTCCGCGGTCGGCTCTCCGAACTTCTGGCTAAGGTCGACTCGGGGGAGCTTCTGCCCAAACTCCAGGCCTCGCACGCCCCACCCTGCAAGTTCTGGACGGCCTTCTCCGTTATCAACGGCATCCGCCACGCCGTTCCCCTCATCCACGGCCCGACCGGCTGCACCTACTCCGTGGCCAGCGACTTCAAGCTGAGTGCCTGCGAGTACCGCGGCGTGCCCTTGGAGCCCACCTCGTGCACAGCCTTGGACGAGACCAACGTGGTCTACGGCGGGGAGAGAAAGCTCGGCGAGGCCATTGCCGAGGCCGTGCGCAAGTACAGCCCGGAGTTGGTCGTCGTCCTCTCCTGCTGCTGCTCGGGCATCACCGGCGACGATGTCGAAATGGTGGCCCGCGAAGCCTCTCGCCGGCACGGGTTGCCGGTGCTGGCCATCAGAAGCGAGGGCTTCGGCGGCGACTTCCGGAGCGGGCACGAGGACGCCTTCCGGGCCCTGATGAACCTGATGGACCCGCCCACACCCGAGAGCCGCCGGGGAATGGAACATTCGGTTAACATAATCGGTGCCCGCGTCGGCCCCTCATTTACGGAACGCCGACAAGACATCGACGTCCTGATCGAGTTCCTTGGGAAGCTGGGTATCGGCGTGAACGCCGTCATCGCCGGCGGCTGCACCCTGGCCGAGCTCCGCCGAGCGCCGAGCGTGGCCCTCAACACCTCCTGGTGCTACGACTGGGGTGGCAAGATCGGGGATCTCATGGAGTCGCGCTTCGGCGTGCCCTTCGCCCGGACGGGCCTGCCCTACGGCCTCGGCGCCACGCGGCACTGGATCAGGACCGTGTGTGGGCCGCTCGGCCTTGAGGAGCGGGGCGAGGAGTTCATCGCCGCCGAGGAGGGGAAGGTGGTCCAAGAAGCGGCCCACCTTCGCGAACTTCTCCAGGGACGCACGGCCTTGGTGGAGATCGCCGAGTTCCCCGGGCCAATCCGGGCCCTGGCCATGGCCCGCATGGCCGAGGAGTTCGGGGCCACACCCGTAATCGTCAACCTCCATCCCTACACGGTCAAGGAGCGCCGGCCGACCATCAAGTTCCTTCTTAGCCAGGGTCAGAACCCGGAGATCGTTCTGACCCGCGGCCTTTTCCGCCTGGGGGCCTTTGAGTCGTCGAGCGAGACCGAGACTGAGATCGAGGACCTGGCCGCCGAGGTGGCGGCGAGAGGTCGCAGCCCCATCTACTTCGGAGTCCCCAGCCGCATGCCGGGTCGCGGCTGCCCGTCCGGATGCCCGGTGGTCAACCTGACTAATGAGGTTGGGACACCCCAGTACGGCTACGACGGCCTCCGAAACATCGCCCGCATGGTCGCCGCGGCCGTAAGGAGCGCGGAACGACCACGGTCGCGATTGTTCAGGGAAGTGCTTTACGGACGGCCCTCTCCGAGGCGATAGTGCTTTTCATCGGGTCGGATAGGAGGAAAGCCCCTTTTGGTGGGCCAGAGCATCGCGGCGCTATGGCCCTCGGCAGCAAGGCGTTTCGTGTCGGAGGTCGGCGCCCGGAAGGGAGGTGACAAATCATGGAGGTAATCATTGACAATGTCGCCCCGGGATGCCTCTGCTACGCCGGCTGTCCTCCTCTCTGTGTCATCAAGGGTGCGGCGCTCGAGGCCGTGAACAACAGTATGGTGTGGGAGTACGATCACGCTATCCCCGCGTGGTAAGGTCTCAGACCCGCTGAGATCGTCATCTGGGCCCGGCCGGCTTCATGGCCGGCCCTTTCCTTGACCGGAGTCGCCCACTCTGGTCAAGGTCGCCCCGCTAGACACCCTAGGCGCCCTTTACACCCTTGACGCCCGGCTTTGGCGTGACTAGCCATCCCGCCATCGGGTCGACCGCGCGGCGGAAGGGTAGCTCAAGTCTGGGCCGAAACCTCCAAAGACGAAAGCGTGGGCCGGCGATCCGGTCCGGTCGCCGGAGGGAGCGGTCACCGTGGGTCGTCTTGAATTGGGACGGGAGCTCCTCTATCTCTCGCGCCGAGAAGTCGAGTCGGTGGACGTGGGGATGTCCGAGATCATCGAGGCCGTAACGGTGGCCCTGGCCGAGAAGGGTGAAGGCCGGGTGGAGATGCCGCCCAAACCGGGCATCCACACTCGCCCCGACGCCTTCATCCACGCCATGCCGGCCTTCGTTCCGGCCTCCCGGGCCGCGGGCATCAAGTGGATCGGCGGCTACCCGGAAAACCTTGGCCGGCACGGTCTCCCTTACATCACCGGCCTCCTGATCCTCAACGACGTGGAAACCGGTGTCCCCCTCGCCGTTATGGATGCGACCTGGATTACCGCCATGCGCACCGGGGCGGTGAGTGGCGTCTCGGCCAAGCGGCTGGCCCGGCCCGGCAGCCGCGCGCTGGCTATTTTGGGCTGCGGGGTGCAAGCCCGGACCCAGTTGGAGGCCCTGGCCCTGACCCTGCCCGGGCTCGCCGAGGTGCGGTGTTACGACATTCTTGCCGCCAATCGCGACCGGTTCGCCGGTGAGGAGGCGGCCCGCTTTCCGTCCTTGCGGTTTGTGGCCTCGGAGAGCCCTCAGGCGGCCGCCGTAGGGGCCGACGTCCTCGTCACAGCCGGACCGATCCTCAAGCACCCCTCCCCCACTCTCCGGGCGGATTGGCTCAAGGAGGGCATCCTGGGCCTGCCTATAGACTTCGACTCCTACTGGCAGCCCGAGGCCCTGCGGCTTAGCGACCGCTACTATGTTGACGACCGATCGCAGTACCGCTACTACCAGGACCAGGGCTACTTCGGCGGGGCGCCCGAAGTCCAGGGAGACCTGGGTGAGTTGATCACGGGAAAGGTTCCGGGGCGCGGCGGCGAGGGCGAACGCATCGTGGCCATGAACCTCGGCCTCGGCATCGAGGACATGGTCACCGCCCGGCTGGTCTACGATCGGGCTCTGGCCCTGGACATGGGTCAGGCCCTGGAGTTGTAGGGCGGAGCGGCTCTCGTTGCCGGTCTCGAAGCCCGGCAGTGGAGTCGATAACCAGAAGGTAGGAGGCGGACCAGCGATGCATCTCTCGTGGCTGCTCACCGCTCATAGCCTGTCCCATGGCGCCGGCGCGGGTGGTTTCACCTGAGGGGAGAGAAACCAAGAGAGGTGAAAACCCGTGCCGATGCCGCCGGAGGTCATGAAGCGGCTGATCAAGCGAGATATCACCGGAAAAGTGGGAGCGGAGCGCGTCCGCATTCTCCGGCAAGCCCTGGAGAGCCTGCCGGGTTACTACCAGGGTCCCTACGGCAAGCTCCGCAAGTGGATCAGCGAAGAGATCGACCGGTCCCGGGCCAAGGCCAAGGTCGCGCGGCGGGAGACCTTCCAGGTTCCTAAGGAGGGCCTGAGGCAGGTGGCCGTGGTCGGCCCGCCCAACGCCGGCAAGTCGTCCGTCTTGAAGGCTCTGTCCGGAGCGCAGATCAAAGTCGCCGACTACCCGTTCGCCACCCTGAAACCTCAGGCGGCCATCGTCGACGTCCTCGGGGCCAGGGTCCAGTTGGTCGAAGTTCCCGGACTCCTGCCAGGGGCCGGCGACGACCGCGGCGGTGGCCGGGCGCTTCTGGCCGCCATCCGCAACGCCGACATGATCCTATACGTCGCCGGTCTGGGGCGGGAGGGGGTCGGCCCTAGCGACCTGGACGCGATCCGGGCCGAGGTTCGCTTGGCGGGAATAGACAAGCCGTCGGCCCTGTGCCTGACCGGGCTCGATCTTCCGGGGGCCCGGGAGGAGGCCACCGCCCACTTTGAGCAGGCTCTCCACGAGCGCGCGGTCGGCGAGCACGCCGCTGGCGAGACGCTCCAAGCGGCCGGGGTCGATTCTGGAGGTCGAATGGTGGCCTGCTCCACCCTCACCGGAGAAGGCCTGGACCGGCTCCTAGAGATGGTCTGGTCCATGTGCGGCCTGATCCGCGTCTGGCGGCGAGGCGACAGGGAGAAAAGGGGCGACCCCTTTGTGCTGGAGAGCGGGGCCACCGTAGGGGACCTGGCCCGGGCCGTTCACAAGGACCTTGAGTCCAGGCTCTCCCAGGCCCTGATCTGGGGCTTCTCGGCCAGGTTCCCCGGCCAGGCGGTCGGAAGCCGGCACGTGCTGGCTGATGGGGATGAGGTGGAGTTGAGGGTCAGGGGCTAAGGGGTGGGCGCCTCTACTACCCTCTCGTCGACGCGGCGGATGACCGAGTGACAGACGGGTTCGAAGTGCCGGCCCCAGAAGCGGCTGCCGTAGATGTTTTGGGGCTCGAAGTCAACCGCGATTCTCTCCATGCCCCGCAGCCTGGCCCACTCGACGAACCTTCCCAGAAGGGCTGAGGCCAGACCTTGGCGTCGCAGGCTTTCGCGGGTGAAAGCCCTGGTGATGCTGGCCGTCTTGGGGTCGGAGAGCACGTGGGCGGCCTCCGGGCATCCGAGCCCACCCCGTAGGTAGGCGGCGACCTCTCCCTCGGCGGAGGCGACCTCGCCCGTAACGGTGGCGACCTCGCCCGTAACGGAGGCGACCTCGCCCGTAACGGTGGCGACCAGAACGGCCTGGGTGGGGTCGGCCAGCCAGCCCTCGACCTCCTCCCGTCCGACGGCCCGCAGGTAGGGAAGGAAGATGGGCGCCCCCGCCAGGTACCGATACTGCTGGACGGTCAGGGCCAAGATCTGATCGACATCGGCGGGCGTGGCCCGGCGGATGGTGGCGGCAGGTAGCGGGTCGGCCGTGGGCGCGAGAGGCCTGTCAGCCGCCACCGGGTCCAGGGACCTGACAGCGTCCACGCAGAGGAGGCCGAAGCCGTTCCTGAACCAGATGTCGCCGGCCTCGACGTCGTGGGCGAAGAGGGTGATGGCCTGGGTGAAGCACCCGGCGGCCACCCACTGGGCGGAGATCCACTCGTAGAGGCGCCGGTAGACGTCGGCCCGGCTGTCTCTGCCGCTCTCCACGACGGCATGGGCCCACTCCGGGCACCAAACGCCTCGCTGGGTTCCCTTGAAGTTGGGGATGGCCATCCCGGCCAGGAAACCGACGAGCCGGTCGTCCTGGATGGCGGCTGCGCCCGGACCCTTCTTGAGAAGGTCGCTGAGCCTGGGCAGGATCGTGCCCGGGTCCTCGTGCCGCAGCGGAAGCATCGGCGTATGGGACCGAGCCTCCCGGTAACGGGAGACGAAAAGCCCGGCGGCGTCGGGGAGGTGGCTGTCATTGAGGGCTGTGATGTTGAGAGAGATAATGTGTGGGCTCCTTATGGACCTACCCTTCCCCCGTCTCCGCCGTTGCCGGGACAGGCGACCAGTGAGCCTGGCCGCCTCCGCCAAGGACGCCGTGGGCGCCGGTCCGGAGGTCGAGGTCGGGGCTCAGGTCGCCCAGGGACCTCTCCACGGGTTGGGAACCGGTTCCTGAGGACCCGCCCGGGCCAGGCTGGGCGCCAACGTCGTCCGCCGCCTCCGGATGCGCTGGAGGGCGGCATCCGGAGGAGATCAGGGCTGGACCGGCGACGAGAGAAAGCGCGAGGAAGAGGACTAGCGACGTGACCAGCGTCGGCGGCCGAGGCCGCCTGCCCGGCTATGCCCCACCATCTCCGACACCTCCGCCGCATGATTAGGCCTACGCCCGCGTCATCGCCGCCCCGACCAAGCCGGGGCCGGTATGAACAACCAGGACCGGGCTGATCTGGCCGAAGACCGTGCGCTTGACACCGGGCAGCGTCTTCACCCGCTCGTGGAGTTCCGACGCCTCCTCCTTGGCGTCGCCGTGCATGATGGCCACCTGGTCGAGCCCATTCTCGACCGCCTCGCCCACCAGCTTGAAGAGTTCGACCAGCGACTGCCGACGTCCGCGGACCCGGCTGTGGCTGTAGTAGCGGCCTTCCTTGTCGATGGAGATGATGGGTTTGAGGTCGAGGGCCCCGGCCACCGCCGCGGCCACCGCCCCGATGCGGCCGCCGCGCCGCAGATACTCGAGGGTCCTTACAACGTAGAAGGCCCGCGAGCGGGTCACCATCTCCTGGGTCCGCTCGATGAGGGCGCGGAAATCGAGCTTCTCCTCCACCCAGTGAGCGGCCTGCTCGACGATGAACCCCAGCCCCATCGAGAGGGTCTTGGAGTTGACGACAAAGGTCTCCAGGCCCTTCACCTGCTCCGCGGCCATCCGAACGGTGTCGGCCGTAGCGCTCAGCCCACTGGAGATGTGAACGGCCAGAGCGTGGGTGAAGCCGCTGTCGCGAACCTGGGTCAGGAGGTCGGCGGCCTCCTGGGGAGATGGAGTGGAGGTCGTCGGGACTTCTTCCCCGAAGCGGGCGTATATCTCCTCGGGGGTGATGTCGACGCGGTCGCGGTAGGTCTGCTTGGCGTAGACAATGTGAAGCGGTAGGACATGGATGCCGTGGCGACTGATCGTGGAGCTGTCGAGGTCGCAGGTGCTGTCGGTGACAAGTGCGATGTTCTGATTCACTAGTAGCCCCCCATCGGTGCAAATCGTGGTGGCCCTATTCCGCGAAGGCGGGCCGACCCCCTGCCGGAGATCCGGACTCTCCACGGCCAGGCGTCCGCCGACTGGGGCGGCGGCCGGGCGCCGATGGTAAGCACGAAGTCAACCTCTGGTTCGCCACCCCGCGGAGGGAAGTGGTTGACGTCGAGGTGCGGGATGTTGGATAGAAAGTAGCCGGCGACGCTCTCGGCCAAGTGTCCGGCGAGATCGGCTAGATGCGGATCCTCCCGCAGCCGAGAAGGATCGAGGGGGACGACCTCTCGGAGCCAGCTTGCCCTAAGCCCGTGGTCACGAAAGAGCGGCGAAGGCCTGATCGCGCGGAACCTGGTAGCGGCACCCATGAGCCCGCATTTTCGCCCAGAAGTCCTGGCGAGCTAGAGCCTCTAGCCCATCGCCTGAAAGCAGTGGAGGCACCTCAGCCTCGAAGCGCAGCGCGGCAATCTCGCGCAGAAGCAACGGACCCATGTCAAACTGGGTGATGCGGCCGGCCAGACTGTCCTGGCCGACCATGATGCGAAGTGAGGAACTACCGGTCAGCAAGACTTTGACCGTGCTGTGATCCACCAAAGCCTTGACTTGCGGCGCCCAGTCGGGGAGGTTCTGCGCTTCGTCCAGGAAGACGAAAGCCGGCTCGCCGCGATGGGCCGCCTCGTTGAAGGTCTCACCAAGGATCGCGGCCTGAAACCAGCGGGCGATGGCGAGGACAGGCTCAGAGACCCCGCGCAGGCTGGGAAGGTCGTCAAACTGAACCCGCAGTATCCGACGCGCCTGGAGGCCTTGTTCTTTGAGAAGATGCTCGACAAGCTGCTCCTGAAGAGTCGTCTTTCCCACCTGCCGAGGTCCCCTGAGAACCAAGACCGGCGCCAGCCCCTTGTTGAGATTCTTGAGGGCCAAATCGAACAGCCAGCGGCGGTACCGAGGAAGAACGCGGCCGGGCTTACCGACCCACCATGGGTTCGTGTCGCGAAGATACTTCGTGACGTCCAAGGGGAGGGTGGTGTCAGAGAAGCCCATCTGGGACATGGCCAACCCCTCCTCTACCTGACCTGCGCAGCTTTCTCGCCCCTCGGCGGCTTTCGCTGTCATGAAAGCGACGGCGGAGGGCCGCTTCCAAGATGATAGCCATCTTCGACTCGGATCAACACTTCTGGCGCGTTCGCATCCACACTCCCGGCTCGTCCGACCATTCGAGGTTGGCCCTGGCGCGGAACTTGGCCGGCGCGGGGGCCGTAGAAGGGAACAGGCGTTAGAGAAACCCGTCTAGGCCGGCGCTCCGGTCCAGGAAGCGAAGGAGGGTGTTCCGTGAGAGAACAGCGGTTCAGGGAGTATTGCGCCAAGCGGGGCTTTAGCCCGGAACAGACGGAGGTCCAGGTGTCGGCCGTCCGGGACTTCGAGGCCTTCTTGGCCGCTCGAGGGGACCTTGCCGCCGGCGTGGAGGTCTTGAAGGGCCACCTGACCGAGCTGATCGACAAAGGCTTGAACTCCGAGGAGAGGTTGCTGGCGCTGGCCCGCTACGGCTTCGCAACAGGCAACAACACCCTCTTCATCTACATGGTCGGCGTGCTGAGCGGTCGCGAGGTCGTGTCCAACCTGTCCACCCGGGCCGCCAAAGTTGCTGGAAGAGCGGCGCGCGACGCCGTGTTCGCGGACCTTGCGCTACCGCCCCTTGGCTCGCCGCAGGAGGGGTACGTCGAAGTGACGCGACGGCTGGTCGAGGGCCTGCGGGCGCGGCTTCCCGTCGACACGTGTCGCGACGTCCTCGCCGGGAACAACCACGGCATTCCAAGGCGGACATTCTCGCGTCTCCGCCGGATCTACCGCAAGTCCGGTCTCGACGCGGTGCTGCGCTTCCGCCAGGAGAGTCTGGTGGAAACGCTCGAGGAGCACGCCCGTAGCGGCAAGCCTTGGTACGAACAGGAAATCACCCCGGCGGTCGTGGACCATGTGCGCCGGAATCCGGAGATACAGTCCGGCGTGAGGGTCGGCCAGTCCATCTTCGTCAGCAAGATCCCCTATGCCCCGGTGGCCTACCTCGGGGAGACCGACCCGAAGCTGAGGCGCTACCACATGTGTCACTGTCCTTTGGCCAGGGCCTCCATCCTCGGCGACGGACCGACCGTGCCGCCGCTCTGGTGCTACTGCAGTGGAGGCTACGAAAAGCTCGCGTTCGACGTGGTCTTCCAGCGGCCGGTGCGGGTGAAAGTCCTGGAGAGCGCGTTGGCGGGCGATCCGGGGTGCCGCTTCGAGATCGAGATACCGGAAGGGGAGATGAAGTAACCTAGCCCTGTCCCCCAGGGGTCTGACAGGCGCCGGAGGGGCCCGTTGCCGACAGGAAGGGTACTACAGACGGCTGGGCGCGTGGTACAATGGGACCAACGAGTGAGCGGAGGTGGTCTCTATCGTGGGCAGCGACAGAGCGACTGAGACGTCCCTTCGCGTTCACCTGGAAGGCGCCGCCGTCGAGCACCACCGGATTTGTCTGGAGGACCTCATCCGCGACAAAGCCCCCTTCGATACCCCAAGCGATCTTGCGATCCTGGCAAGAGAACAGGGTGTTGGCCTGGTTACTGATCTCAAGAAGCTTGCCGGGGGGTTTTGGCCCGAGGATGAGAGCACAGACGACTTGCTGAGATCGCTAAGGGCTTGGCGAGATGAGAGACCGGGGGGCAACCGGGGATGAACGCGGTGCTGCTTGACACCGACGTGGTTTCTTTCGCTCTGAAGGGAGACACCCGGGCGGAACCGTACCGGGCTCATGTAGCCGGCAAGGTCCTGGTGGTATCGTTCATGACCGTGGCCGAGCTCTACAAATGGACCCTGCTGCATGGCTGTACCCTTTTGACCGGAGCTTGTGCCTGAAGTGATCTGAGGTGAACGACAGCGTCAAGCGGGCCGGCCGCACAGTCTCGTGCGCCGATGCGTGGGTCGCCGCGACCGCGCTCGCAATCCCGAACCTAACCGTCATAACCGCTGTCTGACCGCGCTTGATCCCGACATCCACGCTCAGGGGTAGCCCCAAGCCCAACCCAACCAGGGCCGCGGCTTCTGCTACCAGACCAGGATAGGAATGCTATCCCCAAACTGCGGGGAGCCTCAGGCGGTGTGGCTCCGGCCTGGGCAGAGTCTTCACGCGCACGCGGCGCGGTCCCCGCCTAGGTCGCGCCCTCGCGAGCGCTGAGCCACACCGCCCTGGCTCCCCACCAAGCCACCATGACATTCAAGCCTAACCCCCGAAGTCGAAGATGTCCCCGAGGAAAGACTTCCGCTTCTTCTTGCCTCCGTAGTGTTCATCGGAGTCGTGGCGCCGGCCGTCTTCGTTGTGATGGTTCTCGTGGCGGCTATCCTCGTAGCGACGGCCTTCCTCACGGTAGCCCGGGGCGTCGTCGCCATAGCCGGACGCCGCCGATGCTGATTTCTCAATGATCTTATCCAGTTCGCCGCGATCAAGCCACACGCCGCGGCAGGTCGGGCAGTAGTCGATCTCAATGCCCTGACGTTCGGCCATCTTCAGTTCAACCTTGCAGATCGGGCAGTCCACAGTGCGTTCCTCCTCAAGAAGTGTTGTTTCTGTTTCTTCCTCCTTCATTATAGGGCGCAAGAGTCTGCCCTCTCAAGGTTCGGAAAACTCGTCGCGAAGGAGCGGGGCGGATCCCGGGTTCGCAAGTCTTTCGCCAAGGCCTGTACACCGTTCCGGCGCCGCGGCCTGGCCGAGGCCCTGGACCCAATGACCCGCCTAGAACCTCCTCGTCCCCGGGTGCCCTACGTGCTACAAGTTCTGGAACGTCAACGGCTCCGGTTGCTCGACCTGTGTCGCCGTCTGCCCGTACACGAAGGACTCGGCCCACCACTGGCACCACGCCCTGGCCGCCCGGCTGGCGCCCGTCGCCCCCAGGGTCCTGGTTTGGCTCGACGATCTCCTGGGCTACGGGGTCAGCCGGCCCGGGGATTGGTGGGGAGAGAGATAGCGCAAGGCTCGCTCGCAAGGGATTCGGCCATCATAGCCGGAAAGACCCAGCGAGGCGAGTAATGGTGACCCATCGCAGCCGGGCTGTGTTTCCCAAAGCTGAAGGCGACGGTCCCGCCCTCGGGCCGACTATCGCCGCTCTTTACGGCTTCCCCGAACCGGTCCGGGTACGGAAACTCGGCGATGGCCTCGGGTCGATCTACATTGTCCAGGCGCCCGGCCGGCAAGCTGTTGCCCGCGTGAGCAATTCCTCCCTACGGCCGGCAACTCACCTCACCTTCGAACTCGAGCTTCTGGCTTCCCTCGAGGCGCGAGGCCTGCCCGTGGCCGGCCCCTGCCGACTGACCGACGGCACCCTCTTCGCCGTCCTTGACGACCCCTCGCGCGGCGAACGACACCTGGCTCTCTACCGCTTCCTCACCGGCCACCAGCCGCGGCTTACCCTTGAGACCGGCCTGGCCCTGGGCCGGCTCCTGGCGGAGTTCCACGTAGCGGCCGAGATCGTCGGTCCTCCCGGGACACTGCCACACCTGGACCGGAGGGCCCTAATCGAGGAACCCGTGGCCTCCGTGAAAGAGCGGCTCACCAGCCCGACCGGAGCGGAGACCTCGATGACCCTGGACTCCGTGGTCGGGTTCCTCGCCCGCCTCTGGCCCGAGGCCTCTTCCGAACCGGGCGCCTACGGGCTCGTGCACGGAGACAGCCACCACCTCAATTTCCTGGAAGATGGTGGGCGGCTGGCTCTCTTCGACTTCGAACTTCTGGCTCGCGGCTGGCGCGCCTACGACCTGGCCACCCTCATCTGGGGGACTTTCGGTCGCGGGGGTGACGCTGCTCTGTGGGACGCGATGGTCCGCGGTTACTCGTCGGTTAGGCGTCTCGGCGAGAGCGAGGCCCGGACGGTGCCCGTCTTCGTCGCCCTGCGCCAACTCTGGTGGCTGGGCTTCCACGCCCGGCACTGGGGCCGCTGGCGTCGCCCATGGCTCAACCCCGGGTTCTTCGACGGAGGCGTCGAGCTTCTCCAGTTCATCGCCGCGCAGGCCTGCGGCTACAACGAGAGTAGTGGCGATGAGTAGTTCCACGGGAGGCGCGAGGGTCCGCTGGGACTGGCGGTACAGCAATCGCACCGGCGAACGCGTGGACCTCTGGGTGGCCCTGCCCCCCGACCTGCCGTGCCAACCCGGGCCCCGGATCGTCAGGTCCTCTCCGCCCGGTTTCCCCGGCGAACCCACCCTAGCGGGGGGGCCAAACCGGGTGGCCTTCGTGTCACTCCCGCCGGGCGAACTGGCCCGCTTGACGGTGGAGGTGGTTCTGCCGGATGAGCCGGCGGGACTGGCCGGGCCCTCGCCAGCCCCTGACCCCTCGGCCTACCTGGGCTCCAGCGCGCTCATCCAGGTCAACGACGAGGTCAGGGCCGAGGCCCGGGCCGCGGTGGGTGAGGCCGCCTCTTGTGTCGAGCGGGCCCGCCGCCTCTTCCGTCATCTTCTCAACACATGCCGCTACGTCTGGCCTCCATCCGAGCGGGGGAGCGAGAGCATGCGCAAGAACCGCCTGGGGGACTGCGGGGAGTACTCGTTCCTCTACGCCGCGCTGTGCCGCTCGATAGATCTCCCGTGCCGGGTCCTGATTGGCACGCTTCTCGGCCGGCGCATGCGCCCCCACGTCTGGAACGAGGTCTACCTGGACGGGACCGGCTGGATCGGAGTTGATGTTCGTGTCGATGAGATTGTGCTCGAGAGACTGGCCGGTCGCGGTGCCCGGTGGGCCGCCCGGCGACTTGAACACCGCTTCGGGCGCCCGCGCTCCGACCGTCTGGCCTTCTCTGTGGACCCTTGTGTCCTCCTCCACCCCCCGTTCGAGGAGAGACCGGCGCCTGAAGGAGCGCGGGACTTGGTCGTGGCCGGACGGCAGTTCGCCTGGGGTTTCGAGACCCTGGAGGGCGCGGCCCCCTACCTTCAACCCTGCTACATTAGATTCCACGGCAACAGGGCGCCGGCACGGCCCAGCGATTATGTCGGCCGCTGGCGGCTGAGGCGTCTCTAGGGGCCGTCCAGGAGAGCCATCCGGTGTTGCTCGCAGATCCACGGCAGCCCGGAGACGCGGTGCTCGGGCGCCGGATGCTCGAGCCGGGGTCCTTCTACCGCCAGCCGGGCAAGGTCGAGGAAGTAGGGGCGGCCGCCAAGGACCGTGCGGTCCATGGGGTCGTGGACAGATCCCAGTTCGGCCCCAGGCACGCCGAGGAGGCCCAAGCAGGGGTAGATGAAACCGGCGTCATCCACGTGGAGACGGATTCGGGAGAAGCAGGGGGCCACCGGATTGG
>Ga0315292_10000765_pt1 | contig 15946 bp, 14 predicted proteins | sample YL17G13_0_MG_FD_204029 | JGI IMG/M metagenome (GOLD analysis project Ga0315292, IMG submission 204029) | Sediment microbial communities from Yellowstone Lake, YNP, Wyoming, USA - YL17G13_0 | ecosystem: Environmental > Aquatic > Freshwater > Lake > Sediment | place: USA: Wyoming | collected... | reverse complement strand
GTTCGTTTAACGGGCAGATTATCGTCTGCAATAAATAACATATATTCTAAAATTTTATTATATGGTTTGTCTTTATATGTATTAGTCTATTCGAATATTTTGAATGGATTGTTAATGTTTATCGCAGTATATGTGACTATATCTAATATACAAAATGAGAACATTGTGCCAACACAACATACGTCGCAGACCGATTGTCCTATTGATTATTCTCCAAATCAGTCACAATACACATTAGAAGAAGAAGTCGTATCAACCATACCCAACAATAAGAATACTATACACGGCGCTGCTACATTTAAACCAGTTCTGACCCCTCTAAATAATGCTAAAAAACTTACTTAAGATTTAGATGAAAATATTTTATTGAACGCCAGCAGTCCGATTTTTTTTATCAAAATCGCTAGTACTATAGCTACAACAACCCACGGAATCCATTTATTGTCGTTGTAAAATTTTTTAATAGATTGATCGTCAAACATATTATTTGACGAGGGCATGTCTAATGGGACTAATTGTTCCCCGTCGCTACCAGTCGGTAGACACTCCATATAAATATCGTCAGAACCATTTTTACTACTACTAGATGGACCGTTTTTGTTGTAAAAAATACCATTATTTTGCTGTATAGGATATGCGTTCTCCGAAATTATCTTAGATAAAGCTTTGTATGCTTTCCGCGATATAGATAATATCGCACTGTCGTCTTTATTGAATACTACATAATCGTATCTTCCATTGCACGGCGGAAACGGTAATGTTCCAGAATAAGAATAATAGGGTTTTAAGGGTACAAGCGTTTTTACTGAAAATGTAGGTATAGTCACATTCGTTGTCTTGTCTAAAGAATTTGTCATCAAACTTGCACTAGATACAATCTTGTCCATTATAGATAAACTAGCAGAATTTCTAGAACCAACCACTATGGGAACGCATACTAAAAGATTTCCTACGCTCGTATCTCTTGTGTGAATAATTATTAATTCAGCGTCTGCCTTTGACCCATTGTAGGAATGAAGCGATGGTTGGTATATTCTCATTTCATTTAGCGAGTAAGTGCTTGCGTTGTATGTTATATTCTGAGATGAATCTAACTTAATAGATAGATAATCGCCTTTATTTGAAATAATTAAAACCGGAGATGTAGTATAATCATAACTGAAGTCGCATTTAAGATCGCAATTAAATTGTGGGTTATTTAGTATATTTACGGGGGCAGTTGATTGAGAACAAGACATAATATAATAATATATTATTATATTATACTAATGAAAACAAAAAAGGTTAGAATGTATAGACCAAAACATACAAAAAAAAATACGAATAATAAGTCTAAAATTATTACTAAAAAAACCGTCAAACATAAAACATTGAACAGGCGACCACATAATGAAAACAAACTCAAAACCTTACCACGAACTTGGGTTGAAGATTTTGTATATGACGAAGAAACTGTAATAGGAGGGGGTAAAAAGAATAAAAGAACTGACGGAGCAGGAAAACAGAATTATCCGACTTTTAACACGTCGTTGAAATCTAATGTTAAGAAATCTACGGTTAAGAAATCTAATGGTAAGAAATCTGCCGCCAAAGTTACTACTCCCGCATCAAATGTTCCTATTTCTAAAGTTTCTACAGACGAAGTTACTCCCGCAGCAACTACTCCTACTGTTGAGGTTGCTCCCACAGTAACTACTCCTACTGCCGAAGGTATTCCCGCAGTAGAAACTACTCCTACTACTGTTGAGGTTGCTCGCGCCGAAGTTACTCCTACTATTGAGGTTGCTCCCGCGGCAACCGCTCCTACTGTCGAAGTTATTCCCGCAGTAGAAACTACTCCTACTGTTGAGGTTGCTCCCGTCGAAGTTGCTAATCCTAATCAAGATGAGGTTGCTATTGATAAGAAAATTGCAGAAGAACCCGTTACAGACAACACCAGTACCATTCCCATAACCAATGCACCTAACCCAACCGAGTTGAGCACAACTAAAGAAACTGATTATACTAATTCAAGTATTGGAAAATTCGACGTTTCTATATCATATCCAAATGGTTTGTCTGGTTCTCCTATAGTAAATCTTATAGGGACACAAGGAGGAGATACAGATGCGGTTTTTGGTGCAATTTCAAAAGAATCGGAAACTCCTTCTTCGCAGACCCAAACAACGCAGGATTTATCCAAAGTCAGCGGAGGTAAATCTCGCAGTCATAAAAAAAATAATCAATCAAAAAAACCTAAAAAACATAAAAAACATAAAAAATATAAAAATAAGACGTTGAAGCACCGAAAATAAAATTATAAATATGGTATATATCTTAATATCTGATTATCATAAACAGTTGCTTTGAACGCATCGTTATACCCCTCAACATATACAGTATCTCCGTTGTATATATTGTCGCACCCATACTCGTTAGTACAACTTTTTGATTTAAATGTAATAGGCAATTTTATCATATTATTTTTATCATTCATTGTATAAAAATTCCACTTGTCTCTATTAACAAACAACGGTCTCCCCATCAAAGGAAGAATCGTATCAGACCCGTTTAATCTCGTTAAAATCCCAATCTGTCTATAATTTGTATCCACTCCGTGCGTTTGAATGTTAATAGGCATAAATTTCATAGCAGAATAACTATTATCTCTCAGCGGTGGGTCATATGGATTTAATAAAACATCATCGGAATACCTATAATACGGTGATTCTGGTGTAGTATATCGCATATTTGTTGTATTATTTACAATTGTCTCTCTTCCCGCATTATTCGGCGTTGTTGTTTTATAATACAGACTTACCGCACCGCCTAGTATAACAAGTAGTAGAATATACATAGTCGCGTTCTCAATACATATAATTCCTGGAGCACATCTTTTAGGCATATATATTATATAATTATTTTATTTATTTTATTTCTTCATTCCTTCTAATTTTCCAGACAAGCCTGCCAACATTCCATCTATATTAGACAAATCCAGTCCGTTCAACATAGCACCTGCCTTTTGCATCATTGGTTCTAATTTGTTAATATTACCCATTAACGCCTCTTGGTTTTTTGCAAGCCGTTGCGTATCTTTAGTCATAGAGTTTATTGCGTCTGAATTCAACAATTTGTTTAAATTGCTATAAGCGTTTTCAAGCGTCGAAGCATAATCAACTTTTGTATCTTCTTCGTCCTCGTGTTCGAACCCCTCCGTCGACGCCGGAGTTAGTGTAGACTGACCCGCGCCAGTACCTGTTTTATTTTTTTTACAATTCGCGCCAACACATTTTTTAGAGTTGTCCGACTTTTTTACCTTAGTATCTACAGAATTCTTTGAAACTGTGCTATGTTTATTATCTTTGTTATTTCTTTTATTATCCACCATTCCCTCTTTTTTGTCAAACAGTGCAGAAATAATTACATATAAATCTGCTACTAATAATGATCCGAGTAGAACGACAATCATATTTTTATTGTAATAATTAATAGCAAAACTCGTTAAACAAAATAGAATGACCGAAACAAACTTCTTCGAAATCATCAAAGCAACAATATTAACAAGAAATACAACAACGGTAGAATATAAAACAACCTTGCTTTTCAGCATATTTTTTAATACAGAAGACATTATAACATATATTTATAAAAAAATATTATATAATATTATATAATAATGGACGACGAAGATATGAAAGGGGAATTGGACAAAGCAACACACCTACATATACTTAAAGAGCATTCAGATTATGCGGTCAACTTACAAAAAGTATTCAATTTAATGACTATCCAAGGAGAATATTCGGTTATAGGTTCTGGAGCAATCGAAGAAGTTAAATATAAAGGAGACTATGATTTACAAAATTTTCCCTTATTAAAAGACCCGTATAAAGCTGCATCACGCCTTTTAAAAGTTTTTCAAGAAAAATTCAAAACAGCAGAATCCAACCCAAATCTATTTATAACAGACTTGAAAATGGGAGAAGATTTCAAAAAATATGCAGAACCAATTAGATGGAATAAAAAAACAATTGTAGATGGAGTTCAGATAGTCGATGGAGTAAAAGTTACATTCGAAGATGCAGTGCTAATGAAGTCTAAATCAAATAAAATAGATATGGTAGAATTACACGATGGTGTATTTACAGAGTTCAGCGAGAATTATTATATAACTTGTGGTACATTTTCGTCTTTCGCCAAAACTGCCTGGCCCGACATATTGTTTGCTATGAGACGCGACGCATATGTAAAATATATTCACGGTGATATGTGGAAAGCAACAAAGCGATGTTTGTCGTTTATGAAAGGGCAGTCTGGATTTATACCACAAATACAATCTTTGCTGTCACTTTTCAATTCAGAAACTGGAAAAATATCAAAATTTAGAGCCCAGGTTGATACACTTGGAATGTTATGCGAAAATAAATTCAGAACTCCTAAAAAATCGGATATTATTAAAAATTTAAAAATAATTCAAACTAAGTTATCCGAATGTAAAGAACATAAACTAGATATAAATGGTATGGTTGAGACAATAGAGGGATTAGAACTAAACAAAATGCCGCCTAAATTGGAAGAACTGCTCGTGTATTTAAAGGCTGTTTGCAATAAGGACGCCGAAGCGTTTATTAAGAACCCTGGGAATGAAATTATATACAATTATATAACCAACCCTATATACAACATCGAACAAGGAACTATTGCCCCCACTGTTCCTAGTATTAAAATCAAAGAGAGAAATGTAATAAAAAATCCTAGAACTAATACTCAACGCAGGGGACCAACGCTAAACAAATATGTAAAAAGAACCAGGTCGCTGAAACCTAGAAGAATTCAAACGGAAAAAGATAACTATATCAAACCCAGCGGGTTTTTAAGATTTTAGATAAATGCGAATATTAGTTATTTACATATTCCATTAACGCTACAATAAAATAGCAATTTAAATATTATAAACTATATATATAATGAATTTGTTGTATTCGTTATATGCCTTATACGCATTCTATTCGTTATATGCTTCTATAAGCATAACTGGAATTTTAGGAGATGTGTATATGCACAACCCTCGTGGGTCTAACAATAGATGCGACGAACGAACGAACGATAGAAATAACGCAAATAGATTATTTGATTCACAAAACAACGCGGCAGGAGGTTACGCAGTTCCTTGTCAAGATATAGACCTCAAATGTTTCAGTCCGAGTTTTTACACTGGGTCTTTTCTGGACATTCGTTATACAACCCAACACGCTTGCGGAATACAAAACCAGTGTGAAATAGTTCTTCAGTATGCGTGCAATATGAGAAATGGTGAGCCAGAAAATAGTGTAGGCAACACGTGCATTAAAACTATGCCGGACAATTTAAATGAAATAAATAATACGCACTACGGTTATCACGAAACGTACGAGTCTTATCAATTATGCAAACAGAGAAAACGGAATACAAATTTATATACAGGAGATCAGTTGTTGAGAGGAACATCTTCTGTATATACAAGGCAAAACCCTAATGGCAACAGATACGGGTTCGAATGCCCAGAGGAGAGAGATTATTATCCTTATTGGAATTATAGTGTATGGTCTGATATTGCGGTTTTAACTTCTAATATATCGAAATGTTCTTATTATAAAAATAATTCAAACAATAAAGATATTGTATGCGACGTAATCAATAATACTATGGTAAATCGGTTAGGGGCAACACGCGATGGTGATAAAGAAAGTAGTTTTGTGTGGAAAATTCCAAATATAAAAATGAACGATTGTGTATTGCGTATTCGTTATAATATATCTCTTCCATCAGATTTAAGTTGGGACGCAGATTTGTCTTTTAATAATCTCTTTAAAACCGACCCTCTTATTTACGTTGACAATAGATTTGTTCGGTTGGCGCTCGATACATCCCAGTTACCACGCACATTTGAAGACAGGTCATATACATTTGATATTATTCAGACTCCATCAGAAATTAACGGTAGAATATTTAATGTTAATGTTATGGGAAAGAGAGGAAACATCGCACAGATTAGAAATTGTATAGAATATGATTTCATTCCGAATAATTTAACTATATACGACGATGACTATTTACATTTCCAGTGGGTAGGGAGCGATTATAACCCTCTTAACAACGACGGAGAGGGAAGAGCTGGTACAGACAGAAGCAATATAGTTGATATAACAGATTATTTCGGATTTAGAAATTCTCAAAATAATACTTTTATTCCGAGCGATTTGATAGATGCGTTTGTATTTTTATTCCAGGATAATTCAACGTGTTACAATATAACAGACCTCATACAGAACAATAAAATAAAAAATACACAAGATATACGAAATTGTGCGTTGCTTAATAACGCATCAGTATATTTTAATGTACGGTTGTTTAAAATAAGTGCAGGAAATGGTAGCAGTGGTAGCAATGGTAGCAATGTTAGCAATGGTAGAAGAACTTATTTATACATGTCTACTCGAAATAACAATTTCAGCAACAGAAACCAAAAAGGCGTTATTACTGTGATTAATTCTAGTTTGAGAACAATAATGGACGAAACAATTACCTCGTCTGATACGCGACACAACAATAATGAGATATCTATAGGGGTTGGAGCAATGATAGTAATTGGAGCACTACTCTTAGTCGGGAGTGTTATATATTACAAAAAAAATAAAACAGGATTTCGGTCATTTATAAAAAATGTAAAAAGATCATTGTTATCCAAAGTATGATAAATAAATAAATAAATACAATACAATTCAATTCAATAATAAATTTTAAACACCATTTGATATATTCTAATTTATTACAATTTTGTATTTGTAATAATTTTGATTTTAACCCTTTTTATTCACCGAATTTCAAACGCCGGACTGTGATAAAATATATAAGATACCTCGTCTATCATTTTAATTGTTTGTAGTTTATTAGTTTTACCCAAATCATAAAAATATATATGAGATGAAGGTATGTCGTTTTTAATGTCCTCGTCGGTCAAATGCGATTTCAAGCATAAAATGCAATTAAACAAATCGATATATTTTTTAAACGCGCCCTTATTTTCTATCAGAAAATTCAAAATAATTTTAATATTAATAGATGTACCGTGTGTGCATTTATCTCTTATTTCTAATAATTCTAAAAATTTTATTTTAGACTCGTCGTCTGGTCTATTCTCGAAATGCTTATCAACCATTAAAGTTATTTCAGGGGAACAGTTTATATATATCGTATACAATGGATTGTTAACAAGTTTAGCACGAGTTTTTTCATTTGATACTTTCATACATTGTATAAATATATTGAAATAAAACAACACTGTCTATTTATATTTTAAATTTTATCAAGCAATTGTTCTTTATTTTAGTTTAGTTTAGGTTAGTGTTATGTGTATGAAAAATTAAATTGTCTTGTAAATAAATAATGTATAAAATACGCGTTTATCAACTTAAACCTTTAATTCATATAATATATTCATATATATGAATTTTGATTGGGAATATTACATAAATAAGTATGAAGATTTAATTCCCGCTGGTATCAACACCGAACAGCGGGCATTAGACCACTGGAACTGGTGGGGGCAATATGAAGGCAGAAGATATGTTCGCGATAATGAAATTTTATTTATTATAATAACGACAGAATGTATAAAATCTATTGCTATAAACTTGCAACATATATTATCAAAAATGAACATTAAATCTATCATTAAGTATATATTATCCGATTATGATATAAATAATACTAATGAAAACGACAAATATATCATAACATATAATTCGCGTGGAGATTTAAAATTGCCGAATGTATATATATGGTATCAAGTCGAACAAACTAAATCTATGTATTTTAATATATCGGCTTTACAAAATAGCACCATTATTTGGGACTATTCTATTAAAAACTATAAGAACTATAAACAACTTCCCTTGAATAACGTATATTATATGCCTCTACCCTTTTATTATAATATATCAACGGAAGCAATTGATAACGATTCTTATCAATATGATATATTTTTTTACGGGGCACATAATCATAGACGTTCGAACATTTTGAATTTATTAAAAGCCAAATATAATATTAAAATAGGGTTTTCTGTATTTGGCGATGAGAGAGATAATTATATAAAGTCTTCCAAAATTATAATAAACTTACATTACTACGACGAGGCAGTTGTTGAAACCGCACGATTTAATGAAGTATTAAAATTCAATAAACTCATTATTTCTGAAACATCGTCATCTCACACGTATGACTATTATAATGTAAATCTTTATAAAGACCTTGTTGTATTTATAGATAATATTAACGACGATTTATCGAATATAGACCAGTTGTATGCAGCATTAGATAATTATTTAAATAATCAATATATCTATGATAATAAAATTCAATACATTAAAACAAACAAATACAAATTGATGGACCAGTCTGAATATTTTATAAAAAGAAATTTACTCGGCGTAATTGAATTTACAAATGTGAAAATTGATTATGAATTAAAACAAGACATTATATATTTTTTACACTTACCAGAAACTCCTATAAGATATGATTTATTTATGAACCAACCAAATTATAATAATATTGTAAATAAAATAGAGGGTTATCCCGCAATTAAATACAATCCTGGTTGGAAAGGACGTGCGTTTTCGTATATGAATTTAATATACAATGCCCAAAGGTGTAATTTAAAACAAATCACTATTTGCGAAGACGATTGTTGTTTCAACTACGATTTTGATATCAAATATAATATTATATTAGAGTTTTTAGAAAAATTAAATCGATGGGATTTATTTGTCGGAGTTGTAGAAAGTTTGCCAGAGGATATTACTGTGTCTAATGTATATTATTATAAAAATAAGACATTTATAGAAATTAATAAAATGACTAGCACGGTGTTTAATATATACAATAATACGTGCTTTAATGAAATATTAAAATGGGACGTTCATTCTAAAGACATAAGTGGTACGATAGACGAATATATAAAAACCTGTAATTTTAAAATTATAGTTCCATTTCCATTTGAATTTTCTCGTTTAAACGACGAATCACCCTTAGGGGACTACCCTATATTCGATTACTACAATTGCGTGGTTGAAAAATCAACGGGTTCGATAAATATTTTAATAGAAAATTATTTAAAGGTTAATACACCAACTATTATATATTAAATTCTCACATTATTCACACGCATTGAACTGCTCCACGTAAATACATTATGGTATTATTTATACCAAGGTTACTCTTGTTGTGATACGAATAATATACAAAGAATGCAGTTAATCGTATAGATAAAACTTGTATGAAAATGCGTTTTTACAATAAAATTTAATCAACATATGAACCCGTCGAGCGATTAAATACAATGTGTCTAATAGTGATATAAAATCTTCGTATAAAATACAATATGTATGCCGTGAATTTTATATATAACTCGGTTATAAATAAAAAGAAGGAGAGATTTAATGTAATATTAGAACCTTTACAAGCGGTGATACAAATAGCATTATTATCTTTCGCTCCAAACGATTCTAAATTGAATATATATAATAATATTCTATTCATTCAAATACCTAATTGGAACCAATCTATTTTGAGAACATATTACAATGATTCCAAGAATGATATATTTTTTTTATTCAATGTATTTACTCGGTTTACTAAATTTTATCAACATCTAAAACTAATTATTGACCCGAAAGACACACAATTGAATATGTTTAAATTGTTACAGGAAACTGCAACCAACGGAATTGATAAATTATTACAGACGTATAGACATACCGAAAATCCGGCCATATTACATACTCTAAATTTATATAAAAAAATATTCAACGAAGAACCAACTAATCCAAAAATAGAACAGTTGGTCACGGAGACCGGTCACGGTAAACGCAAAGATAGAGATAAAGGTTCTGTCTCGAATTCCACTGCCATTCAAACTCCCACAGACAACCCTGTTGCCACCCCCGTCGCCAATCCAAGTGCCGGGGTAGATATTGATGCGATTTTTGCTAATATAACAAAATTATATTCAGATTCAGAATTATTTATTATTTTTAATACAATTAAATTATTAATTGCCAATCCGGAGAATTTTGCTCATTATTGCGATGGTTTAAATAATATACTCACACCTATAAATACACAAATCCAAAAATGGATTGTCGACAATATTGTATATTAATCGTTTTTTCGCGTATTATCATTACCGTTTATTTTTGTATATAAATTTAACATTCTAATGGAATTATCTCATAATCACTCGCGTCGTTTAACTTCCATTTATAAATCACAGATGGATTTTTATTTAGCGACAATATATGTTCTGGATTGTATACATTATTATTCTCGTCAATATAATAATTAATTCCTCTGATTAATTGAACCCATATATCCACCTTTTTTTCCATTTTAATACGACTCGGTTTAACAGTTTCTTCAAACACCCCAGTCGGTTGCCGTTTAATGTGTGTTCCGCAATAAACATTGCCTTTTTTGTGCTTCCTTGAACATCGAATGCCCTGTGATATTTTGGCAATACATATATCATCATTTGTTCTATCAGATAATGTCGAATTTACATTTGGTTCTTCGGCATTTCCCGCATATCTAATTTCATAATTTTTAATATATTTGACAAACACACTGGTTGTATCTTCGTCTTTATTTTTTATTAAAACCTGATTGTTCGAAATAAATTTTAAAATGTCCTCTTTAAACAGTTCTATTGTATTAGACATTGTATGGATTTAATTGTTGAATAATTCTAGTTCAATTTAATTATTAATAAGTTTAATCAATAATATTTAATGTATAATAACCAAACCGCAAATGCTCCAATAACTTGCGATAAAATGTAAAAAGGTGCATCGGCCCAACTTTGTTTTTTAGTGAGAGCCATTGCAAGTGTTATGGTAGGATTGAAACTCCCCTTAGACAAATTGGATTTGAATGCTATAAAAGAACAGACCGTTATCGCAGTCCCTGTCAAAAATGCATTATTGGTAAAAACTCCAATAATTCCAATTATAACTGCTCCGATAAATTCTACAATACATTCAGTAAATAGCATATAATATTACTAGAGTTAATTTAAATAATTTGAGTTTTTCGGAATCATAAAATCGCTGTGATTTTGTAAATCTGTTACATAATTATTATTGATTAGGAATGGATTTTGACTTACATTTCCTAAATTTACCCGGTTAATCAGTTTTGCATCTACGTCTTCTCTCTTATTGCTCGGTTTAATTTTATAATCATCAAAATTATTGTTGGGCGCGGTAGGTTCGTTCGTTTTTTTCTTTGATTTTTCCGGTGGTTCCCCTTTACACCATTTTAATTCTGCTATTTGTATTTTATCCATTATACTAAAATATAAAATTATTAACAATTCTTTACTTAAAAGACTTAAAGACATACAACACTATATATTGCCCATATGGCGCAATTGGATAGCGCGCTGGACTTCTAATCCAGAGGCTGCGGGTTCGAGTCCCGCTGTGGGTAAAATATGTATTTATAAAGTATGATTGTACTTTATAAACATTCGTCGTTATTAATCGATTTATTATGCGATATATTTATAAAACAAATAAAAATTTCACAATAAAAATAATTTATATATCAGTGATTGAATTTTTATAAATGAGTAACTAACTAATAACTATTAGTATATTATTATTCTATTCTCTTTGCATCGCTAACTGCGGCGTTGCCGCCGTATGTAACTGTATCTTTCTCGTCGTAATACAAAATATCAAACACTAATTTTTCGTCATCGCTCACCACGGTAGTATGCATATCTCCTTCAATTAATTTCCAATTAATGTTCGGCATAACCATTCTAGCCAATTCTATCCCAAAAGATTTATTATACCAATGACATCCGCCCCATAAACAATAATATCTATAATCTTTATCGCGTTCGATATTCATATATGGTTCGATAACGCTGTTTTTGTATTTTCGATATTGTTCATATTTCTCGCTACCAATATAATCATACGTCAAGTCTTCTTCTAAACCAGCAAATTCTCCGCTTTCATAAATTTTAGTAAAATTTATTGGATCATTCTCGTCATTTATTAAAACTCCATTTTCAATCAATAATTTTGTTACACGCTGTTCAATTTCTTCTTCAATATCACAAATCCTGTCACCTCGCTGATAGTAAATAGGATATTCGCCTTTAATATATTTCCATCGTCCTTTATTAAATATATCTATACACTCTGCCTCCTTTTCCCTTAAAATTTTTTTATACTCTTTTTTATTTGTATATTCTAACCCCATTTGTTCATGTGACAATTTGCCTTCTATATACACATTTTTAGAATTTTTCAAAAATCCAATAACTCCTTTTTTAATTGCCGTTTGAATTCGTTCTGTACGCATTACCGGCATACATAGTTGCTCCCAGTTCTTTTTAAAGTTAAAATTACTCATTCTCTGTAAAGTTTGTATTAATAAAATGAATTAATTCAATTTTATTAATAATTTAGATAATTTAATTCAACGGGACACATTCCGTCTTATTGCCTCTCATATAAAAATCATTTTGGTTGCATATATAATTTTTACTTTTCAAAAAATATGGACCCGCGGAATTTCCTTGATATGACCCGGCATTAGCACCCTGGGCACCCCACGCCATATAAAACGAATTCGCGTTATTCGTGATTGTATCATAGTTAAGTTTAAGCATACGCGTACTACTCGACACTGGACCTTGAACCGCAAACTCGGAATTATTTGGTTTATAAATAGTTGTATATTCGTTCTGATTACACGTCTGACTCGCAATGCACTGGTTGCATTCTGCAGAAGTGCCCTTAATATTGCAACTTTTATTACAACTACATCCCTTAATGCATACGCCAGTCACTCTAGTCTGCGGTCCATCTGCGCTATTAGTGGGATACAACGGCGTTCCAGACGGTGATATATAAGTAACTCCTGCCTTGGGCAGTGTAGTTAAATTCTGATTATAAGTCATAGATCTACTTTTCATATATCCTTTCGTGTCGCTGTAATAGGTCTTGCTTACTATCGTAGACGCTGGTTTTATAATCTGGGTTATGGGATTACACGCGACACAATATGGTTTAGTTGTTAAACAATTATAACCAGATTGACCCGCGAACATTTTGAAATTTGTGTCGTTAGATCTTATTATTTTTTCTTTTATGCCAGTGCTACTTGCCGAAATATCTTTGGACGAACAATAACTACAGTTTGTATTATTTACATCTTCTCCAAGATAGTTTGTCCCAGCAGGCGAGTCGTCCGGAATTCCTACACCTGCTCTCCTATAATTGCTTATATTAGTTGAGTTTAATTGTTTGCGCCATTGTTTCAGTGGTCTTGGTTTCAATGTAGGACCAGTTTGATACTTGACCATCTTATCTAGAGGTCGCGCGTAATTAGGTATTATAGAATTCGTTGAAGGTAATGTTCTTACGTTTAATTGAGGTTGAGACATTATTATATACAATTATTTAAATATTTGATTCTCAATCAAATACAATCTCGTTTTTTCCTCCAGGAAGTTCTTTTATTTTTCCAACGATTATTGGAACTCCCTTGGAGTTTTTCGGTAATTTATAAACTATGCCTTCGTCTGTATATCCATATCCTGCTTGTCCTTCAATTCGTCTCAATCGCACTGTGACGTCGATTACATTTTCGGTCTTTTCTTCATTTTCTATATTTGGTGCAAATGAAAGTTTATCGTTCAAATCTCTACCATTGAACGTCAGACATTTCTTGGCGTCCTCTTTATCCTTGGCGTAAATAATACAATCTACCGATGCCTCTTCAACTGCACTCAAAATAGCAAGATTTACCTTTTCTTTTATGTTCGATATTTCATATAAAGTCTGGTCTGTGCTAAATACTGTATCCTTTTTAAGTTTGCTTGAATCGCCGTCCTTTGCATTCATCTTCAATTCCTGTTCTTTCGATATAGTCATTAGATATAAATATACATTTACAGTTTGGTCCGCCTTGGGTAAATCTTTATGACTATCAATCCGCCTTGCTCTCCCAATTACCTGTTCCACTCTTACTGGATGCCAGTAAGGCTCTGTTATGTGTACAAATCTTACATTTTTAAGAGATATACCTTCTGCACCAGAAGAAGTAATCATCATTATTTTTACAATATCTCCATATAGATTGTTATGTTTCACACTGAGTATATCTGCCTCTGTTCCAGATTTTCTCTCTTTATCTAGTCTATTTTTCTCTATTTCTAATGCCGCTTTAATTTTAGGTGGTACAAACTCCCAGTCTCCATTAAATACATTCCTCAATATTTCCTTCTCTTCCTGTTCTTCTGTTCCTGTATATAATATGAATTTCTGTTTGGAGGGGTCCGAAAAAACACTCGGGTCTATATTCCACACAGAACCAGTTTTTGTTATTTTAAACTGAACAAACCCATTTGCTTCGAATACCAATTTTAATATACCAATGCCCTCCAATGTTCTGAATTGACTATAAATTAAACACGACCCTCTATTTTCCTCGTTCGTTACATTTTCAAGTATTCTTAAAAATTTAGGACTATATGTAGCAAGATTATCTTTTGATAAATAATCTGTACCTTCTGCGGTTAGCGTTTTCAGAGCGGTGTTAATTTCTGCCATATACTCGTCCCTATGCTTTTTCTTTATATCTTTGGTTTTTTTGTCTAATTTTTTTCCATCTTCCATTTCCTCTAGGGTTTCTTTTTCTGTGCCACCCTCGAGTATGTCTTCGTCCATCATTTCATCATCATCTTCTACACCAATCGTTTTATCACTTTTAGGTTTTGGTCTCACTAACCCCTTTGGAAAAACAAAATTACAGTACGCTCTAGAAAAAATACGGTATGTAGATGAAATTTCTGGTTCAGCGTCACTCTTCTTAGCACCTTGTTTGGATGCTCTACTTCGTTCTAGTTTTCGTTCTGCTTGTCTCGCCTCTTCGTATATATTGAATTGATCGTTGCTCATAGGAATCTCCTCTACCTTGAAATTCAGTTTTTTATCATATAGAGGCATGCGACTTTCCTGTGCACTTCTAAAATACGAAACAAGTCCAACACTGCGTTTCTTAAACAACGCCATATCTTTTACTTCTCCAGTTTGTTCGTTTATAAACATTGTATTAAATGCTGCAGCAGTGTCTGGCAAAGTATTAGATTCAATCAGAGATGCGTCCGAAACATAATTTAATGTATTAAATATACTCTCGACCTTTTTTATAAAATCGGCGTCTGTTACCTCTCCTAGTTTATCCGATTTTACACCCAAGTAAGGGTGTAATTTATTGCCTTTATTTATTTCATTTATAAACCCGAAGGGGTTACGCATAAGAATAATTTCTCTCTTTTTGCCGTCGGCAACAATATTAGTTTCTACTTTTACAATTTGCACTAACTCCCCTCCACTGCCTTGTGTTTGTATAAATGTATCTTCTGTTATTTTTTGAGTTGGTTTCGCTGCATCTTTTATCGTTAAAGTAAACTTCCACGATTGAATATTTCCTCTTAAAATATTAAACATAATCCCTATTTCGTTTGGATAATTAACAATAGGAGTTCCAGTCAATAATACTATTTTAGAATTTTTAGCAGTTTTAAGACATTTGTAAATAAGAGAAGGAAGCGCGTCTTTATTTTTTATTTTATTTGATATTCTACTAACCAAGTTGTGTGCTTCGTCTATAATAATAACCTTATCATCAAATGGGTTTATGGTCCCATCGCTGGTCATAATACCCCATATCTTTTTATTCAATCCATTGTAGTGTATGAACTTGTATTGTGTATTTATCATTTCCGTAATCTGGTCATTCACGCTTTTTTTCTTGGTTTCGCTAAGTTTAGAATAAGGCGTAGAGGTATCGTCTGAAACCCACAACCCTCCCTTCTTTTCTATAAATTCTGCAGATAAGG
>Ga0315292_10000763_pt1 | contig 15966 bp, 22 predicted proteins | sample YL17G13_0_MG_FD_204029 | JGI IMG/M metagenome (GOLD analysis project Ga0315292, IMG submission 204029) | Sediment microbial communities from Yellowstone Lake, YNP, Wyoming, USA - YL17G13_0 | ecosystem: Environmental > Aquatic > Freshwater > Lake > Sediment | place: USA: Wyoming | collected... | reverse complement strand
CCGAAAATTAAATCAATCCCCAAATTCTCAAAGCCGGCCGACCGGCCGGCCTCGATCGCCTCGACGGCGTCCGGAACCCGGTGCCGGCGGCCCAGAAACATGAGGTCCTCTTCGGAAAAGGACTGCACGCCCAGGCTGAGCCGGTTGAGGCCGGTTTTTCGGAGTTCCCGGGTTGTCTTCCGGTCCAGGTCCCCCGGATTGGCTTCCAGAGTAATTTCACAATCCTCGGAAAGACAAAACCGGTTATGAAAGAATTCCACCAAATCACCCAAGGCGGCCGGGGAAAGCAGCGAAGGGGTCCCGCCGCCAAAATATACGGTATCAAAGGAAGAAAAAAGGCCCTGATAAAGGAGCCCTTCCTTCTTAACCGCCTCCAACCAATCCGGAATCAGGCCCAACGAGGTGGTAGAATAGAAATGGCAGTAGGGACACTTGCTGCGACAAAATGGGACATGAATATATAAACCGGCGGCGGGTTCCCGAAGGGGGGCCATTCATTAATCCCTATTTTTTATAAAACCTGGGAACCAATAAAATTACCACCGTATAGATTTCCAATCTCCCCAGCAGCATATCCAGGGATAAAATCCATTTGGCCAAATGGGGCAGCCCGGCGTAGTTGTCCATGGGCCCAACCGCTCCGATTCCCGGGCCCACATTACCAATGCAGGCCAACGCCGCGGTAAAAGAGGTTACCACATCCACTCCGGAAGCGGCCACGAAAAACGTGGAACCCACCAGGAGAAAGAGGTAGAGGACAAAAAAACCGGTAATCCCGCTCAGCACCTCGGTGGATAAGGCTTCCCCACCTAATTTGAGACGAAAGACCGCCCGGGGGTGTATCAATCGAAGGAGTTCATTGTACGACTGTTTCAGCAGGACGGCGATGCGCATGCATTTCACTCCCCCTCCGGTGGAACCCACCGACCCGCCGATCAACATTAAGAGCAACAGCAGGCATTGTGGCAAGGCCGGCCAGAGCTCATAATCCGCCGTGGCATAGCCGGTGGTGGTCATGATCGAAGCGGCCTGGAAAGAGGCGTATCGAAAGGCTTGCCCGAGGGACGGATAATTTCTTCCATAGGTGTAAAGAGTGATGGCCGCCGTGAAGATAGCCAGAACCCCCAGGAAAAAACGCGCCTCGGGATCCCGCCAGAGGGCCAAAGGCTTCCCGCGAAAAAGCTGGAAATGCAGCGAGAAGTTCAGTCCGCCGATGATCATGAAAATGGTGATGACCGTATCGACGTAGAGGCTTTGATAGTGGGCGATCGAGGCGTTCTTCGTGGAAAACCCGCCGGTGGCGATGGTCCCGAAGGTGTGGCACAGAGAATCAAAAAAAGACATCCCCCCGCCGAACAACAGCAACACTTCAATCACCGTGAACAGACAATAGACTTTCCATAAAATCTTGGCCGTGTCTTTCACCCGGGGTTTCAGCTTGTCCATCACCGGCCCCGGGACTTCCGCCTTGTAGAGCTGCATCCCCCCGACCCCCAGAAAGGGCAATATGGCCAGACCCAGGAGCACAATTCCCATCCCTCCCAACCAGTGGGTCAGGCTACGCCAAAACAGCAAACCGGGAGGAACAATCTCCACGTCCCTGATGACCGAGGCCCCGGTAGTCGTGAAACCGGAAATGGTTTCGAAGATGCAATCCACGGGCGTCTGAAGCACACCGCCCAGATAAAAAGGAAGCCCCCCGAAGAGGGTGGCGGCCACCCAGCAGAGGGTGGTGATGGCCATTCCTTCCCGATGATTAATCGCTTTCCGGGAGTCGGGCTGTCGAAAGCAGAGGTAAAGAGCCAACCCCACCCCGACGGTTAACCCCATGGATTCCAAAAGCGGCCAGAAACCCGGATCCTGGTAATAAATGGAAAAGCCCAGGGCCAGGGCCATGCACAGTCCTATGCAGACCAGCAACCCCCCCAGGGTGTTCAAGATAAACTTCCAACGCATGGCTACCAGGTTCCCCGGTGGGCCAGAACCTGTTCCACGCGGCTGATGCTCTCTCGCGTGGAAAGGATGATGAGCCGGTCATCGGGATAAATGACCGAATTGCCGTCGGGAATGATGACCTCCCGGTCCCGGAAAATACATAGAATCAAGGCCTCCTTGGGAAAGCGAAGGTACTTGAGGGCCTTGCCGGTAATATCGGAGCTTTCCAGAGCCACGGCCTCCAGCACCTCCGCATTGATCCCTTTAATGGAAACGGTGGAAATCACCCGGCCCCGGTGCAGGTAGGGGAAGATTGAATTCATGGCCGCCATTCGGGGGCTGACAATATGGTCGATCCCAATCGCCTCCACCAGAGGCATGTAGCCGATATTGTTGACCCTGGCCACCGTCTTTTGGGCCCCCAGACGTTTGGCCAGCAGGCAGGAAAGGATATTCATTTCTTCGTCCCGGGTCATGGCCACCACTAAGTCCATCCGGCCAATGTTCTCCTGCTCCAGAAAAACCTGGTCGGTAGCATTACCCTGCAACACAATGGTCCGCTGGAGTTGCCGGGAAAGGGTCTGACATCTTTCCGGGTCCTTTTCGATCAGTTTGACATTGTAGCGATTGCCCTCCAGGGATTGGGCCAGTCCAAAGCCGATGTTTCCTCCTCCGAAAATCAAAATATTTTTCAGGGTCTTGCTTTGCCAGCCGAAAGACTTGATTATCTCGCCGAAATGTCTTTCTTCAAAAACAAAATAGACCAGGTCTTCGGCCCGCAGGGAATCATTCCCCTTGGGAACGATTAATTGTTCATCCCGAACAATGGCGGCAATGATAACCGGGTGATTTTTGTATTTTTCAGGCAGCTGGGAAATCTTTACCCCGTTGAGCGGACTGGAGGCGGAAAGATGTTTCCCCACCATTTTGATCTGCCCCCCCACAAAATCATTGATCTCCTCCACCTCCGGGGCATGAATAATCCGCTGAAGCGAATGGATCACTTCGGCATCGGGGTTGATGATGGTATTGATCTTCAAATCCCCGGCCAACTTTTCATGGTAACGCGCATACTCCTCGTTCCGCGCCAGCATGACCTTTTGAATATCCGGGGCGATCAGGTTGGTAAAATAGCAACAGGTCAAGTTAACCTCATCGCTGTCCGTGGCCGCTAAGAGAACATCCGCATGTTTTAGGCCGGCTTCTTCCAATACCCGGGGATCGGAGCCTGAACCCCGGATGGTCATCACGTCCAGATGCTCGATTACCCATTTGAGCACCTCGGGATTCTTGTCAATCATCACGATCTCTTTCCGCTCCGATTCCAGCCACTGGGCCAGGTGGAAACCCACCTCGCCCGCACCGACGATGATCACCTTCACTATTTTCCCCCTTCCGCCCTCAACCCTGCCCTATTTTTCCAAACCCTAACCAAAAATAATTGATCCTAATCGTTATCACTCTTCAGAACCGCCACGAAGGCGCCTTGGGGAATTTCCACGGCCCCCACCATCTTCATCCGTTTTTTCCCGGCCTTCTGTTTTTCCAGGAGCTTTCTTTTCCGGGTAATGTCTCCCCCGTAGCATTTGGCCGTCACATCTTTCCGAAAGGCGGAAACGGTAGAGCGGGCAATGATCGTTCCGCCGATGGCCCCCTGGATGGCGATCTTGAACATTTGTTTGGGAATCTCCTCCTTCAGGCGATCGCAGATCTGCACGGCCCTGATCCGGGCCCTGTCTTTATGGATCATCAGCGACATGGCATCCACCTTCTGGCTGTTGACCAAAATATCCAATTTGACCAGGTCGCTCGGACGATAATCGAGAAAATCATAATCAAAAGAGCCGTAGCCCCGGGTCTGGCTTTTTAGCTTGTCATAAAAATCGTAAACGACCTCGGCCAGGGGCAGGTCAACCTGGATCTCCACGCGACCCGGGGTGGGATAATTGAAATGGGGGGTGCCCCCCCGCCGATCCCGGCACAGGGCCATGATGCTCCCCAAATAGGTGTCCGGGATCAGGATGCTGGCCCGGATATAGGGCTCCTCGGAGAGGGCAATATTCATGGGGTCCGGATAATACTGGGGGTTGTCGACCAGCACTGTCTCCCCGGTTTTGAGGGTGTAGCGATACTGGACGCTGGGCACGGTCATGATGATGTTCTGGCCATGCTCCCGCTCCAGCCGTTCCTGCACGATTTCCAGGTGCAGCAAGCCCAGGAAACCGCAGCGAAAACCCTGGCCCAGGGCGGCCGAGGAATCTTTTTCATAAATCAGGGCCGCGTCGTTCAGCTTATATTTCTCCAGGGCCTCGGCCAGAGACTGATAGTCTTCGGAGGAGATGGGATAGACCGAGGAGAAGACCACAGGCTTCACCTCCTTGAAACCCGCTAAGGGGGCCGTTGCGGGGCGGTTATCCAGGGTGATCGTATCCCCGATCCGGGTATCACTGACGGTTTTAATCCCGGCGATGAGGTAACCCACTTCCCCGGCGGAGAGCCGCGGACGGGGCTCCCGAGGCAGGCGAAAGATCCCTGTTTCTTCCACCTGATAGGCGGCACCGTTATGCATAAGTCGGATAACCTCGCCGGGTTTGACCTCCCCGTCGAAGACCCGGCAGCTCACGATGGTCCCCCGGAAGGGATCGTAATGGGCGTCGAAGATTAAGGCGCTCAAGGGCGCTTCCGGGCTCCCCTGGGGCGGGGGGATGCGCTCCACCACGGCTTCCAGTAATTCCCTGATCCCGATCCCTTCCTTGGCCGAGCAGAGCAGGGCCTGGTCGGAATCCAAACCCAGGTCGATCTCAATCTGCTCTTTCACCCGCTCAATATCGGCCGAGGGCAGGTCGATCTTGTTGATCACCGGAATGATGGTCAGATCCTGCTCCAGGGCCGCGTACATATTGGCCAAGGTCTGGGCCTGGACTCCCTGGGCGGCGTCGATCAGCAGCAGCACCCCTTCGCAGGAAGCCAGGGCCCGGGAAACCTCATAGGAAAAATCCACATGCCCGGGGGTGTCAATCAGGTTGAGGATATAATCCTCCCCTTTCAGACTGGTATAGGGCAGGCTGACGGTCTGGCTCTTGATGGTGATCCCCCGTTCCCGCTCGATATCCATGGAATCGAGGATCTGGTCCCGGAACTGGCGAGCCTCCACTAGACCGGCATACTGGATCAAACGATCGGCCAGGGTGGACTTGCCGTGGTCAATGTGGGCAATAATGCTGAAGTTGCGGATGTTTTTCATGGGCTGAGCAGTTTCAAACCCAAATTCGGGTCTACTTTTCGGATAGCCGGGGTGTCGGTCAGCTCAAACAATATGACTTCGCCGATGTGCCAGATCTTCACCCCGGTCCGGACGCAGCCGGTCACCGTGGCCTCCTCCCGACCGGAGGCGATATGCATATGCAGCACCGGTTTCCCTTCCTCATCCGGGAAGAGCGTCCCGGTCCCGGTGATTTCATGGACCCCGTTCAAGATCTGCGTCATAGGATTCACCGGAACGGCCCGGCCCTTTTCCGGCCCCACCACCAGCTTGCTCCCTTCATCCGCGCCGCCCACCATGATCAGCGCCGCCGCCCGGATCCCCTGCTCCTCGGCAAACCGCTCAATCGTTTCGTGCAGGACCTCTCTATCTTCCAGTCTGATAACAAAAATACGGCCCATCCGGGCCGTGGAGTAGCGCATAATTCCCCCGAGATAAATTAGTATAAAAATAAAAACGAATTTTGAATATCCAACTTCGAATCTCTAATTTGGAGGTTGGGCGTTCGATGTTCAATGTTCGACGTTCGTTTTGGTTTGAAAATCGCCTTTCAAAATCCCTCTAAATCCCCCTTTACCCAAGGGGGACTTTAACTCCCCCCTCAGAAAAAAGGGGGCCGGGGGGATTTTCATGCTTCCCCGGAACCCCGCCCCGGTCCGAAAGTTTATTTCATATTAGTAGAATAGAGGTCGGATGGCAAGAAACAACCGAAGGAACCTTGGTGACTGGAAGCGAACCTTTGGCTTTTAGTCAGCCCGAATGGCTCAACCCCTAATCAGGGGAACGGTATTTTTTTCAAATACGGAATCATGGGTCGCAATTTATTATTTTCTTGCCGTTGCCCTCTTTTATTTCTTGACACCCTGTTCTTAAGTAGCTATTTTAAATAAATAGTAGCTATTTATGGAGAGGAGGCCCCCAATGATCACAGCCGGAGTCAAAGATACCAAAAACAATTTAAGTCGCTATCTGGCCCTGGTAAAAGCAGGTGAAGACGTGGTGATCACCGAACATGGCAAAGTGGTGGCCCGGATTATCAAGGAAGGGGCGAGGAAGCAATCCATCCGCGCCGCCCTGGAACCCCTGATCAGTCGGGGGTTGATTGCCCTGCCGACCCGGGATCTGAACAGGCACGGACTGAAGCCCCTGGCGGTCCCAGGAAAACCGGTTTCTGAAATGGTCATTGAGGATCGCCGATGATCCTCTACCTGGATACGAGTGCGTTGGTGAAAAGGTACTTTTTGGAACAGCAGTCGGATGAACTTCTTTCCAGGTGGGTCCAGGCTGTGAATATCGTCACCTCCTCCGTGGCCTACGCGGAAACCGTGGCTTCTTTTTTTCGCAAAAAAAGAGAGGCGGCCTTTGAGGAAGAGATGATTCAACAGGTCCTGGATGCCTTTTGTCTGGACTGGAAAAGTTTCCTCCGAGTTGAAGTGACCGACGAACTGAATGAAATCGTGCTCCGGGTTGTTGAAAGCTATCCCCTTAGAGGATTTGATGCCATCCATTTGGCCTCGGCCGTTTTAACCCGGGGAAGCCTTCCGGATGATTTCCTTTTTGCCTGTTTTGACCAGAGGTTGGCTCAGGCGGCCCGGGAAGAAGGGCTCGTAACCTTCCCATAACCTGGATTCCCGCTCAGAAGCGCTGCGGGAATGACGCTTCATGATGTGGTGACTATTTTGAGATTATTTCTAACTATTGAATCCCCCGTCGATTTAACCCTTCCGGCCTTCATACAAATAGGTAATCCCACGGGTCAAGGGAAACTTCCGCACTTCCAGGAAAGAGGCCTCCCGGATCTCTCGGACGAAATCATCCGGATAGGGAAAATGCATGATCGATTCGGCCAGGTACTGGTAGGCGTCCGGGTTTTGGGTGAACCGGCGGGCCAGGTGGGGGAGGAGCCGGTTTAAATAAAAGAAATAGATGCTGCGGAAAAACCTACCCTGGGGGGTGGTGAACTCCAGGATATACAGGCCGCCGCCGGGGACCAGGACCCGGCGCATTTCCTGTAATACCCGGGCGCGATCCGGCATGTTGCGAATCCCGAAGGCCACCGTGACCGCATCAAAGCTTTCAGCGGGAAAAGGGATTTCGAGGGCATCGCCCTGGAGAAGATGAATTCCCCCCGACAGCCCCCGTCCGACGATCTTCGGCCGAGCCGCTTCGAGCATGGGTCCGGCGAAATCCAGACCGACCACCTGGATGGGGCCATGGAGCTGGGCCGCGGCAATCGCCAGGTCCCCGGTGCCGGTGGCCAGGTCCAGCAGGCGCCGGGTCTTAAAAAAAGAGAGTTTTCGAACAAGAAACCGCCGCCAGTAAATATCCCGTCCGGCGCTTAAGAAATGATTGAGAAAATCGTAACGGTCGGTGATGGTGGAAAATATCCGTCGGACCTGGCGGATACGGGCTTCATCCGAGGCATCGGGTGCGGGTTCCATTGGAAGGGTTACTGAAAAAAATAAACATCGAACGTCCAACATCGAACATCGAACATCGAATAGGGAATAGGAAAGGAGGAAGAAATCCCGCCGAGGCGGGACCGAATTTTCGATCTTGGACTTATCGCCTTTTCATTCAATGTTGGATGTTGGACGTTCGATGTTCGATGTTCATTTTTCAAAGGAAATAAACAACGCGTCGGTCCGAGGGTCCGTCGCGACAACTAAATCACTCGGACTTTACGGCCTCTTCCTTGGGTTCTTTGTCTTTGGAGATCAGTCCTTTAACCTTGTCCAGGGCTTCCTGGGCCTTTCCTTTTTTCTTTTTGGCCTGTTTCTCCACCCGGCCCACCAGTTCGATGACCGAGATGGGGGCGGCGTCCCCCAGGCGATAGCGCAGTTTGCTGATTTTGGTGTAGCCGCCGTTACGATCCAGGTAACGATTCTTGATCTCTTCAAACAGTTTGTACACCACGTCCTTATCCCGGATAAAGGCTAAAGCCTGGCGCCGGGCGTGGAGATCCCCTTTTTTGGCCAGGGTAATCATTTTATCCGCTTCCAGGCGAAGTTCTTTGGCCTTGGCCGACGTGGTTTCGAGGCGCTCATGCTCAATGAGAGAGGTCACCATATTACGCATCATGGCCAACCGGTGACTGCTGGTTCGACCCAATCTTCTTCCGGCACAATTATGTCGCATGTTCTTCTTCCTTGATCTCTTCAACGGATGGAGGCATAAAGCCGTCAATTTTTATGCCCAAATTCAGCCCCATTTCTTCTAGGATGGCTTTGATTTCATTTAAGGATTTACGTCCGAAATTTTTGGTTTTCAACATCTCGGATTCCGTTTTCTGGACCAATTCCCAGATAAACCGAATATGGGCATTTTTTAAGCAGTTCGCCGAACGAACCGAAAGCTCCAGTTCCTCGACACTTTTATACAAATTGGAGTTAATCTGCTCCTCCGCGGGCTTTTCATCCTCGCCGGTCGGTTCTTCTTTTTCCTCTTCAAAATTGATGAAAATACTCAATTGTTCCTTGAGAATCTTGGCGGCCACCGCGATAGCGTCTTCCGGGGTGATACTGCCATCGGTCCAAATCTCCATGGTCATTTTATCATAATCGGTTATCTGGCCGACACGGGCGTTACTGACCACATAATTCACTTTGGCGATCGGTGAAAAGGAGGCGTCCAGGAAAATCGTCCCCACCGGGGCGTCTTCCGTTTTATTCCGCTCGGACGGAACGTAGCCCTTACCCGCGCGAACCTGCATCTCGACTTTGAACTGTCCGTCTATCGACAGGGTGGCGATATGCTGCTCCGGATTTAAAACCTCCACCTGGGGATCGGTCAGGATATCTTTGGCCTTGACCAGGCCCTCGCCGCTCTTATTGATCCTAATCGTCCGCGGCTCTTCGCCCCGCAGCTTGCAACGCACCTCTTTGAGATTTAAAAGAATATCGGTTACATCCTCCACCACCCCGGGGACGGTGGAAAACTCATGCAATACCCCTTCGATTTTTACCGAGACGATGGCCGCCCCCTGAAGTGACGAGATCAACACCCGCCGCAGGGAATTCCCGATGGTGACCCCATAGCCCCGTTCCAGAGGTTCGCAGACAAACTTGCCGTAGAACCGGCTATGGTCGTCGGGATCCACTTCCAGCTTTTTTGGCCTTATCAGTTCTCTCCAGTTACGCTGCATTGATTCTCCTTATTCCCTCTTCTCAGAACAATGGATGCAAGAATCTACTTGGAATAGAGTTCGACAATCAACTGCTCTTGGATGGGTGAGGTCAACTCTTCCCGTTCCGGGTACGATTTAACCGTACCGGCAAAACCAGCCTTATCCAATTCCAGCCACTGGGGAACCCCTCGACGGGCCACCGCTTCCATGGATTCCAGGATTGAAGCGATTCCCCGGCTTTTTTCCCTGACCGCAATGGTATCGCCCACCCGGATTTGGAAAGAAGGGATATCGGTCTTTCGACCGTTGACCAGGAAATGCTGGTGTCGAACCAATTGGCGGGCTTGATTTCGGGAATTGCTGAACCCTAAGCGGTAAACCGCGTTGTCCAGTCTGCGTTCCAAAAGGATCAACAGGTTGGTTCCGGTAATGCCCTTCATCCGCTCCGCATGTTTAAAGGTTCCCCGGAATTGATTTTCCAGAAGACCGTACATCCACTTGACCTTTTGTTTTTCCCGCAACTGAACGGCATATTCGGAGTGTTTGCTCCGGCCCTGACCGTGCTGCCCGGGCGGATAATTCCGTCGATCGATGGCGCACTTGTCGGAATAACAACGGTCCCCTTTCAGAAACATCTTCATATTTTCTCTGCGGCATAACCGACAGACCGAATCCCTATATCTGGCCAACCTTTTCCTCCTTACGGCTTATTAGGTTCATACGACTGGTTACACCCGCCGGCGTTTGGGCGGACGGCATCCGTTATGGGGGATAGGGGTCACATCCCGGATCAGTTGAACCGTGAAGCCGGCGGCCTGCAGGGCCCGCAAAGCCGCTTCCCGGCCCGCGCCCGGTCCCTTCACGAAAACGTCGATGGTTCGCATCCCATGCTCCATGGCCCTTTTGGCCGCATCTTCCGCCGCCAACTGCGCCGCAAAGGGGGTGCTTTTGCGGGAGCCCTTAAAACCCTTGGTCCCGGCACTGGCCCAAGACACCACGTTTCCTATCGGATCGGTAATGGTCACGATGGTATTATTAAAGGTGGATTGGATATGGGCGATGCCCATGGGGATGTTCTTCTTCTCTTTTTTCTTTTTTATGGTCTTTTTGACTTCCTTGGCCATGCAATTCCCCCGATCGTTATTTCTTCTTTTTGCCCGCTAAGGTTCGGCGCGGGCCCTTGCGGGTCCGGGCGTTGGTATGGGTCCTTTGTCCGTTCACGGGCAGGGACTTCCGGTGCCTTAGCCCCCGATAGGTTCCCAAATCCATAAGCCGTTTGATGCTCATGGAAACTTCCCGGCGCAGATCGCCTTCCACCTGAAAGTCCGCATCCACCACCTTACGGATGCTGGTAACCTGGGCTTCCGATAGCCGGTCGGTTTTGATGTCCGGCGATACCTGCGCTGCGGTTAATATTTTACGTGATACGGATCGGCCTATTCCGTAGATATAGGTCAAGGCCACTTCGATCCTTTTATTTTTTGGCAAATCAATTCCGGCTATTCTGGCCAATTGGCTTTCCCCCCTTATCCTTGGCGCTGCTTATGCTTGGGATTGTCGCAAATCACCCGGACCACGCCTTTACGCTGGATGATTTTGCATTTGGAACAGATCTTTTTAACCGACGCTTTGACCTTCATGTTTTCCTCGTGGGGTGCTGGGTTAGGTTATTTGGTGCGGTAGATAATCCGACCCCGGTTAAAATCATACGGGGAAACCCCGACGGTGACTTTATCCCCCGGCAGAATCTTGATAAAGTGCATTCGCATCTTCCCCGAGATGTGGGCCAGGAGCCGGTGCCCGTTAGGCAATTCCACCCGGAACATGGCATTAGGCAGGGTTTCGACTACCGTACCCTCGACTTCAATGGCCTCTTCTTTCGCCATAATTCCCTTCAAAAAAGTAGGTTCTGGGATCCCGACTCACTTAAGATCCGGCACCCGTTTTCGGTTACGGCTACCGTGTGCTCAAAATGAGCCGATAAGCTGCGATCTTTGGTCACCGCGGTCCAACCGTCGGAAAGGATCTCCACCTCAGACCCGCCGGCATTGACCATGGGTTCAATGGCCAGGACCATCCCAGGCTTTAAAACCGGGCCTCGACCGGCGGTGCCGAAATTCGGAATCTGCGGGTCTTCGTGGAGGGCCTTTCCGATCCCGTGACCCACAAAATGACGCACCACGGAAAACCCCTGATTTTCCACGTGGGTCTGAATGGCCTCCGAGACATCCCCCAACCGATTGCCGGCCTTAACCCGATCCAGGCCCAGAAACAGGGCCTCTCGAGTGACTCGAATAAGCTTCCCGGCCACCGGGGGAACCGCCCCAATGGCCACGGTCAAGGCCGCATCCCCGTAATAGCCCTCACAACAGACCCCGAAATCGATGCTGACGATATCCCCGGACGCCAATTTGCGGCCTGAAGGAAAGCCATGAACCACCTCTTCGTTTACGGAAACACATAAACTGTAAGGATACCCATGATACCCTTTAAAGGCCGGCAGCACTTTTTTTTTTTTACAGTGCCGGTGCGCCAACTCGTCCAATTCTTGGGTGCTCACCCCCGGCACCAATCGTTCTTTGACGGCCTGAAGTATTTCGGCCACCACCCTCCCCGAGACGGTCAACCGTTCCAGTTCCCAGGGAGATCTGATGACAATCATCCCCATCCCTTAGGACAAGATCTGGACGATCCGTTCAAAGATCTGCTGAATGCTGCCGATCCCCTCGATCTTGCGCACCAATCCCTTTTCCTGATAATACTGGATCAGCGGAAAGGTCTGGGAATCATAGACTTCCAGACGATTGCGCACCGTGTCCTCATTGTCGTCGTCCCGCAGATAGAGTTCGCCCTGGCACTTGTCACAGAGATCTTTATTCAGCGAAGGGTTAAAAATAACATGGTACATAGCGCCGCATTGCCGACAGGTCCGGCGCCCGGTCAGCCGTTTAACCAATTCGTTCTGATCCACCTCCACGGAAATCACATGATCGATCTGGGAATTCATTCCCGCCAGCACCTTATCCAGGGCCAGGGCCTGGGCCACCGTCCGGGGGAAGCCGTCCAAGATATAGCCCTTTTGGCAGTCCGGTTGTTGGAGACGCTCCCGGGTGATCTCAATAACGACTTCATCGGGAACCAAGAGTCCCTGGTCCATAAATTCTTTGGCCTTCAGTCCCAGGGGCGTCCGTTCCTTCAAATTCGCCCGGAGGATGTCCCCGGTGGAAATTTGAGGAATCGCATACTTCTCAATCAACATTTTGGCCTGGGTCCCTTTGCCGGCGCCCGGCGGTCCTAAGAGAATCATATTCATACGCTGATTTTCCTCCTTTAGTGGATAGAAATTACCGTTTAACGCGACCCATCCCTTTTTTCATAAACCCTTCATAATGGCGGGTCAACATATGCGATTCGATCTGGGCCATGGTATCGATGGCCACCCCGACGACGATTAACAAGGCGGTCCCGCCGAAATAAAAGGGGACTTTAAAACGGTAAATCAACACCGTGGGCAACACACAGACGATGGAAACGTAAAGCGCCCCGCCAAAGGTGATGCGGGTCAGCACATGGTCGATATGATCGGCCGTCCATTTCCCCGGGCGGATCCCGGGGATATACCCGCCGTATTTTTTCATATTCTCGGCCACATCCACCGGATTGAAGGTGACGGCCGTGTAAAAATAGCAAAAGAAAAAAATGAGCCCCACATAAATGAGGGAGTATAGCAAACCGCCCACCCCCATATAATCCCGCACGAAACCGCTCAACCATTGAATCTGAATGAACTGGGTGATGGTAGCCGGAAACATGAGAATTGAGGAGGCAAAAATCGGCGGAATGACGCCCGAGGTGTTTATTTTTAAGGGCAAATGGGTGCTTTGACCCCCATAGACCTTCCGGCCCACTACCCGCTTGGCATACTGCACCGGAATTCTCCGCTGGCCGCGTTCCACAAACACAATAAAACCCACCACGGCCACCATCAGCAGGATCAGCAGGATGATAAAAATAAAATTCAATTCCCCCGTTCGCACCAGTTGTCCGGTGTTGGCCAGCGCCGTGGGCATGCGGGCTACAATGCCGGCAAAAATGATCAAGGAGATGCCGTTGCCGATACCCCGCTCGGTGATCTGCTCGCCCAGCCACATAATAAAAGCAGTTCCCGAGGTCAGGGTGATCATGGTCATTAATCGAAAGGACCAACCCGGGTCGATCACCACGCTGCCCCCGCCGGGACTGCCCATGCTTTCCATGCCAATGGCAATACCCAGGCCCTGGAAAATCGATAAGACCACGGTCCCATACCGGGCGTACTGGGTGATCTTCTTTCGGCCGGCATCCCCCTCTTTCTTGAGTTTTTCCAGGTAGGGAATGACCACCGTCAGCAAATCCAGGATAATGGAGGCGCTGATGTAAGGCATAATGCCCAAGGCAAAGACGGACATATTCTCCAAGGCCCCACCGGAGAACATATCAAACAAGCCGAAGAGGGTCCCCTGGGCCCGCTTGAAAAAAGCCGCCAGGGCCGCCGTGTCGATCCCGGGCGTGGGAATATGGACCCCGACCCGGTAAACGGCCAGCATGGCCAAAGAAAACCAAATCTTCTTTTTTAGTTCCGGGATCTTGGTGATGTTTTGAAAACCGGTGAGCACTTAGATCTCCTCTACCGTGCCTCCGGCGGCCTCAATTTTTTGACGGGCCCCCTGACTGCATTTGGTCACCTTGATAAACAGGGGGGATTGAATTTCACCATGGCCGAGCAATTTCACTCCGTCTTTCAGACGCCGGATGACCCCCTCCTTCAACAGGATGGGGATATCGACCGTGGCCCCCCCGGCGAAGGGTTTTAAATCCCGAATATTGACCAGGCAATAATCCATTTTATGCAACGGTTTAAACCCCCGTTTGGGCAGGCGTCGCTGCAGGGGCATCTGCCCCCCTTCGAAGCCCGGTCGGAGGTGGGCTCCCGACCGTGATTTCTGGCCCTTCATCCCCCGGGTGGCCGTTTGTCCATGCCCCGATCCTGGCCCCCGGCCGACCCGCTTGGGTTTCTTTCTTGAGCCCGGGGCCGGGGATAAATGGTCTAAGCCGATCACTTTGCCTTGCTGTCCCGATTCCATGCTTTCTCCGTTTCAGTTCCTTGATAATTCTTTCACTTCCACCAGGTGGGAAATTTGGCGGACCATCCCCCGGATTTCCGGGGTGTCCCGGCGGAGAATGACCTGGTTTATTTTGCGCAAACCCAAACTCATCAGGGTGCGCCGGTGTTTGGGGGGTCGACCGATCCCACTCTTGCGCAAGATAATTTGAATCTTCTTCTCTTCCATGATCCTTACCTGATCTCCGCTACGGATTTGCCCCGCTTCTGGGCGATGGTCTCCGGGCTGTATAGATTTTTCAGGGCTTCCAAGGCGGCCTTGATGACATTATGGGGGTTGTGGGACCCCAGGCATTTAGTCAGGATGTTCTGGACCCCTCCGGCCTCCATAACCGCCCGGACCGCCCCCCCGGCAATAATCCCGGTCCCCCTGGAAGCCGGTTTCAATAATACCCGTCCGGCGCCGAAGCGACCGATCACTTCATGGGGAATGGTCCGGTCCACCAGAGGAAAATCCTTCATATCCCTTTTGGCCTTTTCCATGGCCTTACGGATGGCCTCCGGCACTTCCTTGGCCTTTCCCAAGCCGCTGCCCACTTTCCCGTTGCCGTCGCCGACCACGGCTAAGGCACTAAAACTGAAGCGCCGTCCGCCCTTGACCACTTTGGCCACCCGGTTGATATGCACCACCTTATTGATCAATAGTTTATCGGTCGTATTGAAGTCTGACAATCGTCCCTCCCCCCTAAAATTCTAATCCGGCCTCTCGGGCGGCCTCGGAAACGGCCTTTACCCGTCCGTGATAGAGAAAACCATTCCGATCAAAAACCACCTTTTTAATCCCCTGGGCGATGGCTTTTTGGCCTAGCAGGGTTCCCACCTTTTTGGCCATATCCGCCTTCTTCCCGGCCGGTAAACCCTTGAGCTCCGGGCTTAAACTGGATACCTGCAGCAGGGTTCGGCCGGAAGTGTCCACAATGATTTGGAGATAAATATGGCGGGCGCTTCGAAACACCGATAGCCGGGGACGGTCCTCGATCCCCCGGATTTTCTTCCGCACCCTTTTTTTACGCTTCAAATGGGCCAATTTTTTCTTTTCAGACGTTTCCATAAGTCCTTGTTCCCTTACTTGGAGCCGGTCTTCCCCACCTTACGGCGGACAGTTTCTTCAGCATAGCGAATCCCCTTACCCTTATAGGGTTCCGGTGGTCTGAACTTGCGTATTTGGGCCGCGGTCAGTCCCAAGAGGTCACGATCAATTCCCCGGATGACAATCCGAGTCTGTTTTTCTACTTGGGCCGATACCCCCTCCGGAAGCGGATAGATCACGGGATGGGAGTAGCCCAAATTCAGCACCAGTCGCTCGCCCTGCAGTTCAGCCCGATAGCCGACCCCCTGTATGTCCAGGATCCTTTCGAAACCTTCGGATACCCCTTTAACCATGTTGGCCAGCAGGGAACGGATCAAACCGAATTGCGCTTGGATTTTATTCGATTCGGCCAAGGTCCTGACCAACATTTGATCTCCCTGAATCGATACCTC
>Ga0315292_10000760_pt1 | contig 15988 bp, 15 predicted proteins | sample YL17G13_0_MG_FD_204029 | JGI IMG/M metagenome (GOLD analysis project Ga0315292, IMG submission 204029) | Sediment microbial communities from Yellowstone Lake, YNP, Wyoming, USA - YL17G13_0 | ecosystem: Environmental > Aquatic > Freshwater > Lake > Sediment | place: USA: Wyoming | collected... | reverse complement strand
AAACCGGATCAATAAATACAATTTCGAAAAATGAAAAAGTACTATTCGCTGATTCTGCTTTTAATGGCGTTTTCCTGTTCAGCCCAGGATACTAAAAAAGCAAATAAAGAGCTTGCTGCACAGATTGCAAAAAACGAATACATTCCTTTTGTAAAGTCAAAAGCACTGGAGGTAATGAAAACCGGATTTAATGCCGGCGATGGTTACCGCGAAGTGTGGATCCGTGATTACAACACCTTTATTGAACTGGCCGCACAAGTTTTTCCCAAAGAAGAACTAAAAGAAAACCTTTTGGTTTTTTGCAGGATGCAGGGTGACGATGGAAACATCATCGATGGTTTTACACCTGCCGAAAAAATCGGGAAAGGCGAAACTGACTTCAGTTATTCGAAACTGGAACCTCGTTATGCCGCCCACAAAAACACCGTGGAAACCGATCAGGAAAGTTCACTGGTACAGGCGGTTTACAAATACATTCAGTTAACCGGCGATAAACCAATCTTAACTAAAAAAGTAGGCGAAAAAACCGTAGCCGAACGCCTCGAATGGGCCATGGACTTCCTGATGCAAAACCGTTTCAATCAGCAATACGGGCTTATCATTGGTGCTACCACTGCCGACTGGGGCGATGTGCAGCCCGAACACGGCTGGGGCGTGGATCTGGATAACAACACCCACAAGGCCATCGATATTTACGACAACGCCATGTTTATCATTGCCCTGAACAACCTCACAGAGATGATTCCTTCGGCTAAACAGAAATGGAACCCGATGAAGGAAAGTATTGCTAAAAATTGTCGTAAACACTTGTGGGATAATGAAAAACAAAAGTTCATCCCCCACATTTATCTCGAAAATGGCTCACCATTTCCATCTGATTTTAAAGAAAAAGAGATTTATTACTTTGGCGGAACGGCCATTGCCATTGAAGCAGGACTGCTTTCAAAAAAGGAAATAAAAGTTTCGCTCGATGAAATGATTAAGCGGGTAAAACAAGCCGGAGCAGGTTCAATCGGGCTTACACTTTATCCTCCTTATCCTGCAGGTTATTTTGCCAACAAAATCATGAATCCGGAGTACAGCTACCAAAATGGTGGCGACTGGACCTGGTTTGGCGCCCGCATGATTCAACAACTGATTCGCTACGGATTTATGCAGGAAGCCTATGATCAGATTCAACCCATGGTTAAACGAGTTGTTGACAATAACGGTTTCTTCGAATGGTATTCGGTGGATAATAAACCTCGCGGTTCGGGCACTTTCCGTGGCGAAGCCGGTGTGCTTTATACAACAATTGTGATGTTTGAAAAAGCAACAAAACAAACCTTACGAAATTGTTCAATTTCAATCATTAAAGTAAAAGTTGGGGAAAAATGAAAAAAATAGTTATTCTTTCCTTTCTGGTAATAATTCTGGGCTTTCGTTCCGCAGAGAATAAAGTAATTTGGCAAATAGGCGAAAACGATAACAGCGGTTCTGAATTTGCACTGGCCCCAAATGGATATGCTAAATTTATTGAAAAGGATTTTGGCTGGGAAGACCGCTATTTTCTGATTGGCACATCGGATGTAAAAGTAGATTGGCCCTATGTTTTACCCGGACCTGGCGACCAATGGGGTGGAACAGGAGGAACTTCCGGTTGGCGCTCACATGCCTTGAACATTCTTTTCGGCCTCGACAAGGCTCCCAAATCAAGAGAATGGAAACTGATCGTCGATTTATTCGACATGAACAACAAAGATACCACAGTTTTAAAACTCTCCCTTAACGGAAAATCCTGGAAATTTGGATTGCCCAAAGGCAGCGGAAAAAACTCCATTGAGGACAGCACTTCCGCTGGGAAAGAGTTTGTGATTGAAATTCCCATTGAAAGTGAGCTGATAAAAACGGGAGGCAATGAAATCAATCTGACAACCTTGGAGGGTTCGTGGGCCCACTAAAACAGAGCGAGAGCGTGAGCGGGAGCGAGCGAACTCACTCTTTTTTCTCGCACTCGCACTCACACTCACACTGTCAACCATTTAGAACATTTATAATAGCGACAGCCAGTGAGGCTGTGAACACTCTCGTTCTTTTTTCTCAAGCCTCACTCTCACACTCACACTTTTCCCATTGTGCCAGGTTTACGCCAGGTTTTGGGTGGTTTTCAGGGAAATCTCCATGACTGAGGAGGGGTTTTATATGACTTTTGATTTTGAGAATTCGGTACCTTCCTTTCAGGTGAGAGGAATCGAAGTAAGGAAGTCAGGATTTTAGACTCAATTGGTAGGATTAGTCTTCCTGGTTTCCAGAATTCTTAAAACCAATTCGCTTACGATTCTTCTGATCCAATTCCTGCTGTTTGGCTTCCTCCAATTGGCCCATATAATCAAGAATCGATAATATCTGGACATCGTGATCGGCTATATTATGCTCCATTCTCTCTAATCTGTATAGTATTTCTTTATTTGAAATCATTATTTCACGCATACGGATGAAAATTCTTACTATCTGTAGATTGACTTTGATTGCTCTGTCACTATTCAATACGCTGGCCAACATAATTACTCCGTGTTCTGTAAACGCAAAAGGGGAAACACGAAGCCCCATTATTTCGCTATTGGAGGTGCCAAATTGGTGCCTCCATTCAGTAAGCTCTTCTTTTGAGAGTACGAACATAAAGTCTTCAGGGAAACGATCCATGTTCCTTCTGACAGCTCTTTTTAGCTGCTTTGTTTCAACTTCATATAGTTCTGCCAGATCTCTGTCTAACATCACTTTTTGACCCCTGATCAGATATATCTTGCTCATGATCACTTCATCCGGAATCATTATATGCGCGACTCTCTTTGCCATTATTTTGTGAAATAAAATGTAAATGTAGTTATTTAAGATTGGAGGTGCCAAATTGGTACTACCAATTATTAAAGCTGATGGAACATAATCATTTTAAATTTCCAGATCAGATCACAAGTATCCTCTCACACTCACTCTGCTTTAAGTTCCTTCACTAGAAAATATCCCTCAACTCACCAAAATAACTTCAATTCTGAAATTATCAACGCTCGTCGCTCAATGCTCGACGCTCATTTTCCTTTCACGCCAGAAATCCGGGGCGATTTTCCTTAGAAGAGGGCAAAATACAATGAAGTTTAGACACTTGAATCATCCAGCAATCTTGATTATATTTAGCCGTTTTAAATTCCCTATTCAAATCGGGTGTTAAATCCTATTGTTTATAAATGAATGTTATACTTTGTCAGACCCTCTTTTGAAGTGGTTAAAAAAGGACGGATTTTAAAGTAACTGATTATTAGTAAAATAATTATTAACTTTCCTTTAAAATCTTAGTGGTTTGTTTAAAAATGAAAGATCAACCTTTTTTTCAGGATAAAGTAGTTATAATCACGGGAGCATCATGTGGTATCGGTCGGGCTACAGCTTTGATTCTTGCACAACTAAATGCAAAAGTGGTTCTGGCTTCAAGAAATGAAGAAAAATTGAAGGCTTTGAGACAAGAAATTGAGTCTAAGGGAGGACAGGCTTTGGTAATCCAAACAGATATCAGTTCATTTGAAGACACACAAAGAATGGTAATGGCAACAATTTTAAAATGGGGTAAAATAGATATATTAATAGCCAATGCAGGAGCATATATTCAGGATGTCAGTCATGAAATTAATATTGAGTCCTTTGAGGAGTCTTTTAACATAAATTTTTTTGGTACATTACATTCTATAAAAAGCATTCTTCCTGAAATGAAGCGGCAGGGGAAAGGTCATATTGTAATTGTAAACAGTCTAGATGCCAAAAAAGGTATAATTGGTGATTCTCCTTATGTTGCAGCAAAATCAGCGTTGGATGGATTCGGGGATGTCCTGCGTCAGGAGCTTAAAGGTGATGGAATAAGAATGACTTCAATTTATCCAGCTCGTGTTGATACACCAATGATTGAAAAAATAAGAGTACCCTGGATATCTCCGAAGATTTCTCCCTTTAAAGTAGCGAAAACTATTGTTAAAGGAATCAAAAGAAACAAAGCTATTGTTATAGTCCCTTCTTCAAACTTCCTGCTTGGATCATTAAATAACATATTTCCTCGTCTACTCGATTGGCTTTATTTGAAATTAAGAATTGAAGGACTTAATGTCGAATAATTGAAGGATTTAAGTCCGTGGTCTAGACCATAGTTAGCCATCTCAAACTCATCCATTATAAGTAGAGTTAGATCCTTGTTGTTTAGTAATGTATGTTTTTTGTTATCAGACCTTCTTATAGTGGTCAAAGAAGGACGGATTTTTTGATCGAAAAAATGAGTTGTAGATATTTCTCACCCTAAAAGAGCATCATCAAACAAACACTGATGCAGCAAGAATGTAGATATTTATCAGTATATTAATACTTTATAAAAATCAATATGCCTCAAAATAATATCTTTCGGGGCACATTGATTAATTTAAACTGATTATTTAGCCCTTACATAATTATATTTCATTACAGCCTTCCCATTCATAAAATAGGTTTCTGAATAAGCATTTGGAGAGGTAAATTCTCCATCCATTTTAAAGGATGACTTGTCAGGATTTGCAATATCACTATAATGGGTGATAACATATTTATTATTTGATGTAAACCATAATGCCCATATCTCCATATCCATTCCTTTAAATAAATTAGCCGCAAGATATTTGTCAATTTTACTATCATACCCGAAAAGTTGCTTGCCTTCCGAAATTATTTTGTCTTTTGTTACTGTCTTAAAATAACATTCAAATCCTGTCCCAAATGCTATTGCATCCCAATAACCAACAGTATCTTTTGCCATGTCAATCTTCCAATTACCGATGAATTGCTTCGTAAGTTCAATCTGATTGAGTTTTGTCGTGGTGGTTTGTGCCTGTACTCCTTGTAATAAGAATAATAGGAATACAGCAACTGAGAGGCATAAACAAAATTTTTTCATTTGATTGAGTTTTGGTAATAGATAAAATAAATAACTGTAAGTCAGAAATATGATACAAGTTACACCTCCTAAAAACCAAAGTCAAATATATTTTTAACACCGCATAATTACTTATTGTTTACTCGAGTATGTTTCGTATTTTCAGACCGTCTTCTGAATTGGTCAAAGAAGGACGGATTTTGAAAGAATTAATTTGACGATCGCGACAACAATAAAATATCTTATCAGGAATAAATACCATGTTATGCTGAAAACTCTATCGGTTTAAATTGATGAATGATATCATTCATTATCGTTCCAGTTTTGTGGATTATCCAACATATATTTTCTGATTCGTTTTAACTGTCCGCTAGAACAAATAATAGTATCGTAAAATCTTGGCTGCCAGGAAAAATGATTGTCTGATTTGTGGACATTTTTTGTTACTGCGGATTTATACGAACGTACAACGACCGATAATGAACCTGATTTCGGTGAAATGAATGACATTGTTTCGGTTGACACATTAGTAGCATCATCTGGTGGTAGGGGCGTTGCATGCAACGCCCCTACAATCGTTGTTCCGAAAAATCGGTTAATAACAATGATCCCATGTATATGATTTGGCATCACAACGAATGCATCCAGACCGATAAACGGAAAATGAACCGGTATTTCATACCACATGTGAGCTGCAATGTGTCCGATTTCAGATAGATGCATTTTACCATCTATCACCTTACCAAACCATTCCTTAGTCCCTGTCGTATGGATCGTAATAAAATATTTCCCTGGTAGGGAGTAATCCCGGCCGGTATAACGCAACGAATTGTTTCGGAATCTATTCCTGGACAACGAGCACATAAATCCAAATGCAGCTATTTAAACAAGATACGAAGCTTTTTTGATTATTTAAAATCCTGAGTTAAATCCTTGTTGTTTCCAACTGTATGTTATACTTTGTCAGACCTCCTTTTGAAGTGGTCAAGAAAGGACGGATTTTACTGGTTGTTTTAAACTCAAAATATTTTCTGGCAGAATAAAAGAAGTAGCATCTCCTGTTTGCGGAAAAAACATGTCTCTGCATTATTAGCTCGCTTGAGCAAAATGGAAATGCCGCTTAAATCAAATTTCTACAGAATAAATCAATTGTGCAAATAAAATCCAATTGGATTCATTGATTTGGCAGGGGCTTATTTATTGAATACTGCAAATGCTTGGATTTTTTGCATAAATTGTATTAAAATTTATGACTATGGCAAACGATACACCAAAACTTCCGACCGATGTTGAAACGCTTCTTGTCCTGAAAGATATCCGATTTTGGATTAAATTCTGGAGTATAATAGGTGTTATAGTACTTATTATATCAGCAATTGTCTTTTTAGTTAACCTAACTTATTGAGAACCATCTGCTCTTGTCATTACTGGCAGGGGTTTATGGTTACCTTACATGTCTTGGTGCAACATTATAAAAGGTTCAGACAATGGAACTTGAATCAGGAGATAGTAATGAGTAAGTATCAGGTTTTAATCTCCCAGTTGATGTAATAACCACATCATAATGTATGTTAAGTTTTCTCAGACCTTCTTATAGTGGTCAAAGAAGGACGGATTTTCCACGCAATTTCAGGATGCAGGAAGTTTGAGGTCTGCGACTGTTAGCGATAGTTTCTATATCTTTTAATAATATTTTTCAATACCTCCAAAGCCTGCGAGTAGTTTATTTTCCCTTGTCTTCTTAATGAAATTATTTAGTCTTTTTAGAAACTCATCAGGGCGGTTTCTTGCGCCATCTATATAGGCTATCCTTATTCGTTTGTATGAATCTGAGAACTCTTGATAATTTCTCAAGACTATTATATCCTTTCCAATTTCAGCAATGATGTCATCAGGGAAATTAAATTCTTTCCTAATTATTCCTTGAATAGAATCTACAAGCGAGTAGTGAATTAGCATATTATCATATAACCAGCGTAGCCTCTCAATATTAGCTTGAGAGTATCCAGTTTTCGGATTTCTCCTTGAAAATCGTTGCATCGTATGGTTAGTGTCTAATGTTTTATTCCTGCTGTCTATCCAACCAAAACATAAAGCCTCTTCTACAGCATCATTGTATTGAAGGCGCTTTTCTCCACTTGATTTCTTTGGGTAAACTAACCAAACTTCTTTTTCTAAATTGAAATTCTTTAATAGCCAATTCCGCCATTCAATTCTCGTGTTTATATGTAATATATTACCTTTCAATACCATCCTGTCTAACAAGTCATTTGCTTAAATTACCGCCCATGTGTTATATATCATCTAAAGGTAGATGTATTTTACCAAAAATGCTGTCTTTGTCTATCTGAAGTGGATTTATTTCTGACTGAAAAACCCTTGTATTTGACCATAGTTGGCCGAATTATTTTTGCCACAGTAATCCAGAGTTAAATCCTCGTTGTTTACTCATGTATGTTACGAGTTTTCAGACCTTCTTATAGTGGTCAGAGAAGGACTGATTTTACACTAAGTATCAGGTTACAAGCGAAAAGTGGCCAAACTGAACTGCTCTTTTAATAATATAGTAAACCCTTGCTATCTGGATACAGAAGCTTAAATTAAATAACAAAATATAGGATTTTTTAGGAGTTAGCTGGTTTTAAGAAACGAAAATACCCTAACCCCAAGGCGAATATTAACCAGAGTGCTACATTAGCCCATCCTACTGCATTAACATTACCAGACAACTGCCCGAGAAGAGCTACAATAAAACCAATAGTGTCGGCAATACAGAGTGAAAGAGTAATACCTTTGAGTGCATTCCAGTCTGTATTTCTGCAAAACCAGAGAATAAGACCGATTCCAATAAAGGCTGCTCCAAAGAACCTTGTCATGATTAATCCATCAGGGTCAGGAGTGATCTCATAGATTGAACCAACAGTAGTCGGTGCCAAAGCAAATCCTATACCGAATACGATACAGATAATAGCTTTCAACATTAAAAAAGTACTGAGTTTCATAATTTGCCCTCCCATATTAAGTTAATAATAAAAATTTTAACACAAGTTATGCCTTGAAATATAGAAAGTCAAGTAAATTGATGAAAATATTAAATCTGGAACCTATACTGACCATTTGGCTGTTCAAATTGACCACCTAAACTCTGGAGTTAGATACTTGTTGTTTCGATATGTATGTTTAGTGTTATCAGACCTCCTTTTGAGGTGGTCAAAGAAGGACGGATTTTAAACTTCGTTTCAGGTTCTAGGAGGTTTAATTTTTGCTTTTAAAACTATGTAAAACATATTCTGATTGGTCAGGTGAGGCTCTGGTAAGCTGTATGGATGGACTTTTGCCCAATGTCAATATTACGGAGCTAAAAGTGAAAACGGCTTCGCCATTTTTATACACCCTGCAAACTGGATTTATTAGATTGTCTTTTGAACGAAGTGTTTCTTTGATCAGATTAATTGAAAGATTACTATCGGGCAGCGTAAGCCTGTTTTTGAGCGAAGTAAAACGTATGAAGCTATTGTCATCTTTTGCTTCACCTGACAATATTTTCTTTAGGCTTTCTATATACCAGGGTTTTAAATCATCATTGTTTAGTGGATGATTTGTGTGGTACACCAATGATGGATTGTTAGCGTCAGGCAAAAAGCGTACAACCTTGTTTGCTGAAGCTTCAAAGTCATATACGCTATCAACAGTTCCTATGATATAGTTTTGTCCAGAGGCGTGTTTGATTGTTTTTATAAATTTCAATGCACTTATTCCATCTTGTTTGGATAAAATTCCTCTTATTACATAGGCAACAGGAAGTCCATCAGAACTGGCTTCTAATTGCATTAAAGTATTTACACACACACCAATGCCTTTAGAATTGATTCCATTTAATGCGATTAAGCCTGCACAACTAAGAAGATACTGTTCTGGTTCATCGTTGTAAGAAGAAATATGAAATAATACTTGATAGCCATTCATATAGTTTTCCAAGTCCATATTTTGAGCTATGTATGCTGGATGAGAATTTGTGGCAGCGATACCAATTCCACTACAATGATGGTTTTCTGGATTTTGTAATTTGTCAATATAAACCCAAAATTCATCAACAAGTTGAAAACAAAATACATCTTTAAAAGATTGACCTGTGCTTTTAGAAATGCCTTTTAACTCATCAAATAATTCTGGTGTCCATTTCTTTATTGCAGGCTCAAAATTGGTGGCTCTGTAAAACATTGATATTACTGAATCAACATTTAGATTTGTACTGAGTTGAATATTCTCTTTCCATTTCTTAAAAACTTCCGCAATTTCATTTCTTAAAGCATTGCCGTGCTGTAATCCACGCTGATATCCATTCCCACTTAATTCAATTACAGGTACTTCTTTATTTCTCGAAATTAGTTGCTCTGTTGATTGTGAAAACAAATTCTCACAAGCTATTATAAGAATGATACTCAAAAGAAAAAAGCCAAATCCGTTTTCGTTTTTTTTCATAACTAGGATATTAAAGATTTATTGAATTATTTTAAAATAGCAAGCTCATCCTGCAATACGGCAACAAACTACCTCACCCAGCATAAGAGGTTATCGTAGTGGCGATAGCTTATAAAGATGTCGTACTCAAAACCGGAAATCGGACTTTACATTATAGTTATTAATTACAATTCTTGAAATCGAAATATAAACTAAATAATTGAGTGTAAATTTTATTTGATTGTTAAATGTTTAACAGTATATATTCATCTCCCAAATTTGGTAATTATAGTAACAGCTGGAAAATCCAGCGACCTACCCATATTTTGGCCGGAATAAATTGACCACCAAAATCCAGAATTAAAACTTTATTATTTCGTTATGTATGTTAAGTGTTGTCAGACCGTCTTTTGAAGTGGTCAAGAAGAAGGACGGATTTTACACTTCGTATCAGGTTACAGGAAGTTATTAGTTAGCGGTAAAAGATTATTCATGATTTTGAACACCCATTAACCTTTCCAAAGAACTCTGAAGGAAAATCAGAACCCTTAGGAAATTCCTTAAAGTTCCTAGAATTTAATCAGCAATAGATTATTTGTTTCAACCAGGGATGCATCACTGGTTAATATGCACTATATGAAGCCCTATGTATTAGTAGCTGAATTATTTTTTCTATTTTGTAATATTCTGATCATTAATTACGACTAACTCAAGAAAAACTTAGTCAATTTGAAGGTGGAAAAGGAATTCATAGAATTAATAAAAAAACATCAAGGGATATTACATAAGATTTGTAATATCTATTTCATTCGAAATCCATATAAAGAGGACTATTATCAAGAAATCCTAATCAGGCTTTGGAAATCCTATCCAAGTTTTAGAAACCAATCAGCTTTCTCTACATGGCTATACAGAGTTGCTTTAAATACAGCAATTGACATAACTCGTAAGCAAAATCTCCAGCCTGTACACACTGAACTTTCAAAAATTGACTACAATAAACCAGACCATGAACACAACGTTGAATCTGAGAAAAGGGATATACTTTATCAAGCAATTAGTCATTTATCTGACGTAGAAAAGGCGATAATAATACTGTATTTGGAAGATTATAATTATAAGGAAATTTCAGAAATAATAGGCATTTCAGAGAGTAATACTGGTGTCAAGATTAACAGAATTAAGACTCAACTGATTAAAATATTGAACCATGAACAAAAATGATATAAAATTGATGTGGCACGAAGCTCACAATGCTATCGATGAAATTATTTTCAATAAAGTAAGTACTGAAAAAGCTATAACTATGACTCATAGTAAAATTATCTCTAAAACCTTATTAGACATAAAATTAAAAGTCTTTGTTTTTATTCTGATCTTAGCTAATTATGTAGGTTTGATGTTATATGCTTTCGTATATCTTGGCTTAAATTTATCAGTCTATTCTCTAGTCCCGCTTACTTTAGCCGGTTTATTCCTTTTAATTAAGACGACTACAGAAATTGTAAGGTTATTAGTCCTGACAAAAACCGCAGACAATATGTCTGTAAAAGATTCTTTGCTGTTTTTTCGCAAGAGATTGAATAGAATAAAAAAAATTGATTTTATATCCTATCTGGGTTTTTTTTATCTGTCATCAATTTTGATAATATTTAACTATTTAACAGATATTGGAGGTGTCAAGAATTTATCATGGGGCAATGAAGTTCTCCCGGTACCTCTATTAGGGATTTTGATTTTAATGCTTCTTTTGATCCCATGGTTTATTAAATATCAAGATAACCAGATGTACAGAAAACTATATTCAAATCTCAACGAGTCGACTCGATATCTCGATTGTACCTAAGGGACCATTTAGCTTCTAACTTGGAAAAACAATTGTCCCTGATCACTTTTGGTTGGAATAAATTGACCACCAAAACCGGAGTTAAATCCTTGTTGTTGAGTTATGTATGTTAAATGTTCTCAGACCTTCTTATAGTGGTCAAGGAAGGACGGATTTTAAAATTAGTATCAGGTTATAGGAAGTTTGTTGTCAATGACAGGATAATTCAGGGGGTCGCTGCCCCAATAGCAATCGGGACGATCCCAGTGTAAACTCTTGATAACAAATCACTTAGAGTATTATTCTGATGGTTGGTAAAACTAGTTATTGGCAACTAAGAGCTCCGGGGGCGTATTTCAGCTTGTTTTTCTCTTTAAACAACTGCCCAATATATAATTATTGTGCATTGGATAATTTATTATAATTTGTATACTATTTCGTTATTGTCAGTAGATTTATCAACAACCCTTACAGGATATTAAAATGGGACATTTGACAGTTAAAAGTTACAACACACTTTATAAAAGAATGGATCAGGATGTTAGTGCTCCTTACAATTCTAAAGAGTTTTATGAAATATTAAAAATTCTCTTTACTGATGAAGAAGCAGTTCTGTGTTCGGTGATGCCTCTTTTACCTGCATCACTTGAAAAGATATCAAAAATATGGGAAACACCTGATAAAGAAACTCTTTCAATTTTAAAAATATTAGTTAGCAAAGGCTTAGTTTATGAAAGTGAGTATAATGATGCAAAATTCTATACTCTTGCCGTTCCTGTTTTTGGATTTTTTGAGTTTTCACTTATGAGGAATGATGGTAAGTTTAATAGAAAATTACTTTCAGAACATTACACCAATTACATTAATAAAAATAACGATTTTATTAATAAATATTGTGGTAATAAACCAAATATTTCAAGAACATTCGTTCATGAAGAAACCTTAACTGAAGAAGCTACTTCAGAAATATTGTCTTATGAAAAATCAAGCCATATAATTGACGCAGCTGATGTTATTAGTGTTGGAACATGTTTTTGCAGACACAAAAAAGAGCATACTGGTGAAGCGTGCGACAACCCTCAAGACGTTTGCTTGTCATTTGGGAATATTGCCAGGTCACTTATTAACGAAGGGATTGCACGAGAAATAAATAAAACCGAGGCAGTAAAGATTCTGGACCTTTGTGTTAATAAAGGATTGGTGCAGATTGGTGATAATGTAAAAAATAAACCTGTAGTTATTTGTAATTGTTGCGGTTGTTGTTGTGATTTACTCAACGCATACAAAAAGACTGGAATGAGTACGATTGTCTCTCCAAGTAGTTATGTTGCAAAAATTGATAACACAATGTGCAATGATTGTGGACTGTGTGAAAAAAAATGTCCCATAGAAGCGATTTCAAAAAACAATGGAAAATTCGCAGTTAATAGTAGTTGGTGTCTTGGCTGTGGTGTATGTTCCACTTTTTGTAAAACCAAAGCTTGTATGTTAATATCTCGACCTGAAAAAGTTTTTGTCCCTGACGATATTATACATAAAGTTATACTTGCAGCAATCCACCAGGCGAAAGTTGGGAATTTCCTTTTTGATAATCAAAAAAGAATAACCCATAAAATTTTGAGAAATGTCATTAATTTAATAGTAACAATTCAGTTCATTAAATGGATCCTATTTAACAAAACAATTCAAAATAAAATAATAAGAATAGCATTGGAAAAAAACAATATTGCAGATATTAAAATCTAGAAGTAAAGTAATTTTTTACCTGCTTACCTGATCATAGGTTTTTATACCACATTGACCACCTATAGAGAGAGTTACATCCTTGTTGTTTCCAAATGTATGTTAAACGTTTTCAGACCTTCTTATAGTGGTCAAAGAAGGACGGATTTTGAAGAAAATCAAAGAATTACAACCCCAATTTGGAGGTGTTTTTTGTTTGGGGCCTGTTTGGGGCCAGGTTTTGGATGAAAATAGGATGTATTTGATCGAAAAGGTGAGTTGGAAATATTTCCCCCCTTCAAGAGCATCATCTAAAAAATAATGATGTGAATGAATCCAATATATATGTCTGCAAATTACTGCATTAGAATTATTTCAAGTATTCATTCATTTTTTCGTATCCAAATTCCAGATATTCCATTAATTCTGCCATCACAATCATCACCTACCAATGAAAATTTTAATGTGTCATGGTGAATTTCATAATTATAAGTACCAGTTTCAGGACATATATTGCCGCCAATGTCATATAAGAGAATTCGTTTCCCTATTAGTTCATATGATCCCCAAACATGAATTTCCGAATCATACTTGTAATCATATTGTTGTTTATTTTCGGCTGTAACAGCAAATATAATCGTATGACCAGGCTGTTTTTGCCAAACACCTGTAATCGGTAAATCCTGGAATGGTGTCATATTAAACCTTTGTGATGCGCTTAAAGAAGCAAATGCTGCTGAGATGAAATATCTGAAATATAAATCAATATGGGAAGGTTATCATTTAAGGTTTTTTACCTTCAAATGCTTATCGAGAAACTGTTCCATAGCTCCATAAAAATCAAATTGGTTATTTTGATTTAGAAATCCATGTCCTTCATTTTCTTTCACCATATATTCTACTTCAATTCCTCTATTTCTGAGCGCATTTACCATCTGGTCACTTTCTGCTTTATTTACCCTTGGGTCATTGGCTCCCGCAGCTACAAATAGAGGTACCTTTATTTTATCTGCATGTAGTACTGGTGAAGCTTCTGCCATTAACAAACTGTCTTTTTTGGGATTGCCAACCATTTCGTACCATTGATCTAAATATGGTTTCCAATATGGTGGAATAGTTTTCATAAATGTGAATAAATTAGCCACTCCTACATAATCTACTGCACAAGCATATAAATCTGGCGTAAAGGTAACACCAGCCAAAGTAGCATACCCGCCATAACTACCTCCATAAATCGCTATGCGTTTAGGATCAGCAATGCCTTCTTTCTTTAGATATTCTACTCCATCAGTAATGTCATCTTGCATTTTTTTACCCCATTCTTTGAAAGATGCTTCCCAAAACTTTTTACCGTACCCAGTACTTCCCCTGAAATTCATCTGCAATACGGCATAGCCTCTATTGGCCAGAAACTGTACTTCCTGATTAAAATACCACCCGTCTCTGGCCCAGGGGCCTCCATGTGGATTTACAACCACCGGTAAATTTTTTGCATCAATCCCTTTTGGCAAAGTAAGATACCCATGAATTGTTAATCCATCTCTTGATGTATATTCAATTGGCTTCATGCTAGCCATTTCTTTTTCATTAATCCAGTAATATGGATTAGCAACTTCTATTGCTTCTTTTGAGGAGAAATCGTAAACATAATATTTACCAGGAAGCCTATCACTATAATTATATACAATCCCTTTCTTCATTTCGTCATCCCATCCAGCAAAACCTACCTCATACCCTTTAAAATGTTGTTTTAATCCATTATTCCTGCTTTCCCATTCCTTATCAAAAAAATAGTCTTCTTGTTTTTCACTTGTCCAGGAAACACTGGCTAGTATTTTATTCTTTTTATCATAAAATACACTCGTTAAATCATAATCAGGATTTGCATATAGCTCTTTCACTTCCTTGTTAGCTGTCGGATCATATTCCACCAAAGCGACTTTATCTCTTCCAATATTTGATAAAACAAAGACTTTTTTATTATTTGCATCAAAAGATTGCGGAGAAAATTGTTCTTTGAATGATGTAGTAAGTAATAGTTTAAAATCATCCTTATCGGTGTTGCGATACATGTATGAAACATTAACTCCATCTGTTTTGGTAGCCATCCTTATCACACCATCATTATCAGTATACCAGCTATCATAATTTAATTTGTTTTCGTACATTAAAGTAAGTTGTCCGGTTTCTATATTTATTAGATAAGGATCAAAATACTGTTTGTCTCTTTTATTAATTGCTATTATCAATTCTTTTTCTTTTCCGGGAATATATCGCAAAAGATCCAATACAAGGGTTCGATAGCCTGGGAATGGAGTAAGAGCCTTAAGATCTTTCCCTTCGGCAGTTACAGAAAATAGCTGAAAATTTTCATCACCGCCAACGTCCTGTAAGAAAACAATACGATTACCCTTCCAGCCATAATTATAAATACTTCTTAGGGTATCGTTTGTAACACGGATTGCATTTTCATCCCCAACCTTTTGAACAAATACATTGTACATATCTTTATAATTGGCAATATAGGAGTAGTAATAGCCATCAGGGGAGATTTGGAAACTATTTTTATCTGCATTTTTGAAAAACAGTTTCATGTCAAACAAAGGAGCTGGGGTTTCCTTTTCTTTGGAGGAATTAGTGCATCCTGCAGTAAATAATAGAGCAGTTAATGAAATTAGAATCAGTTGACTTTTCTTCATAGTTGTGATTTTTGTTATACCAAATTTAAACAATGATATAGTCAAAGGCAAATATATTTTTAACACCACATAATTACTTGTTGTTTATTATAGTATGTTAATTGTTTTCAGACCTTCTTATAGTGGTCAAAGAAGGACGGATTTTAAACTTCCTGTCAGGTTACAGGAAGTTTTATTCTATTCTCATAATAGATGTATCTTATTATTTCACCCAGATGGCACCAGTTTGATTCTGGTGAGTTCAGGGACATTTTATTGGGATGGTCGGGATAGATGGTTGGATTACGATGGATATGTTACCAGAGACCTTTAAAACGTCCTTATTGGGAAATAAGTTCAGGAATATAAGTGATCGGGGCT
>Ga0315292_10000759_pt1 | contig 15996 bp, 9 predicted proteins | sample YL17G13_0_MG_FD_204029 | JGI IMG/M metagenome (GOLD analysis project Ga0315292, IMG submission 204029) | Sediment microbial communities from Yellowstone Lake, YNP, Wyoming, USA - YL17G13_0 | ecosystem: Environmental > Aquatic > Freshwater > Lake > Sediment | place: USA: Wyoming | collected... | reverse complement strand
ACCATCTCCTTCTCGTCGCGCACGATGCGCCCGGCCTTTGTCGGCATCGTCGCGTGCACGCGCAGGCGGACCGTGGTGCCGCGCAGCGCGGCGATGTCGCCGCCCTGGTCGACCATCCGCGGGGCCCTCCCGGTGTAGGCCGGGTAGACGAACTCCATCTCCATCCGTTCGACGAACGGCAGCGCGGCGGCCTCGATCCTGAAGATCGGCGAGCGCACGCCCGCGGACTGCACGAAGTACTCGAACGACTCCTTGACGCGGAACATCGTGCTTTCGAACGGGCCGGCGTCGGGCGGCGCCACCATGGGCGTGCGCTCGAACGGGGCGCCGCTGGTGGCCCGCGTGAAGAGGTCGACCTCGGTGGAGGTGAACCCGCTCAGCCGGGCCGCGATCGACACGTCCGCGCCGCGCGCGATGGTGGTGCTCCCTGGCGTCACGTCGATGCGGTACGGGCTGGCTCCTTCGGCGCCCGTGACGGGCACGAGCACGGCGAACGCCCCCTGGCGCAGGTAAGCCGGCCCGAGGCCGAACACCAGCGCGGCGACCAGCGCGATCGCGCCCAGGGCGGCGAGCGACGTGCGGAGGCTCTCGCGCTCGAGGCCGCGGCCAAGGTCCGAGGCCTGGCAGCGCTCGACGGCCGACGCCACCAGTTGGCGCAGCAGCCCCGCCGACTCGCCGGTCCGCTCGATCGCCCGGCCGGGCGCCCCGACATCGACGGCACTCAACAGGATCTCCTGCAGCGACGGCTCGTGCTCCTCGAGATAGAGCGCCACCTGCTGGTCGCTGACGCGGCGGCCCAGCGGCCGCACGAAGAAGAACCAGCCGAGCGACACGAGCACCACGTACATCACGACGCGAAACGCGATGATGGACGCGGGGCTGAAGCGGAACTGCTCGAGGCCGTACGCCGCGGCGAGCAACGCCAGCAGCGCCGCGCCGACGAGCACCGTGACGCTGCGCAGCACCACTTTCCAGCGCCAGCGCGACCGGACGTCCCGAATGATCTGCAGCAGGTCGTCGTGGTGGGACATTACGCAATCCTCGGCAGCCGGCTGGCGACCGCGGCCTCGATGACAAGAAGCAGGAGCCCGGTGACGAGAAGATACCACCAGAGCGACTGGCGGCGTTCGCCCTCCTCGACGGTGATCTCGTGCCCGGTCCCCGCACCGGGCGCGCCCGCGGCCGCGCTGACGCTCGCCGCCAGTTCGGCGGGATCGATCGGCGACAGGTCCGACTCCCCGGCCGCGCCGTTGACGGCCACGACAATCGGGTCGCCTCCGGCCGCGGCCGGCCTGATCTCGTAGAAGCCGGCCTCGGAGAGCGGCACGATGTGCGTGCCCGCACCCGGCACCGGCTCGACGGTCCGGCCCGACGGCGCCAGCACGGTGAAGGCGCCATCCGCGGCGGGCCGGCGCGCGGGCCCCACCGGCGGCGCGTCCGCCGGATCGTAGGTATCGCCCACGGTGTACCAGGGCCGCGGCTCGACATAGCGGCCGAGGTGCTGCATGACCTGGTGGACCAGCGGCACGAACACCGGCTTGAGGGGCAGGTCGTTCCAGTAACTGTCGAACGTCGACGTCCACACGATGACCGTGCCGCGGCCGACCTTCCGTTCCGCCACGGCCACCGCGCCATCGTCGAACCGCGCGAGCACCTTGCCGGACGCGGTGATCGCACGGTAGCGGAAGATGCGCGCGGCGGTGAGATCGCCGCTGCGCGGCGAACTGAAGATCTCGAACGCCGGGTGGCTGAGATCGACATACCCGAGCGTGCCGCCGCTGGTCCCGGATCGGTCGACGGGCGCGCCGAGCCGGCCGGGCAGCAGGTCGGGATCGTCACCGGCCCACGCGCTGCGCTCACCGAGCACCACCAGGAGGCCCGCGCCGGCGTTGACGGCGGAGGCCAGCGCGCGGCCTGCCGCCCCGGACGGCGGACGCGCGTCGTTCAGGACGATGACGGCCGCGGCGGCGAGGTCTTCCGGCGTGACGCGATCGGTGCGGGCGAGGCGCGTCGCGAAGCCCGGCGCCGCGGCGACATCGAGCGAGCGCATCAGATACAGGCTCGCGTCCGGCGACGGGTTGGCGCTCTCGATGATGAGCACGGGCACGTGTCCGCCGGCCGTGACGACCGCGTGGAACACGTCGTCGGCCGGCAGCGCGTCTGGCGCCAGGCGCGCGGTCACGCGCGCGACGCGCCCGCCGAGGGCGAACGGCGCAAAGGCCACCGTCGTCGCGCCCGGGGCCAGCGCGACGCGGCGGGCATCCACGCGGTGCCCGTCGACATCGAGCGTGATCGCGCGATCGGCTGCCGGCTGCGCGGCGTGGTTCACGATGCGCGCCGTGGCGCTCACGATCACGCCCTTCGGGCCGGCCTGCTGCGCGAGCGTCAGGCCGACCAGCGCGGCGTTGGACGTGGACGGCTCGGCGACCGACACCGTCGTCAGCGTCACGCCGGCGGGCAGTTTGACGTCCTGCGCGGCGTCCCATCCGGACTTCTGGAAGTCCGAGATGAGCACGATTTCGCGACGCGAGGCCGCCGCCGACTCGAGCAGGCCTGCCGCCGCGCGCAGGGCCGGGCCGTAGCGGGTGATGCCGGAGCCTGGCCTCGCGCGATCGATCGCCCCGATGAGCGCCGCCGGGCCGGCCTCCGAACGCGCGCCGATCTCGACGTCGGTGGCGAAGAACGCGACGGCGGCGCCATCGCCGGCGCCGAGGCTGCGGATACGTCGGCGCGCCTCCTCCTGCGCCCGGGCCCAGTGCCCGGCGTAGCCCATGCTGGCGGACGTGTCGAGCAGGACGACGACCTGCCGCGCGCCGCCGGCGGCGGCCGACAGGGCGCCGGTCGGCAGGAACGGGCGCGCGAAGGCGAGCGCGATGAGCGCGAGCGCGAGGATGCGCAGCGCGAGCAGCGGCCAGTGCCGGATGGCGCGGCGCTTCACGGACTGGTTCGGGATCCGCCGCAGGAACATCAGCGACGGAAAGGCCACGACGGTGCGGCGCTCGCGCTGAACCAGGTGCACCACGATCGGGATCGCGATGGCCAGCAGGGCGGCGAGCAACGCGGGCGCCAGGAACGACATCAGCGGGCCCGGCTCAGGCGCTCGCGCGCCGAGAGGTAGTGGAACAGGGCGTGATCGAGCGGCACAGCGGTATTGAACAGCGCGTAGTCGATCCGGCTGTCGGTGAAGAGGCGGCCGAGCGCCTCGGTGTGCTGGCGGACCAGCGCCTGGTACTGCTCGCGCACGGACGCCGGCACGATCGGCATGCGGTCGCCCGTCTCGAGATCCTCGAAGCTCGACGCCTCGGTGAACGGGAAGTCGAGCTCGGCCGGGTCCAGCACATGGCAGACGATCACGTCGTGGCCCCGGTACCGCAGCGGGCGCACGGCATTGGCGATCGCCTCCGGCGCGTCGTAGAAGTCCGAGATGACGACGATGATGCCGCGGCGGACGAGGCGCTCGGTCAGCCGCAGCATCGGCGGCGCCAGCGCGCCGGGCCGGCCGTCGGCGACGCGGTCAAGCGCGTAGAGGCCGAACTCGAGATGGCGGGCGGAGGGCGGCACGTACTCCCGAATCTCCGTGTCGAAGGTGACCAGGCCGACCCGGTCGCGCTGCCGGTGCGAGAAGTACAGCAGCGAGGCCGCAAGGAAGCGCCCGTAGTCCAGCTTCGTGATGCCGCGGCTGGCGTAGCGCATCGACGAGGACACGTCGAGCGCGACGACGAGGTTCGCGTTCGAGTCCGCCTCGAACTGCTTGACGTAGTAGCGATCGGTGCGCGCGAACACGCGCCAGTCCACGCGGCGCAGATCGTCGCCGGGCTCGTAGCCGCGGTGTTCGGCGAAATCGAGGGAGAAGCCGAGATGCGGCGCGCGGTGCAGGCCGTTGATGAAGCCGTCCACGACGGTGCGCGCCAGCAGTTCCAGGTTGCGGATCCGCGCCAGGGCGGACGGATCCACGAACTGGGCGCCGCGCATCGAGACCCGCGTGTCCCGGCGTTCCATCGCTACATCCCCGACTTCGGCACCGGCACGGCCGCCAGCAGCTTGTCGATGATCTGGTCGGTCGTCACGCCTTCCGACTCGGCGTGGAAGTTGGTGAGCACGCGGTGGCGCATCACCGGGTGCGCCAGCGCCCGCACGTCCTCGAACGACACGTGGTAGCGGCCGTGCGTGAGCGCGCGGGCCTTGGCGCCCAGCACCAGGTACTGCGCCGCGCGCACGCTGGCGCCGTACGCGACCCACTTCTGGACGAAGTCCAGCGTGCCCGTCGCGTGCTTCCGGCTCGACCGGACCAGGCTCAGCGCGTAGCGCATCACCGGATCGGACACCGGCACGCGCCGGACGAGCCGCTGGAACGCGAGCAACTCGGCCCCGGTGACGGCCCGCTCGACGCGCGCATCCTGGATCGCCGTCGTCGATCGCAGCACCTCGAGCTCCTCGTCCTCGGGCGGGTGGTCGATGACGATGTGGAACATGAAGCGGTCGAGCTGGGCCTCGGGCAGGGGGTACGTGCCCTCGAGTTCGATGGGGTTCTGCGTGGCGAACACGTGGAACGGCTCGTCAAGCGTGTAGGTGCGGCCCTGGATGGTGACCCGGTGCTCCTGCATCGCCTCGAGCAGCGCCGACTGCGTCTTGGGCGGCGTGCGGTTGATCTCGTCGGCCAGCAGCACGTTGGTGAAGACCGGCCCCGGCGAGAACACCATGTGGCGCTTCCCGGTCTGGGGGTCGTCCTGGATGATGTCCGTGCCCGTGATGTCGGACGGCATCAGGTCCGGCGTGAACTGGATGCGCGAGAACTTCAGATCCAGCACGTCGGCCATCGTGCGGATGAGCAGCGTCTTGGCCAGGCCGGGGACGCCGACAATGAGGCTGTTGCCGCCGACCAGCAGCGTGAGCAGCACCTGCTCGATGACGGCCGACTGGCCCACGATGATCTTGCCGAGCTCGGCGAGCATCCGCTCGCGGCGCGCCGTCAGCTGTCCTGCTAGCGCCACATCGTCTGAGGAGTCGAGTTGGGTCGCGATATTCACGCTGTCGTTTGGTGTCACGATGTTCTCCCTGCGTCTCATCCGTCCGTCTCTCGGGCGCCCGCGTCACGTCGCGCTGCAAACCGCTCGACGCGGCGGACAGGGGCCCCGCTTTCGACTTGGCGCCTCCAATCCGGCGCTAAGTCGACTGACAACGCGCCAGTGGCACGTTGTCCGCGGGGTCAGCGTCGACGGACGGTCCGTTGTCGCGCGGGGCCCCACTTCGTCACCCCACGCGGCCGTCGGTCCCTCCGTCGCATTTGTCATGCGACCGCGATCGCCGTGCTCGCATGGTTTGCTGCGCGACGTAACGCGGTCACCCTCTCGCCCGAATCCCGAATCCCAAACCCCGAATCCCGCCCCTAGTGCGTCAGCCCGTAGATGATGTAGTTCACGCCGAGCTTGTACGCCTCGTTCGAGAGGTCGATCGGCGTCCAGCCCGTGTCCGAATACTCCCAGTACTCGCCGACGTCGTTGTTGTAGTTCGCGACGAACAGCAGCCGCTTTGTCGGGTCGTTGTCGAGGAACGCGCCGATGAAGAGCGGCTTGTCGCGATCGTAGTACTGCTTGAACTCGAGCGTCGTGATGTCGAAGAACGAGTGGAAGACCGGGTGCGACAGGTCGAGCTCGACCATCCGGACGTCCGGGAGCACGCGCCGCATCTGGACGTCGAAGTTCGTCCAGTCGCCGCCCCGGAAGTCGTCGAAGATCATGAAGCCGCCCTTGAGCAGGTAGGCGCGCAGGTTTGCGACCTCCGCGTCGGTCTGCGTCCAGTACCCGGCTTCCGCCATGTACGTGACCGGGTAGTTGAACAGGTCCTTCGAGCCGATGTCGACAATGGCGCCGCCCGCCGGGCCGATGTACGGGTCGAGCGTCGTGATCTCTCCGAGGATCTTCATGAAGTTGCGCTCGGCGCGCGGGTAGTCGTGTGACCACGGCGGGCCCTGCCCGCGGCCGCCGCGGCGGCCGAACATCCGGCCGCCGCCGAGATCGTCGGACGATACGCCCTCGGTGTAGCGCAGCCGCGCGAAGACGAACCGGCCGTCGTACGGCACCTGGCCGGGCTCCAGGTCCGCCGCCTCGGGGCGCTCGAGCTGCCCGAAGCGGCCGCCCCCCCGGCCCTGCTGAAAGGACCCCGGCTGAAACGAGTCGGCCCGCCCGCGGGGCGACGACGGCAGTTGCGGCGGCTGTTCGTTTCCGGAGCCGAACGTGACCGACGGCAGCCGTACGGGTGGGTTCTGCTGCGACTGCGCCGCGAGCACGGCGGCGGCGGTCACGGCGAACACGGCCAGCGCCGCGGCGAGGGATGTCCTCATGTCTGTTTCTCCCGGATGCGGCGGTTCACGCGCGCCAGATCGATGAGCATCTGCTCGAGATCCCGTTCGTACGTCTCCGGAGCGGTCTTGTCCTTCGCGGCCTTCAGCGCGGCGATCTTCGCCTCGATCCCGTCGCGCTCGGCGACCAGCGCCCGCAGTTCGGGGTCGGTCTGGTCGCCGGCCGGTCGCGAACTGGACGCCGCCGAAAGGAACAGCGTCCGCGCCATGGCGCCGTCGCCGCCGGGCTGACCGGGCGCGTCGGTGCCCTTGCCGTCGCCGTTGTCGTCGAGCACGGCGTGCTCGGTGAGCAACTGGCCGTCGCGGTTGTAGGAGTCGACCGTGCGCGCGCGGGCCCAGAGAAACGCTTCGAGTACTGAGACGCGGCCGTCCTTGTCGGTGTCCGCGCCGGCGTCGGTCGCGGCGAACGCCGCGGCGAAGAACTCGCCGAACCGCGTCTGGTTCTTCTCGCCGTCAGTCTTCGTCGCCGTGATAATCGTGCGGTCCTTGCCGGAGAGCGCCGCCACGAAGCCGGCGCTCGCGCTCGCCGTGTTCGCGAACACCACCGACTGCGCCGCCAGTCGGTCGAGCAGTTTGGCAAACTCCGCGGCGGTGAAGTCCGGACCGGGCAGGTTGAAGCGCGCGCCGGCGGTGGCCGAGGCGCCGTGGCCGATGAGCACGATGAGTACGCAATCGCCCGGCCTGGCGTGCGCGGCGATCGTCCCCACCGCCGTCGCGACGGCCTCGCGCGTCGAACGGCCGCTGACGCGCGCGGGATCGCGCGACGGATCTTCGCCGAGGTAAATGACGCTCTCGGCCGGGAGCCCGTACCGGCCGCGCGCCGCGTCGACCAGCGTCACCGCCCACTGGTGGAACCGGTCCGCGTTCTCGAGGTCGCCGCTCAGGCCCACGATGACGAGCAGGTGGCTCGCCTGCTGGGCGCGCGCCGGGACGGCGAGCGCGAGCACGAGGGCGGCAGCCGCGACCAGGCGCCTCATGCCAGCCCCCATCGCCGGCGCAGCAGCCACTCGCCGCCGGCCAGCCCGACCAGCAGCACCAGGACGGCCGGCATGTCCCAGAGGTCCTTCTCCTGCACCACCGTCACCCCGCGCCCCAGGTACGTGATGTCCTCAGGCAGCGTGGACGAGGTGGCCGGCGTATAGAAGCGCCCGCCGGTGTCCTCCGCCACGCGGCGCAGGAACGCCGGCCGCATGGCCGCGTCGAAATACTCGCGGTCGTCCGGCGCCGCCCGCACGAACGCCCGCGCCTGGAAACCGGGGACGGGGAGTTTGGGGTCAGAGTCGAGTCTACCCGCCTTCCCGAGACTCGACTCTGACCCCAAGCTCCTGCGTGCCGCGTCCACGGCAATGTCGTACAGCCCATCCTGGGTCGCCGTGAAGCTGGCGCGGTACTCGCCGTCGCGGTCGACGACGAAGGCGAGCGGCAGCTCGCTCACCCGCCCGTCGGGCCCGGTCACGGTCGCGCGCACGACGGCGTTATTGACGCCGATAAACCGATCGTCGCGCACGGTGGCCGTCACCTGGACGGGATCGCCGCGCTCGACGCGCTCGTGATCGACCGTGACCGCGAGGCGCTCCGGCGCCCCGTCCACCACCCACCGCAGCAGCCGCCGCCAGAAGGTCTCGTGCGTCTGGTCCTCGAGGGGGATGTCGGCGTGCATCTGCCACTGCCACGAGTCCTGCACCGGAAACGCGATGGTCTTGCCCGCACCGTAGCGCTGGTAGGCCAGCACCACCTGCTCCGGCCGCTCCCCGTCCCGGGCGGTGAGGAGCACGGCAGCCCCGGGCTTCACGCGCCGGATCGGGTTGACCGACGTGAGCGGCGGCAGCGACGCCCAGCGGTCCGCCGACGCCTGCTCGGTGGCGCCAACCTGCGTCGCCACGTGCGTCTGGCCGAGCCGCGTCTGCCGCACCTTCAACGTTTCGAGGAACGTGTCGGCGGCCTTCGTCGTCTCGAGGTCGACCGGCAGCGCCTCGGCCACCGGCGTGCCGCCGTATCCCCCCTCGGCGAAGGCCAGCCGGCCGCCGAGCGCCAGCAGGCCGCCGCCGCGCAGGCTGACGAAATCCGCCAGCATCCGGAGCTGATCCGGCGTGAACGCGCCGGCCTCGATGCTGCCGAGCACGATCCCGCGATAGGCGTACAGTTCTTCGCGCGTCTTCGGGAACCCGCCGGCCAGGTCCTCCGCCGCGTCGATGTCGAGGCGCAGGAACTTGCGCTCCGCCGTGCGCTGCAGCGTCACGACCTGGAGGTTCTTGTCGTCGGCGACGGCCTGGCGCAGGAACTTCATCTCGGGGCGCGCCTGCCCGTCGATGTAGAGGATCTTCTCGCGCCGGTTCGTGACGGTCACCAGCGCGTCGCGCTGGTTGTTCTGCGTCACCTGCTCGCCGTCGAGCAGAGGGATCCGGAAGTGCAGGACGCGCGGGCCGGCTTCGGCCAGCGTAAAGCGTACGCGCACCGTCGCCGGCTCGCCGTCGGATGGCAGCGTCACGTCCTGCGACGAGAGCTGCTGCCCTTCGTCTTCCACCACCAGCGGCACCGTGCGGCCCGCGAAGCCCGACTGGCTGACGACGACATCCACGACGAGCGTGGTGCCTTTCAGCACGGACACCGGCGGATCGACGCGGCCGAGCTGGACGTCGCGCGCGAGCGCGTCGCGCCCGAGACCGACGGCGAACACGGGCAGCCCCGCGGACCGCAGCGCGCGGAGCGTTGCCGCCTGGCTCTCGCGCGAGGTGTCTGCGCCATCGGTCAGCAGCACGATCCCGGAGACCGGCAGCCCGGCCAACTCCTCGGCGGTGCGGGTGAGCGCCTGGCCGATATTCGATCGCGTGCCGGCGAAGGTCCCGCCGTCGGCGCTCGACGCGCGATCGGTCGTCGCCGCGAAGCGGAAGTAGCGCAGGGCGAAGCGGCGCGCGAGCGCGGCGCGCAGATCGCCCGATGCCCCGAAGGCATCGCGGATGAACGCGGTGCGCGGCGACGCGTTGTCATCCGCGATCGTCATGCTGCGCGAGTCGTCGACGAGGACCGCGAGGAAGTTGCGCTGGGACTCGACGGCGCGGATGACGAGCACGGGCCGCAGCAGGCAGAAAAGGAAGACGGCAATGGTGCCGAGGCGCAGGCCAAGCAGGATCAGGCGGGCACGCGTGGAGGTCCCGGGCGCAACGCGGCGCCGGTACGACCACACCGCGAGCGCCGCGGCCACGAGGGCCGCCAGCACGGCCAGCGCCGCCGGCCAGGGCGGGCTGAACGCCAGCTCGCCCTGGGCGAAGATCACCGGCCGGTACTTGAACGCCAGACCGAACAGCCGCTCCAGCACAGACACCTCGAGCCGAGAGTGCCGCGAAAAACCCGTACCTGCCAATACCGCCCGGGGGGCCGACCTGTTTACCCGCCGGGCGGGAAAGCCGGGCGGCACCCGCCAGGAACGTGAACTCGACTATCGTGATCCCGTTCGCAGGATAGCACGCGGGATGGCACCGTCGTCCGGCCGGGTTACAATCGACGCACATCCCATGTCTGCCTGTCGCCACGCCGCCGCCTTGCCGGGTCTGTCATTGAGACGCAGGCGCGAGCGCCGCAGTCTCTCGGTCCTCGTTGCCTGCGCCTGCGCGCTTGCGCTGGCCGAGCCCGCGGTCGCGCGTAGCGAGCAGAGCCCGCCTGTGGCTGCCCCGCAGGTGACGGCGACGCCAGGCCAGACGCAGGCCGCGCAAGACGCGCAGGCGCGCGCGGCGGCATTGAAGGCGGAGCAGGCGCGGGTTACCGCCGAGGCGGCGTTCTTCCGCTCGGCCCGCGCCGCCATCGCGCACGGCAAGCGCGCCGACGCTGAGTCGCTGGCCCGCGCGCGCGGCGCGGGCGACGGCGCCGCGGCGGCGATCCTCGGCCGCCTCGCGATCGATCGCGGCCGGTACGACGAAGCGCTCGCGATCCTCGGCCCGGCGGCGAAGACCAACCCGCTGGGCGAGGCGGCGCTCGAACTCGGCCTTCTGCAGCGGCTGCTGGGCCGCGGCGGCGACGCCGCGCGAACCCTGGCTCCGCTGATCAATTCCGCGCGCGGCAACGTCAGCGGCGATGGCCTGCTTCGCGCCGCGCGCGCGGCCCACGCCCTCGATCAGACGCGCACGGCGAACTCGCTCTACCGCGATGCGTCCGCCGCGCTGAAGAACGATCCGGCGGTGAACACCGCGTGGGGCACGCTGTTCCGCGAGAAGCACACGCCCGCCGAGGCGGTGCGCTCCTTCCGCATCGCCATCCAGGCCGACGCCGACTGGGCCCCGGCCCACGCGGGCCTCGCGCGGGCGCTCGAGAACGAAGACCCGGTGAAGGCCCTGGGCTCGGCGGCCTTCGCCCTGTCGGTCGATTCGGCGCTGGCCGACGCGCATCTCTTCCAGGCCGAGGCCGCGCTGGATGCCGACAACCCCGCGGCGGCCAGGGTCCTGATCGACCGGGTGCTCGCGATCAATCCGCGCAGCGCCGAGGCGCACACCCTGCTCGCGGCCATCGCCTGGATCGCCGGGCGCACCGGCGAGTACGACGCGGCGGTCGCTCGCGCGCTGGCCGTCAATCCGACCCGCGGCGACACGTATCGCGTCATCGCCGCGCACGCCGCCCGCAACTACCGGTTCGACGAGGCCGTCTCGCTCGGCCGCACGGCGATCGCGCTGGAGCCCACGAACATCCCCGCGTATGCCGAACTCGGCATGCACCTGCTGCGTGCGGGCGACGAGCGCGACGCGCGGCGCATGCTCGATGCGGCGTACCGCGGCGACCCGTACGACGTCATCACCGTGAACCTCCTGCGGGTCCTCGACACGCTCGACGGGTTCGAGTCGCAGAAGGTCGGCGCCGCGACCATCCGCATGGACCCCGACGAGGCGCCGGTGCTCCGGCTCTACGCCGGCCCGCTCGCCGCGAAGGCGCTCGCCGAGATGCGGACGCGCTACGGCATCGACCCGAAGGGCGAGGTCACGATCCAGATCTTCCCGAAGCACGACGACTTCGCCGTCCGCACGACGGGCCTGATGGGCATGGTCGGCGCGCTTGGGGCCAGCTTCGGTTCCGTCGTCACCCAGGACTCGCCGCGCGCGCGCCCGCCGGGCTCGTTTAACTGGCAGGCGACGATGTGGCACGAACTGGCGCACGTGTTCACGCTCCAGCTGTCGAACCAGCGCGTGCCGCGATGGGTCACCGAGGGTATCTCGGTGTACGAGGAGGGCCTCGCGGATCCGTCCTGGGCGCGCGACTCCGAGTTGAGCTTCGCCCACGTGTACGGCCAGGGCAAGGTGCTGAAGCTGGCCGAGCTGAACTCGGGATTCACCAGGCCGGAACTGGTGTCGCTCGCTTACTTCCAGTCGTCGCTCGTCATCTCGCTCATCGTCGAGCGGCACGGCTTCGAGGCGCTGCGCGAGATGGTGCGCGCGTTCGCCGACGGGGCGGACGTCGAGACGGCGCTGCTGAAGGGGACGAAGACCAGCCTGGCGGACCTGCAGAAGGCGTTCGACGCGACGCTCGAGCAGCGGTACGGGGCCGTCGGCAAGGCGATGCGCATGCTCGACGGCGTCGAGATGCCGCGCGGCGGCACCGTCGAGGCCTGGACCGCGCTGGCCGCGAAACACGCCGGCAGCTATCCCGTGCAGATCGCGGCGGGCCAGGCGCTGGCGTCGGCGAACGCGCGCGAGGCGGCGATCGCGGCCTACGAGCGCGCCGCGGCGCTGGTGCCGTTCGCCACCGGCGCCGAGAGTCCGCGCGCGCGCATCGCGGACCTCGCCGAGCGCGGCGGCGATCTGCGGCGCGCGCTGAAGGAACTCTCGTCGCTGGTCGCCGACGATCACACCAACATCGACGCCGCGCGCAAGCTCGCGCAACTCGCGCGCCGGCTTGGCGACGGCCAGGCCGCCGCCCTCGCCTGGACCCGCATCGTCGTGATTGATCCGTTCGATGCGGCGGCGCACACGGCGCTCGGCCGCATCGCGGTCGATCGGAAGGATGCGGCTCTGGCCCTGCGCGAGTTCCGCGCGGCGCTTGCGTCGGGCCCGGCCGATCCCGCCCCGGCCCACTGCGACCTGGCCGAGGCGCTGCTCCTCAACAGCCAGCGCGCGGACGCGAAGAAGGAAGTCCTCGCCGCGCTGGAGATCGCGCCCACCTACGAGCGCGCGCAGGAACTGCTGCTCAGGATCGTCGACGGCAAGGGCTAGATGCGAGACCGCGATTCTCAGTCGCCGCCAGCCGGCCGCGGGTGGCCGAGGTGCTTTCCATTCCGCCCGCAGGCAGTACACATGAAGCGCAGCCGAGGACGGATGGAAACGCCTCGGACAGGACCCGGGGCCGAGGGATCACCGATCCCGAATCGCGGGCTTCTATTCAGTCGAGCGGCGACGCCTCAGAACAGCGCCGTGTCGACGCGGCCGATCAGGTCGGACCCGAAGTCGTACACGATGAACCGGATGTTCTGCGTGCCGCGGATGGCCGCGAACTGAATCGTGAACGGGTAGCCGTCTTTCTGGTAGCGCGCGTAGTCCGCCTCGCTGATCGTCACGGCCAACTGCTGCACGAGGGCGCCCATCGGGTTGTTCCCGCGGTCGAAGCCGAGCACCGCCACGTCGAGCAGGCCCTCGCGCGCTCCATTGACGGAGGCGAGCGTGACTTTCGCCAGGTTGATCTGGCCCTTGACCACGATGCTCTCGCCTCCGCCCTGCGAAGCGGAGGCCTTCACCTTGAGGTCGCTCACGCTGCACCGGAAGTTCCCCGCCTGTGACATGCGATCAGAGGCGACGTAGGCGCGCCGGCTGAACCCGCCGATTTCGGCGTCGCGGTAGTAGCCGTGGCGGAACAGGACCGTGACGTCAGGGCGATTCACTCGCACCGCGATGTTCCGGTAGCGGCTGGCCCAGGACGAGTTCATCGCCTGGTACCCGATCATGTAGCCGTGCCGGGTGACATCGTCCAGCCGGTCGAGCGCGGTCTGGCCCTTGTCGCCGATGCCCGCCAGTCCGCCGGTCAGGTCCGCGATCGCCCTGAGGCTTCTCAGCGCCCTCGCCTGCTGCACGGTGGCGTTCATCTCCTTGTTCGCCTCGGCCGCAAGCACGCCGCCGGCCTGGAACGTGTGGATCGACGCCCGGGCATCGTTGGCGACGGCGGCAAGCGCCCGATCGCTCTCGTCGCTCGGCCCGGGGAATCCCTTCTCGGTGATGAAGAGGACGTGCTTTTCGCCGTCGTACCGCCGGAGGAACTCCACCAGCGCCATCAGGTTGCCCTGGTCCTGGAGCGTGGTGGCGCAGGCCGCCATGAAGTCGTCGAGGGACAGCCTGCCGAACTCGTCAGTGTCGATCACCTCGGCCGCGGTCGTCGCCGCCGGCTTCGCGCCCGGGCCAAGGACCAGTTCGTCGATCGTGGTCTGCAGCTTCGCAGGCAGCGCGCGCTTGCCGTAGAGCGGCGCCATCCCCATGTCGCCCAACTGCTGGCCGCGCGAGAAGTCCACGTCCTCTTGGGTCTTCTTGAATCGCTCGAGCGCCGCGGCGACCTGCTGGTGATCCGACGTGAACGGAATCGCGCGGTCGTACGCGAACAGCGCCACCTGGTCCTGCGGCAGCAGGTGGCTCTTCACGAAGTCGATCAGGGCGGTCACGTGTCCGGACGGCCCCTCGAGCCGGCCGAGGCCGAGCATGATGACGAACAGGCGGCCCCGCTGCGGCGTGAGCGTGAGGCCCTTTCGGACGGCCGGCAACGTGGCGGGCGAGGACGGGTCAGCCACGAGCGCCTGCGCCGTGAAACTCCGAATCGTCTGCGGCAGGCCGTCTTCCGCCACGATGAAGTCCGACTGCTTCAGGTCCGTGACGGGCTTGCCCGATTTGTCGAGCACGTAGACGTTGACCGGCACCAGGTCCAGCGCGCCAGGCAGGGTCATCGGGGCCTGCCCCGTCACGCGCGGGGCCGGGACGGCGAGGGCGACCACCAGCAGGAAGCACGCGCAGGCGAGGAATCGCTTCATCCGGCACCTCACAGGTTCGTCGCCCTGGGACGGCCGCCATTCTCGCGGTGCAGGGCCTCCGAATCAAGCGGTCTTGCACGGTTTCAGCGGATCGTCACGCGGAGATTGTCCATGCAGAACGCGGCCTGCGCGGCAACGTCCCGGTACAGCTCCGGGACAGGGCGGGCCGTGGCCGCACTGACTTCCACGGTGTCGAACGGCTTCGGGGCCGGGTTCGTCCGGCGGATCTCCTCGACGTAGGCCCGGTAGGGCTCCGTCCGCTCCGCAAAGCGCGCGGCGCCCTTCGTGGCAAACGTCCCGAACCGCGTCGAGAGACCGAGGACGACGGCCAGCGTCACGGCGAGCGCCACCCGCCGCGGGACCCGGCGCTCCAGCAGCACGTGGCCGGCGACGACGGCTTCGGCGAGCAGCATCACGAAGCCCACTGCTGGCGTGTAGAGGTAGCGCCCCGCGTTGCCCCACGTGAAGAACGCCACGGGGGCGATGTTGACCACGATCCAGACCACGTAGAACCGCACGCGTGGCGAGCCGAACACGAGCAGCGCGAGGCCCGCGGCGATGATGCCGATGTACGACAGGAGAGTGCGCTTCCCGACGTAGAGCCAGACGATGTAGTCGAGCGTATTGGGGATGGCGTGCCAGCCGAGCCGGTAGTGCCCATCGGTCACCACGTAGCTGCGGCTGTTGACGATGTACTCGATGGCGAGGTAGCCCGCCATCAACACGGCGAACGGGACGTATCGGGCGGCGCGGCGCGCGAGGTCGCGGGCCGGCGGCCAGATCCGCTGCTCCCACAGCACCGTCACCTCGAGCGCCACCATCATCACCGGCAACGTCGCCGACGTTTCGTGCGTGAGCAGGCAGGTGACGTACGTCACCAGTGCGAGCAGGTAGCACCACCGACCGCGCCCCTGCTGGTACAGCAGGAACAGCCATAGCGTGAGCACGTACCAGAGCGCGGGCAACTGGTCGGCGATCGCGCTGACCCAGGCGATCGCATCGGCAAACCCCGGGAGCACGGCGAAGAACACCGCGGCCAGCGCGGCGAGGGGCCGGCTCTTCGTGAGCGATCGGCCGAACAGGTACACCGTGCCGACGACCAGCAGGTGGATGCCGATGCTCAGCAGGTGGAAGCCTCGCGCGTCGCAGCCGAAGGCGCGGTAGCCCAGATAGAAGTAGGTTTCGATGACGGGGCGGTAGAAATGATCGTAGCGGTCGAGGTGGATGAAGCGCGCCACCTCGAAGCGGTACGCGCTCTGCAGCCACTGGAAGTCGTCGTTGAAGAAGTAGCCGCCGGCCGCCGGGGCGTAGATGAGCGCGACGGCGATCGCAATCGCCGCCGCCGTCGCGCCCAGCCACCACGAGGTCATCCGCGCGCGGGTCTGCTCCACGATTCTTACAGGGGTCTGGGTGCTCATCCGCGGCCGGCTCTACTCTATCGTGAAGTGGCTCGCGGCGGTGCGTCCAGCGTCGGGAGGGCGGCTCGGGCCCGGGTGGTATGATGGCGCCGTGGATCGCGACGACATTCTCGCGTTCGCCCGCCGGGACTGGTCGCAGGTCGCCGCGGCCAAGACCGGATTCTGGCACGATCAGAAGCGCGAACTCTCGGCCCTGGAGATGCTGGCGCTCGGCGACGAGCTTCGCCGCCACGCAC
>Ga0315292_10000756_pt1 | contig 16042 bp, 17 predicted proteins | sample YL17G13_0_MG_FD_204029 | JGI IMG/M metagenome (GOLD analysis project Ga0315292, IMG submission 204029) | Sediment microbial communities from Yellowstone Lake, YNP, Wyoming, USA - YL17G13_0 | ecosystem: Environmental > Aquatic > Freshwater > Lake > Sediment | place: USA: Wyoming | collected... | reverse complement strand
TCAGCCCGGCTTTATCCCCGTCGCGTCGAACGTGCAGGGTATGATCCCGACCATCGCGGGCCGGTTCCTCACCTTCTGCACGATGATGAACTTCTTGTACTCGTGCCCGACCTTCTCACGGTCCATCTCGATGATCACGTCGGCCAGGTCCTCGAGGCTGCTCTGGATGCGCGAATCGTGAACCCCCCTGAGCATCGTCATGAGCGTGACGCTCTCGGAGTGCTGCGTGTGTGCCTTGATCGTGCGCATGGCCATAAGCACCTCCGCGCTGTCGTAGTTCTCCAGGAAGAAGTCCAGGGAGTTGATCACTACCCTGAAGGGCGGGCTCAGCTTGGATATCTCGTACGACAGGAATGTGAGGAAGTTCTCCTCCTTCATGGTGTCCTGGTCCCTGAACCGGCGGATGTCGCTCAGGGTGATGCCCTCCTGCCTGAACCTGCTGATCTCGAGCTTCTTCGCGAGGACGACCTCGTAGTACTTGGTCCCGATGTTGATGATGTTCATGTCCGTGCGCCAGCCGTACTCGCGCATGACCGCCAGGATATCCTCGTCCCTCTCCGTGGAGGTGAAGTACGTCACCGGCTCCGTGCCCGCGGACGCGAACTGCTTCGCGAAGAACTCGGCCCCGGCGCCGGGGCCGCCCATGACCAGGACCGTCGACCCCTTGGGCAGGCCGCCCCCTATGTGCTCGTCCAGTGTGGGCACCCCTATCGTGGTGAGCTTCATCCTCAGGCCTCCTTCTTGCCCGCGCGCACGCCCTGGTCGCACACGAGGTTGACCATGTTGGTCAGCTCGGGCGTCGAGTGCTCCTCCACGGATAGTATGATAGTGTATGCCTCGCGGGCGCGCAGCCCGGACACGAGTATGTGCAGGAACTCGGAAAGGATCCAGTTGTTGTTGTGTATCGCAAGTGAGTTGATCGAGTCGATGATCACGAGCTTGTTGGCCGCCTGGGACTTCCGCAGGAGGAACTCGACCTTGAGCATCAGGTTCTCGAGCATCGTCGGGCTCTCGACTATCGCAGTGTGGTCGTCGTACTGGGCGCTCGTCGCGCCCATCATCGCGTGCGAGATGCAGTCGACGAAGTATATCCTCGAGGTGTCGATGTCCAGCGCCAGGAGCACGCGCTTGATCGCATCGAACGATATCGTCGAAGTGACATAGATCGTGTCCATCCCCTTCCGGTTCGCGAACAGGTCGATCGTCCCCCGGAGGACTTCGAGGTAGTTGTCGACGCTCATCTGGAGCGAGACCGCGGACGACGACGGCAGCTCGGAGAGCTGGTCCGCGATGTTCTGCGCGATGCGCGCGTCGTTCATGTGCCCACGCTCCCGCCCTTCAGCATGGGCACCAGCAGGACCCCCATCGGGGTCAGGTCCAGCACGTACTTGGCCCTCGAGTGCATCGTGCCCCGCATCTTGATGACCTGCAGGGTCCTGAGCAGGTCGCCCCTCCGCTCCATGTTGGCCATCAGGACGATCCCGTCCGAGATGGCCTCCTCCACGCCGAACATCGAGTAGGAGCTCGACTGCGCGGAGACCTCGCTCACCAGTATGGACGTGCAGTCCATGTCCGAGAGGGCCTTGCTGAGCTTGAGTATGAAGTCCCTGATCTTCTCAGAGGTCTTGAGCTTGTAGCAGACTGATGTTATCGAGTCCACGACCAGCCTCTTGGTCCCCAGCTCCCTCGCGAGGCCAGCGATGGCGGCCACGAGCAGGTCGACCTCCTCCATCGACATCTCGGGCTTCGTCATCCCCAGACGCTCGTACATGACCGGCAGGTCGACGAACACCAGCTTCCCCGACTTGACCAGGTTCTTGTCGAAGAACCTGTACGGCATGATGTTCGAGAGGAGCTTGTCGGAGTTCTCCGTGACGGACACGAACAGCGAGTTCTCGCCCTTGAGCGCCCCGTGTATCAGGAACTCCAGCGCCATGGAGGTCTTGCCCGTCCCGCAGCTCCCCGTGAGCAGGACCGTGTTCGCCCGGGGGATGCCCCCGTACAGGATGGTGTCTAGGCCATCCACGCCTGTGACGCACCTGTCGCGCTCCCCTGTCCTCTGAGGCATGATGTCTTGAGAATGCGACGGACCGCTTATTATTGTTTCTTCCAGGCGCCCTCGCGGGTGACAGGCGCATACACGCGCGCGTGCGCGCTGAAGTCAGTATGCGGCACGACACGTTTTTATGACGGTACTGAGGTCATTCCTGCCATGAAACCCGTCCTGCAGGTGGCGCTCGACCTGGTCCATGGCGACAGGGCGATGCAGATCGCAAAGGAAGCCGTCGCCGGCGGAGCCGACTGGATAGAGGTCGGGACACCGCTCATCAAGAGCGAAGGCATGGAGATCGTGAGGAAGCTGAAGAAGGCCTTCCCGGGGAAGACCATCGTGGCGGACATGAAGACCATCGATGTGGGCGGTGCGGAAGTGGAGATCGCCGCCAAGTCGGGGGCGGACATCGCGGTCGTGCTCGGCGTCTCCTCGGACCCGACCATCACCGAGGCCGTGCTCACGGCGAGGCAGTACGGGGCCAAGGTCATGGTGGACCTGTTCAACGTCGTGGACAAGGTGGCGAGGGCCAAGGAGGTCGAGGCCATGGGCGCCAGCTACATATGCGTACACGTGGGCGTCGACGAGCAGATGGTGGGCGGCTCGCCCCTCTCGGAGCTAAAGGGGTTGGCCAAGAGCGTCGGGATACCGATCGCGGCCGCGGGCGGGATCAACAGCGAGACCGCACCCGACATACTGCGTGCGGGCGCGTCCATCGTGATCGTGGGCGGGGCCATCATAAAGGCCAAGGACGTCGCGGGCGCAACGCGGAAGGTCAAGAAGGCTATGGCTTCGGGCAAGAAGGTCAGGTCCGAGCTCTTCAAGAAGTACTCCGAGGACGATCTGCTGGAGGCGTTCTCGAAGGTGTCGTCACCGAACGTGGCGGACGCGCAGCACAAGAAGGGGGCGATGAAGGGCATCTCGCCAAGGATCGCCCACAATGTCAGGATGGTCGGACGGGCTCTGACCGTGCACACCGTGAACGGTGACTGGGCCAAGCCCGTCGAGGCGATAGACCAGGCGAAGCCCGGGGACGTCATCGTCGTGGACGCCTGCGGCGGCGAGATCGCCGTCTGGGGCGAGCTGGCATCCTGGAGCTGCAAGACCAAGGGCGTGGCCGGCGTCGTCATCGACGGAGCCGCCCGGGACATCGATTCGATAATCGAGATGGGCTTCCCCTGCTTCTCGAGGTCGGTCACATCCAACGCCGGGGAGCCCAAGGGATACGGCGGGATCGGGCACGAGATCGTGTGCGGGGGGGTCACGGTCAGGACCGGCGACTGGGTCATAGGCGACGAGAGCGGCGTGGTCGTCGTGCCCCAGGAGCACGCGGTCGAGGTGGCGAACAGGTCGCTCGACGTCATGGAGCGGGAGAACAGGGTGCGCGAGGAGATCAAGCGCGGAGGCACCCTGTCGAGCGTGCTGAACCTGGAGAAATGGGAGAAGGTCGGCTGAGGGTTTCTTCGCTCAGCCGATGTAACCGGTGTCCTGGGCCAGCTTCTCGAGCCGCCGGACCCTGGCGCTCACGGGCGGGTGCGTCATGAACAGCGTCACCAGCCCCTGACCGCGGAACGGGTTCACGATGAACATCGAGGCGGTCGCCGGGTTGCCCCTCTCGATGGGCCTGCGCCTGTTGCCGTCCTCGAGCTTCTGGAGCGCCCTCGCGAGAACGAGGGGCCTCTGGATCATCAGCGCGCCTTCGCGGTCGGCCTTGTACTCCCGGTTCCGGGAGATCGCGAGCTGTATGAGCATCGCGGCGATCGGTGCGGTGATTGCCACGACCAGCAGTATGATGGCGTTGTTGTTCCCGCGCCTTCCCCCGAAGAGCGAATTGAACCAGAACATCCTCGCGGCGAAGGCGATCGCGCCAGCGAGGGTGGCGGCCACCGACATGACCAGGATGTCCCTGTTCTTCACATGGGCCATCTCGTGCGCGAGCACCCCCTCGAGCTCGTCGTCGCTCAGCAGGATGAGGATACCCTCGGTCGCGGCCACGACCGCGTTGTTCTTGTTCCTGCCGGTGGCGAACGCGTTGGGGTTCTGCGTCGGCACGACGGCGATCTTCGGCATCGGCAGGTCGGCCTTGACGCATATCATCCTGACGATCTTGTGGAGCCTCGGGGCCTGGGCCTCCGAGACGATCCTCGCCCTGTAGGACCAGAGCACGATCTTCGAGCTGAAGAAGTAGCTGATGAAGTTCATCACCGCCGCTATGGCCAGGAAGACCAGCGGGCCGAGCATCGGATTGTCTTTCATGAAGACTTCGCCCACAAGGTAGCCGATGCCAATGAACAGCAGCATCATCACACCGAAGAGGGCCAATGTTCTGAGGGTCGCGCCCATGGTAGTCATCTCTCCCCTGGACGGAGACCCGCCCAGTTCGTCGGGCTCTTCCACGCCCATTGAGGATAAGAACATTTCGACGTGAACCCGCAACGCATCGTCGAAACACAGCACATGCCAGCACTAGGAGCCGGGTGGGCGACGTATAGTTTTATTGGGGATGATTGCTTACCATCCGTGGGCGGGGGAGGCCCGCCACCAGACAGCAGCCCGATAGGGAAGGTGCTTCATCATGGAGACTTCGGATGACAAACTCGAGAGGAGGTTGTACAGCCACGACCTCGCGCCGCTTCCGAAAGAGATGGATGTCCTGTTCAAGACGATGCCCGACCAGGTAGTGAGACCGAACTACACCGAGGACGTCGTGCAGATAGTCAAGAAGGCGAATGCCACGGGCAAGCCTATCGTGCCGAGGGGCGCGGGCACCTGGGGCCTCGGGGGGTCCGTCCCGGTCAAGGGAGGGACGGTCCTCGACATGACCTCCATGAACAAAATCATCTCGATAGATGGGAAGAACCTCGTCGTCACCGTCCAGCCAGGCATCACGTGGAAGGCCCTCGCGGACGCACTGGACGCTCAGGGATTCTTCCTCACATGCTACCCCAGCAGCGCCCCCTCCGCCACGCTCGGCGGATGGATAGGCACCGGAGGCACGGGCATAGGCGCGTTCAAGTACGGCACGGCCGGCGACTGGATCAGGGACATGGAGGTCGTGCTGCCCACGGGCGTTGTCATCCACACGGGTGACAAGCTTGTGCCGAACAACGGCGGCGGCCCGAACCTGACATGGCTCTTCGTCGGGGCCGAGGGCACGTACGGCATAGTCACGGAGGTCACGCTCATCATACTTCCGAAGCCGGAGGAGATGCGGGCGGTCGCCTACTCGTTCGATGACCTGGCCAAGTTCGGTCCGGCGGCCCGCAGGATCGCCAGGAGCGGCGTCGCGCCGATGCACATGATGTTCAGCGACAGGCTCCACTTCGACTATCTGCGGGCGCTCGGGAAGCACGCCCCCGAGGTCGGATGCCTCGTCACATGCATGCTCACTGGCTCCAAGGACTCCGTCGATTTGGAGGAGAAGAAGCTCGACGAGATCATGACCTCAGAGGGCGGCAAGAAGGAGCCGAAGGAGACCGCGGAGCACGAGTGGCACGAGAGGAACTACGAGTTCCGGGTGCGCGAGCTCGGCGCCGGGGCCATACCTGGCGAGGTGCTCGTGCCGATGGAGAACTTCGAGAAGGCGCTCGCGGAGACGAGGGCCCTGATCACGAACATGAAGCTCAACGCGCCGATCATAGGCACGGTGTCGGACATCAACTCGTTCATGCTGATGCCCTACTACCTGACCGACGAGCACAACTTCTTGCGCTCGACGACGGCGATGGGGTTCGGGAAGAAGCTCGGCGACATCGCGTTCGCGAACGGCGGGAGGCCCGTGGGCCTGGGGATATTCTTCGCCGGCAACCTGGACAAGTACCGCGGGAAGGAGGGTGCCGAGCTCATCAGGTCGATCAAGAAGCTCCTGGACCCGAACGAGATCATGAACCCCGGCAAGATGGTCGAGACCGGCACGAGGTTCGGCATATCGCTCCCGGCGTTCTTCATGGCCTTCGGGATGAACATGATGGCCGGCATGAAGAGGCTCATGCCGAGGGACAGGGTCGGGGAGAGGGAGCTGTCGAAGCTCAAGAAGTGACATCCCCGCCTGGGTGTGCTTTCACTGCCTGGCGAGTGCCGGGTAGGCCTTCTTCACATGGTTAGACAGGAGAAGCCCTACCGACCCGCCGATGACGACCTGGAGCGTGTTCCCGACCATCTCGAGGCTGGCCGCGCCCAGGCTGACATCGAGTATCAGCAGCTCGCTGAAGAAGTATGTCAGCACCATGCACGCCCCTCCGAACGCGATGCCGACGATCTGGGCCCACCGCTTCCCGACGTACCTCCGGCCCATGAAGCCGGACACCAATCCCTCGGAGCCCTTCGCAACGAGGGTGTACGGGGCGAAGAACCCCGACCCCAGGAGTATGTCCGCTGCGGCCGAGCCGACGCCGCCGCATATCGCACCCGCGCGCCATCCGAAGGTCAGCGCGGAGAAGAACACCATCGAGTCGCCGATGTTGAAGTAACCCTTGGTCGGAGCGAACGGGATGAAGGTCGCGAAGGTGACCGCGGCGGTGAGCGCCGTGAGCACTCCGTACCGGGCCACCGTCTTGGGCGAGATGAACTTGGGCGCGGTCCGAGGCGTAGCTGGTGGCAGGTCTCCTCCGTTCGGCTCTCCAGTTGCCCCGGACATATCATGAAAGCGAATGCAGATAATCTACTTAAACCCACCAGAGCACGGAACGTGACTCACACGCCGATGTCCAGCACGAACCGTGCGAACACCGGGACCGCAAATATGATCATCACGACCGACGCGGCGACATAGTCGGACCAACGCATCCTGAGGTCGCGCAGGTAGGTCCTGTCCGCCCGGGCCCCGTACGCCCTCGATTGGAGCGCCAGAGAGATGGTGTCGGTCATCCTGAGCGCGGTGACGACGGCCGGCGCCAGCACGGCGACGTAGTTCTTCGACCGCGTCAGTATGTTACCCTTGGCGAAATCCATGCCGCGGGCCCTCTGCGCGTCCATCACGGAGTCTATCAGGAAACTGAACGCCGGGAAGAACCTCAGGGATATGGCGAGCGTGAGCCCGATGTCGAACCTCACACCCATCTTCACGAGCGCACGCACCAGGTCCCTCTGGGCGGTCGTGAATATGAGGATGTACCAGACCGTCGCGAGGCAACCGACGCGGGCGGCGGCCGTGAGGCCGTGCACGATGCCTGGAACGGTCACCTTGACGGGGCCCAGCTCCGCGAGCACCGGGGTCCCCGACGGGTCGAACAGCGGCCACATGACCATGATGAGCGCCATGAACCTCAGGACGAACTTCAGGGCGAACATCGTCCTCGACACGGACGCCCTGACGAGCACCAGCAGCAGGAATATGAAAGCCAGCAATGCCACGAGATGGATGAGCTCGGACAGGACGAAGGCGAGCAGGCTGAACAGCAACACCGCGAGCATCTTCACGCGCGGGTCCATCCTGTGGAGGAACGTGTCGCCCGCAGTATAGAGGTCCACGAAGCCCGACATCACGGCCCCCCCCTGGCCCGCATCATATCGAACACGAACTCCTCCGGCGTCATGATGTCCCTTGAGATCCCGGACGACGCGAGCCTGTGCGCGAGGAGCGATATGGGCGGGGGGACGAGCCTCGCCTTCGCGAGGACCTCGAGATCCGCGAAGACGCCTCTGGCATCGCTGTCCAGGACCGTCCTGCCGTCCGCCATGACGACGACCCGGTTGGCGTGCTCGGCGACCACCTTCATCTCATGGGTGATCAGGATGATGGCCCGGCCTTCCCGGTTGAGCTCGCCGATGCTCTCCATGAGGACCCGGATCTCCCCGGCATCGAGCCCCGTGGTCGGCTCGTCCAGTATCAGGACCCTCGGGTCCATCGATATGACCGCGGCGATCGAGACGCGGCGGCGCTGCCCGAGGTTCAGGGACAGTGGCGGAAGCTCGCTGAACCCGCCGAGCCCCATCGCCTCGATCGCGTATTCCACCCTGCGGGAGAGTTCTGGACCATGGTAGCCGAGATTCCTCGGTCCGTAGGACACCTCCGCCTCGACAGTGGTGCAGAACAGCTGGTGGTCCGGGTTCTGGAAGGCGTAGCCCACCACCCTGGAGAGGTCGGCGACCGACAGGCCCGCGGCCGGCTTCCCGGACACCATGACCTCGCCGCTCGTCGGCCTCAACAGGCCGTTCATGTGCTTGGCCAGTGTCGTCTTCCCCGAACCGTTCCCGCCCACGATGGCGACGAACTCCCCGTTCCTGATGTGCAGGTTCACTCCGCGCAGGGCCTCCACGCCGCCGTCATATGTGAATTTTACATCGTGCAGCGAGACTATCCTCTGTCCAGGGTCCGCCTCAGGGAGGGGTATCATCTGGAGATGCTCCTGGGCCTTGTGGAAAGGAGTCTGGACACAGCCACCTCGGCCTCTTCGATCGTGATGGAGGACATTGCCTGGCGGGGCAGCCTCTCGTTGATGAGGGCGGAGACCGTGGCGACCTGCGGAGGGTCGATCCCGATGTCGCGCAGCCGCGTCACATCGAGGAGGGTCTCCCTTGGGGTGCCACTGGCCACGACCTTGCCCTTGCTCATGAGTACGACGCGGTCCGAGTATACGGCCGCCTCCTCCGGGTCCCTCTCGGCCAGGAGTACGGTCATCCCGTGCTGCTCCTTCAGCCGCTTCAGGAGGGAGAACAGCTCGACCCTGCCAATCGGGTCGAGAGCGTACGCGGGCTCGTCGAGCACGATCATCGGTGGATGCATCGCGAGCGCCGCGGCTATCGCGATCCGCTGCTTCTGGCCGCCGGACAGCGTCATCGGCGACCTGTCGTTGTACCCATTCATGCCGACGGTCTCGAGGGCCCATTCCACCCGCGCCCTGATCTCGTCCTTAGGGACGGCCAGGTTCTCCGGGCCGAACGCGACCTCCTCCTCCACGCTCATGCAGAACAGTTGGCTCTCGGGCTCCTGGAAGACCATCCCGACCCTGGTGGCCAGTACGGTCACCGGATACTTCGAGACGTCGAGGCCGAAGACCTCGGCCGTGCCCTCGAACGTGCCTGGCACCGCGTGCGGCACCAGCCCGTTGGCGAGCATGCAGAGCGTGGACTTCCCGGAACCGTTCGCGCCCAGGAGCGTGACGAACTCGCCCTTGGCGATGTCGAGGTCGATCCCGTCCAGGGCTCGTGCTTGTGAGCCCGCATGAACGAACCTGACGCCCCGCAACTTGAGTGCCTGCACCGGTCACCTTCCGAGCCGTGCCGCTCAATCATGCGGTTCTGTAATAAACCTTTGCTGGCCCAGGCGCTCACGCGAGGTAGAACAGCGCGCTGCTGCCCTTGCGCACGACCCGGATCTTGCCCTTCTTCGAGAGGGACGCTATGGCCTTGGCGGCCTGGTCATGAGGCAGCCGCGATGTCCTTACGAGCTGTTCCTTCGTCGAGCCCTCCGGGGAGGCTGCGTTGCACACCCTCTCCTCGGCCTCGGTCTCGTTCTCCGCCGGGATCCGCTTCAGCTCCTTTCTCGCCGGTGGCGCAGGAGGCGGGACGAGGCAGTATATCTCGTTCGCCCCGAGCTGGCAACGCCTGGCGCTCCCCGAGGATATGAGCCTCCCGAGGGACAGCGTGACAATCTCCTCGCCGAACCCCGTGACCCCCTGGATGTCCTTGAGTGACTTTCCGTCCTCGTCCATGATCGCCAGGACCTCACCGTCGATCTGGTTCTGCGGAGGATGCTTGTCCTTCACGACCGAGAGGCTGTCGAGGTGGGTCCTCAGGAATTCCTTGCTAGCCGCCTTGAAGTTGTCCAAGTCAGTTTCGAGGAGGGCTTCGAGCGCGCTCACGTCCAGGCCCATGTCCCGCCATCTGTCGATCTTGGCCTTGTAAAGCGCCTTCTTGAGCTCGACGGGTTTCTGGTCCACGAAATGGGTGACAGGGTGCTCGGCTCGTCTGGAGGGCGTCTCTTCGACGTCGGTCCTGGTCGTGACCGTGTATCTCACACTGGAACCTCTTAGCGCGTGGTGTATGCCCTCGAGCTTGTCGAAGATCCTCTCATCGTCGCCGAGGTTCAGCTCGAAGTCGTAGTCGCCCACCACCGGCACCGCGCCTATGGCCCTCATCCGCTCGATGACCTGTTTGGGGGACTCGCCTTCGCTGCTGAGCGCGACCCTGATGTAAGTCTTAATCATCCGGACTCCCAGACTCTGCGTCATTGTGCTCACCCCTTTTTATGGTTTCTGAGAGGGAGGCTACTTGCAGCACTCGGCCGTATGTGAGCTTAATATACAGGTCAACTGGATAACGCTGGCGAGATGCCGACTGACGCATCGACCAGGTTCGTGATGAGGCTCTTCGCGAAGCATTACCGCGAATCGAACCTGGCGATGCCCGAGCGGTTCGCCAAGCGCGAGTTCGGGTTCATGTTCTTCGACCGTCAGTTCGTGATGAGACACCTCGGGTTCCCCTCCCGGGCGGCGCTGAAGAACCATCTCGTCGAGCAGGTGCCCGCACACGCCTATCACTCCTGCGCCTACTACGAGAAGCCCGACGCGCCCACCATGAAGGAGAAGGGCTGGCTCGGGGCGGACCTCATATTCGACCTCGACGCCGACCATGTCGAGGGCACCAAGGGCCTCAGCTACGAGCAGATGCTGGACCGCGTGAAGGAGGAGATGAAGCACCTACTGGACGATTTCCTGCTCGGGGATTTCGGGTTCGACCACGACGACCTCAAGATCGTCTTCTCCGGCGGGAGGGGGTACCATGTCCACATCAACAGCCCGAGGGTGCTGAAGCTCACCAGCCACGAACGGAGGGAGATCGTCGACTACATCATCGGAACGGACCTGGACATGGAATGGGTGTTCCCCCAGACGGCGATCGAGACCGAGGCGAAGTCCAAGGAATGGTCGAAACCCGCCCACAAGCGCACCATGCCGAGGCTCGAGGACGGCGGGTGGCGCGGGAGGATAAGGAAGGGCATCGACGAGCTGCTCGCAGAATTGGACGCGTTGGATGCGGACGAGGCGAAGGGGCGCATAGCCCAGATCGTCAAGGACGCGGAGAGGGACATCGGGAAGAAGACGGTCGACGGTGTGTACAAGGACCTCTTCGCCAAGGCGAGGGGGAAACGAGGGGTCGACCGGATGCGGGAGGAGGACAACTTCGAGGTGTTCTCCGAGAAACGTCACGCGGATGCGTTCCTGGAGCTCGTCGACAGGAGGGTGAAGGGCCGGATGAAGGGTGAGACGGACGAGCCCGTCACATCGGACATCAAGCGCCTGATCAGGCTGCCCAGCTCCCTCCACGGGAAGACCGGGTTCGAGGTCCTCCCGATGACGAGGGACGAGCTCGATGTGTTCGACCCCTTCGTCGACGCCGTACCCGAGGCGTTCGGCGACGCCACCGTGAGAGTGGTCTGCGAGAAACCGGTCGACCTGCGGATGAAGGACCGGCACTATGCGCTCGACGCTGGAGCGAACGATGTGCCGGAGCACGTCGCGGTCTTCCTAGTCTGCAGGAAGTTGGCGAAGGTTGAGACGCAGTAGCAAAACTATTAATCAAGACTTCGTCATATAAAAGGCCGTCATGCCCGCCTCCAGCAAGGTCCTCGAGGATTCGATCCGGCTGGCGAGGATCAGGAACATCAAGAAGATGCTCTACATAGTCCAGACCACCATGCTCTTCGCCCTCGCGATCCTCATCATATTCATCATGGGCGGGGCGCAGATAGAGCCGGTCTTCTACCTCCCGCTCGACTCCTTCGCGGCGGTCATGGTGCTCCTCCTGCTCGTCATATGCCTCGAGGGATTCTTCTTCAGGATCATGGAGATCAAGTTCGCCCGTAGCTCCAGTGCCAGGCATCTCATGGCGAAGAACTCCATCCGGACCGCGCTGATGATCGCGGCCGTGAGCGCGGTGGTCACCATCATGCTAATGGTCCCCCAGGTGCTCAGCGTCGTCGAGAACGCTGGCGAGCAGAGCAAGGCACTGACGAGCAACATGGACCTGTCGTTCTGGTCGCGGGACCCTCTAGCACTCATGAAGGTCTCCTCGGTGACCGTCACGGCCCCGGAGACCGTCGAAGTCTACCTGGTCGACGACGCCGTCTACAAGGCGAACGTTGGCGACATAGAGGAGCTGTTCTTCCTCCGGCTGAACCGGCAGGATTACGTGGTCCAGGGTGCACTCTCCATCTCCGTACCACCGGCCGAGCATTCGCAGTTCCACATCGTCCTGAACGACTACGGGGAGGGCGTCGTCGCGACCGTCACCTTCGAGAAGGAATCCTCCGAGACCTTCACGGGCATCGTCGCGCTGCTCGCGCTTGCGTTCGTGGTGTCCAACATCGCATGGGCGGCCTACCTCATGCCGATCGAGAGGAAGTACTCCGAGGGTTCGATCTACAGATAGCCGTCACTGGAGCGCGCAGCAGACCGTCCTCTTTCTCAAACCGATGCCCGAGCGCGTCAGGCGCTCGACGGTGCCCTCGGATGGCAGGACTATGCCGTCGATCCCCGCCTGCACGGCGTCGAACTCCCACGACCTGTCCCGCTTCGAGCGCATGCAACCGAGCAGCAGGCGCGCACCCGGATGCATCTCCCTGGCACTGGATATCACCGATACCACATCCTCGCCTGAAGGCGCCCTCACGGATTCGAACTGGGTCCCTTTCGTAGGTATGAGCGAGATGAACACGATGGAATCAGGCTCGAGGCGGACCAGGTCCTGGAGCGCCCGGTGCTCGCCCCTCAGCTCCCCGCGGTGCAGACCTATGCACAGGTGGGGCGTGATGTTCGGCGCACCTGCGTCTCGCAGGTCCTCGACGACTCGGAGGTAGTCCCGCGTGGTCGCTGGTAGCCCGAGGACCTCGCGGATCGTGTCGTCGCTCCCATAGACGTCCACCGAGAACGCGTCGACGCCGGCGTCCACCAGACGCCTGATGTCGTCCCTGCGGGCGAGGCCTATGTGCGCGTTGACCCTCAGGTCGGTCGTCGCCTTGACCTCCCGGATGGCGTCGACGAAGCCTTCGAGCCGGACTATCCCGTCCCTGTCGACCCCGCCGCTCAGCAGGAAGCCCGCCGCCCCCCGCTTCGCAAGGACGTCGGCCAGCCCGAGCAGGTCCTCTGGCGTCGGTGCGGGCATCATCCCTTCGAGGTACTTCCTGCCGCAGTGCTTGCAGTCCAGCGCACAGGACACGCCTGTAGTCGATATCGAGGGGAAGCTCGCGCCTGGGTAGAAACACTCTACGGTCCGCGACACAGAGGGTTTCCATTGCGCGCATTGGTAATCAAACTTCTGCGGACTCCAGGCAAAAGCTTTATCTGAAGTCCTTTCTCTAGGCCCCCTGCTGGTCACCATGAAGGCTTTCGAAGTCAAGGGACAGTTCAAGATCTCGCTGAGACGCTGGCAGCCGTTCGCGCTGGAAGTCGCATCGGGCGATGAGAACGCTGCCATCGAAAAGACCCTGGCGCTGATCGGGAGCAGACACAGGGTGAAGAGGAGGTTCGTCAAGATCGAAGGGGTCAGGGCCCTCAAGCACGAAGAGGTCACGGACAACGCCGTCAAATACCTGCTGGAGGCAAAGAAGTGACGACCGAGGCCGAGCTCAGGGAGAGCGCGATGCGGATAGAGAACGCCAAGGCGCAGCTCGAAGGGCTCGGGAGGCAGAGGGAACTGATTCAGCTGGCCGTCGAAGAGCACGCCCGCGCCAGGGAGACCATCAAGAACCTGACCACCGGGAAGCCGGGGGACGAGGTCATGATCCCGGTCGGCGCCGATGCTTACGTGTATGCAAAGGTCTCCGAGAGGCGCGAGGCCGTCCTGGGCGTCGGCTCCAACGTATCGATACAGAGGGCGCCCGAGGAGGCCGACAAGCTCCTCGAGGTCAGGATAGACGAGCTCTCCCAGACCTTCAGGAAGGTCAGCGAGAGGGCCGAGCAGCTGGAGGCGATGATCCAGCAGGCCACGGAGAAGCTGCAGGAGCAGTACGACGCCCTGCAGGCCCAGTGATGACACAGGCCCGAGGCGGAACATGTTTCGCGCTCTGAAGGATATGTTCTCGAGAGCGTCCGAGAGCACGAAGACGAAGTCGATAGAGGACATCTCGGAGATCGTCGGTGATTCTGGAAGGAGGCTCAAGGAGAGCGCGCTGGACGATCTGCTGCATGAGCTCGAACTCGGGCTCCTCGAGGCCGATGTCGCACTGCCCATAGCCGAGGAGATAACCAGGAACGTCAGGGCATCGCTCTCGGGCAAGAGGATAGACAGGAGCTTCAAGACGGACGAGGCGGTCGAGCTCGCCGTCAAGGCGGCCGTGAAGGAGGTCCTCGCGGACCAGAGATTCTCGCTCTCGGAGCGGATCAAGGCCAAGGAACCCCCGTTCGTGATCATGTTCGTCGGCATCAACGGGACCGGCAAGACCACGGTCATAGCCAAGCTGACCAGCAGGCTGCAGAAGCACGGCCTCAGCTGCGTCCTCGCGGCAGCGGACACATTCAGGGCCGGTGCCATCGAGCAACTCACGCTGCACTCCGAGAAGCTCGGGTGCAGGATCATCAAGCACCAGGCGGGGGGCGATCCCGCCGCGGTGGCCTACGACGCGGTCGAACACGCGAAGGCCAGGAAGAAGGACGTGGTGCTCATCGACACCGCCGGACGGATGCAGACCAACACGAACCTCATGGACGAGATGAAGAAGATCAGGCGCGTCGCCAAACCGGACCTGGTCGTCTTCGTCGGCGACTCGCTTGCCGGCTCGGACGCCGTCGAGCAGGCCAAGCGGTTCGACGCGGCGGTCGGCATAGACGGCGTCGTGCTGACCAAGATCGATGCGGACGCGAAGGGCGGGGCGGCCCTCTCGATCGCCAAGACCATAGGCAAGCCCATCATCTACGTCAGCTACGGCCAGGAGTACGACGAGTTCATGAGGTTCGACGCCGACTGGATGGTCGCACGGATATTCGGAGAGGAGACAAAGGCCTCGCCCGACCTCTAGCCCTGCGGCACATTCTTCCCTGCGAACAGCAGCGCGTACACCTGGGCGTCCGAGACGAGGTCCGATATCTCCGCGAACTCGTTGGCATCGTGCGCGGTCTCCCTCGTGGTCGACCAGACGGCCGCCTCCATCCCCGCACGCCTGAACGGGTTGGCGCAGGTGCCCCCGCCGATCCCCACCGGGTAGGGCTTCACCTTCTTGACATACTCGATCGCCACGCCGAGCCTCGTCACGATGTCCGAATCGAGCCCCGTCCTCGGGCCCGACTCCGATTTCTGGGCGTACGTGAGATGGATCTTCGCGCCCGACGAACGCTCGAACTCCGAGGCGATGGTCTTCAGATCGGCCATCATGTCGTCGAGCCTGTACTCGGGGAGCATCCTGAAATCGAACGAGAACCTCTGGTTCCCAGGCACGGTGTTGATGTTCGGGCCGTTTCCCTCGACCCTCGTCGGCGTGAATGTGCTGGTCGGGGGATCGAACAGCTTGTCGACCGCGGTGTACTTCGCCCTCAGCCTGTCCATGGCGGCGATGGTGAACCGCGCCCCCACCTCGAAGGCGTTCACGCCCTTGTGGGGCGTGGCCCCGTGGGTCTGCGAGCCGACGACCTCGACGTTCACCCACGCGATGCTCTTCTCGACCACCTCGATGGCCGCCCCGTCGGGGAGCCCGTGGTCCGGGACGACCACCAGGTCGCCCTTCTTGAATATCCCCCGGCCGAGGAGGAGGTCTATCCCGTGGACGTTGCCGTTCTCCTCGTCTGAGACGAACACCAGCCCGACATCCATCTCAGGCGTTATGCCGTTCTTGACGAGGGCGTGGAGGCCGAAGAGCGATGCGATCAGCTCCTGACCGTTGTCCTCCGAGCCGCGCCCGTATATCCTCCCGTCCGCGACCGTGCCATCGAAGGCCGGGTGCTTCCACGCGGCCGGGTCCCCCTCGGGGACGGTGTCCATGTGTGTGATGACCCAGAGCATCTTCCCCGTCGTGCCCTTGGCGCGGATTATGATGTTCGGCCTCTTCCCGCCCGGGACCCG
>Ga0315292_10000755_pt1 | contig 16044 bp, 17 predicted proteins | sample YL17G13_0_MG_FD_204029 | JGI IMG/M metagenome (GOLD analysis project Ga0315292, IMG submission 204029) | Sediment microbial communities from Yellowstone Lake, YNP, Wyoming, USA - YL17G13_0 | ecosystem: Environmental > Aquatic > Freshwater > Lake > Sediment | place: USA: Wyoming | collected... | reverse complement strand
GGCGGTCGCTGCAGCCGCGACGGCCGACCGGTGGCTGATCAGTCGCCCTTGACGAGATAGCAGATGCCCATCACGCGGGGCCCGCCGTGGGTGCCGATGACGGCACCGATGCGACCGGTGCGGATCTCGTCGCGGGAGTATCGGGGCGCCAGCAGCTCGAGGAACTCTTCGACATCAGGCGCTTCGCCGTCGAACACCGAGAGCTGCTCGACGCCGGACTCGGAGAACAACTGGTCGCGCAGCCAGACCAGCGCCTTCTTGCGGGTGCGCTGCTTGCTCGCCTCTTCGACGGTGCCACCGGAGATGTTGATCAGCGGCTTGATGGCGAGCATCGATCCGAGCAGGTGCTGGGCGCCACCGATGCGGCCGCCCTTCTTGAGGTTGTCGAGGCTGTCGAGGGCGGCATAGACGCGGGTTCGCCCCACCATGTCGTCGACGAGCGCCACGACGTCGTCGACGGAGCTCCCGTCGCGGGCCGCCTCGGCGGCGGCGATGACGATCGTGCCGAGCCCGGCGGTGAGGGTGCGGCTGTCGATCACGCGCACATCGATTTCGCCGTCGAGTGATCGCGCCGCGTTTCGGGCCGATTCGATGGTGGCGGAGAGCCCTCCGGAGAGGTTGATGCACACGACGGCGGTCGCGCCGTCGGCGGCCAACTGGCGGAACGCCACCTCGAAGGCCCCCGGGGCCGGTGCGGCGGTCTCGGGCAGTGCGTCGGAGCCGGCCATGCGCCGGTAGAAGTCCTCGACGCTGAGATCTTGCCGATCGGTGAACTCGTCGGGGCCGATTCGGATGGTGAGCGGGATGATCTCGACGCCGAGGGCCTTCGCCTCATCCGGCGTCAGATCGCATGCGCTGTCGGTGACGATTCGTACTCCGGCCATGGTCCCCCTCGATCGAACGTTGCTCGGCCGGAGCGTAGCTGATGACTCCCGGTTGACCGGTGGGCTCGCACGGCGAGAGCGGTCAGATCGGGCCGGGCCCGGAAGCGGCCCCTCCACCGCGTAGAACGGGATGGGTAGACACGATCAGCTTGCGGTCGCGACGGGTCTTGCGGAAGTTGCGGGCCCACCAGAGCAACAGGAAGAGGCCGGCGGCGACGGTGAGCACCAGCCCGATCTCTGACACGGCGGTCGAGCGCACCTGGAACCGTGTGGACGTGATCGCCAGGGTCGAGTCGGGCGACTGCAGGCCGACCTCGAGGGGGAATGCCCCCGAGGCCCGAGCCCGGACGCGGACCTCGACCCGGGTGGGGGATCCGGCGGCGAGATCGACGATCTGCTCGTTTCCGTCGGGGAACTCGAGCTTCGAGCTGGTGAGCACGAGGCGCACCCGAACGGGATAGTCGAGCGCGTTCTCGATGTTGAGCGGGATGAGCCCCTCGCCGGACGTCAGCGTCACGATCTGTTGCTGGGGAGACGTGATCCGGTCCGTTTGGGCGTGCACCGTCGCCGCCGCGCCGTCGAGTTGGGCGAGACGAGCGTTCTCGTCCAACGAGACTGCCCCCGAGGACAACACGACCCGATCGAGCGACGCCGCCACCTCGAGGCCGATGGGGTCGTCACTGACGACCATCGACCGGAATCCCCCGACCTGGCCGGCCACCGCCTCGAGGCGGGCCGGATAGGAGCCGAGCGGGGTTGTCGGGATCGCCGTCAGCTGCCGTTCGACCGGGGCCCTGGTCGGCCCGGTGCTGGTGGCCGATGCCTCGTCGACCACGCCGATCAGGGACGCAACCGTCATCGGGCTCATCACCGGTTTGCCGGCGCCCGCGGTGTCGGTCGCCGCCCCTGCCGCCCCGGCGGTGCCGTCTCGGTCGGCGAGGGCGGCCAGCAGGACCTCGAGGGCCGGTTGGGCCGATGCCGCGGCGGCGGGAAGCTGGACGGCGACTCCTCGGCTGCACCGGCTGGTGGTGGTCGCCTCGGCCACGCACGGCTGGGATGGAGGTTCGAGGGCGGTCAAGGTGAGATCGGCGAGTATTTCGTGGGCGTCGAGCACCGGGTCGATGGATGCCGTGAGCCGGTCGCTGAGGGCAGGGTCGGTCGTGACCGATCGGAGCTGCTCGCCGCCGGCGCCGAGCAGCGAGAAGGTCTGGGTGAGGGTCGTCGGCTCCGGGCGTGACGACGTTGCCTCGAGTCGAGGACGCGTCACCACGGCCTGCGTGGTGCCGGCGGCGGCGAGCAGGCTGAGCACGGCGGGCGTGGTGTGATCATCGACGAGCACAGTCTCGTGATCGGGGTCGATGCCCAGTACCGAGCGAAGGGTGTCGGCGCCCGCGGCGAGCTCCTGGCGGTACCGGTCGGTGAGGCCCTGCTCGATCCAACTCCCGCTGGCGACAGGCACGTACGGCCCGGTCATCACCTGCAGCGACTTCGCACTCAGCGATGTGGTGATGCGGGGGCCGGCGGCGGTTCCGGCGAGAGCATCGAGGGTCTCGGGGGTTGGGGCGACCGAGACGGGGACCGAGGGGTATCGGCCCAGCGTGGTGGTCAGCGCCTCGAGCGCCGCGGTCTGATCATCGGGCAGGACAACCGAGCCGTCGGGCTGATGCGCCACCGGGGCGCCGACCGGAAGGACCAGGGCGATGGTGAGGGGGGCGCGGGTGTAGCTCTGGGTCGGGAGGCGGATGAGATGGGTGATGAGCCGGCCCTGGGTCTTCCCGGCGCTATCGGCGATGCTGATCTGGAGGGGGTAGACGCCGGCCTCGGCGATGCTGAACCCGAGCGCCGGATCGGCACCGGACGGGACGATCGGGTAGCCGAGGTCGATTACCGGCCGCCCCCCGGGCGTCGTGGTGTTGGCCACCAACGGCACCGTGACGGCGTGGTCGGGGGGGCCGAGTCGCTCGCCGCGACCGGTCTGGTCGAGCGCCGTGCGCGTCTTGACCGCCCGGTAGAGGGTGGCGGTCACCTCGGAGCCGGGGGCCAGGGGCCCGACATCGAGTTGCAGGCGGAACTGACCACTCGGGGCGACCCACCCCGACTGCGAGACCAGCCGGATCGTCGGCTCCGGTTGTGCCGATTGTGCCGGTTGTGTCGGTTGCGGGGGTGCGGCCCGGCCGGGCGGCGCGGTCAGGGCGAACGTGATGGCCAGGACCAAGGCGACGAGGGCGAATCGAGGGGCCAGCGGTCGAACTCGGGTCATCCGGGAGGCCCGGCCTGATCGAGGTCGCGTTCGAGCACATCGAGCCCGTCGAGCTCGAGGACGAAACCGAGCTGGCGGTAGAGCGTGAGGGCGGGGATGTTCTGCTCCTGGGTGTTGACGAGCATGGTCGTCGCGCCCCGCCGCTGGGCCCATCGGAGTGCGTCGAGCACGAGGGCGCGGGCGATGCCCTGTCGCTGATGGTCGGGGTCGACGGCCAGGCGTTGGAGATAGGAGATGGGCCCGGCTCGACCGGTGACGGCGTAGCCCACGACGACGCCGTCGGCGGCGACGACGCGAAAGCGTGACACGGGAGTGGCACCTCGGGCGTCGTTCAGGCCGACCTGGTCGAAACGCCAGAACGGGTTGAAGGCGCGATGGTCGACGGCGAGCACGTCGGCGCGATCGCCCCGTCGCCCTCGGCGGTTGGCGACGGCGGGGCCCGAGCCGGCACCGGGGTCGGCGATGGCGCCGTCGAGGTGCCGTCGGAGCAGATGGAGGTGCTCGTGGACCGAGAACCCGAGGGCGAGGAAGGGATGTTGCTCGGCCGGGCTGAGCGCCGAGGTGAGCACCGACACGTAGTTGCGTTCGGACAGCATCCGGAGACACTGCCCGAGGGCGGCCGTGGCCGGCGGGTGCCCCGGCGCGGGGGCGACGTAGGCGATGCGGTGGTCGCCGCGCCAGGGACCGACCCGGAGTTGATCGGTGCCCCACTGCACTGTGTCGAGCCTGCTCATGGATGTCCTGTTCGGGCCGGCGGCGGATCGCACCGGCGTGGGTCGTTCCCGGATCCGGGACGCGAGCAACCCGAGGATACGACCCCGGTCGGACGGTGACCGGGCAGTAGCGTCGGTCAGGTGACTGTGCTGTTCACCACTCATCCTCAGTTCCTGGCTCACGACACCGGGCCCGGTCATCCGGAGCGACCCGCTCGACTGCACGCGGTGCACGACGGGATCGCCGCGTCGGGGGTGGCCGACGCCCTGGTCGCCTTCGAGCCCCGCCGGGCCACCGCCGCCGAGATCGCCCGCGTGCACCCGGAGCCGTTCCTCGAGCGACTGGCGACGTTCACGACCGCGGGTGGGGGCAACATCGACCCCGACACCGTGGCCGTGCCGGAGTCGTATGCCGCCGCCCTCCTGGCGGCGGGGGCCGGGCTCGAGGCCGTGGCCAGACTCGATGCGGGTGAGGGCGATGTCGCGTTCTGTGCCGTGCGACCGCCGGGCCACCACGCCACCGCTACCCGGTCGATGGGGTTCTGCCTGCTGAACAATGTGGCCATCACGGCGCGGGCGCTGGCCGACCGGGGCGAGCGGGTGCTCATCGTCGACTACGACGCCCATCATGGCAATGGCACGCAGGACATCTTCTACGGCGACGCCGACGTCGTCTATGTCTCGTTTCACGAATATCCGCTGTACCCCGGCACCGGGCCGCTCGAGGACATGGGTCGTGACGACGGGTACGGCGCGACGGTCAACTTCCCGATGCCAGCCGGCGCCACCGGAGACGTCTACCGGCTCGCCATCGATCAGGTGCTCGCGCCACTGGCGCAGCACTTCGCGCCGACATGGCTGCTCGTGTCGGCGGGGTACGACGCCCACCGTCGCGATCCGCTCACCGGCCTGGGCCTGACCGCCGGCGACTTTGCCGACCTCACGCGCCAGCTCAGCGCCCTCGTCGTACCAGGGCACCAGGTCGTGTTCCTCGAGGGCGGCTACGACCTCGAGGCCGTAGCCGCGTCGTCGGGCTCGACCCTCGCCGCCCTGTGCGACGAGCAGTATCGTCCGGAGCCGCCGACGAGTGGTGGTCCGGGTCGCCACATCGTCGAAGCCGTGCAGATGCGGCGCCACGAGGCCGGTCTGGCGTAGGTCATCAACCAGCTCGTGACTCGGTCGCCCGTGACCCGGTCGGTCCCGAACGGGCAGTTCGTGACCCGGCGGACCCCGCCGGTAGCGTTCGGCCCCGTGATACCCGATCGCCTCCGGCCGATTCTCGATGAGACCGCGCCGCTCGCCGAGCGGTTCCGCGCCGACGCCAAGCGGGTGTACCTCGTCGGCGGCATCGTTCGTGACCTGCTGCTCGGTCACGACCTCGTTCCGGACAGCGACATCGACCTCACGACCGATGCCCGTCCGGCCGATGTCAAGCGGATCATCAGCGGGTGGGCCGACGCGGTGTGGACGCCGGGCGAGCGGTTCGGCACCATCGGGTGTGAGAAGGACGGTCGCACCTACGAGATCACGACGCATCGCGCCGAGGTCTACGTGCCCGACTCCCGCAAGCCCTCGGTGGTCTACGCCGATGCCGTCGAGGCCGATCTGTCCCGCCGTGACTTCACCGTCAACGCCATGGCCCTCGCGTTGCCCGACCCCGAGCTGATCGATCCGTTCGGCGGGGCGGCCGATCTGGCCGCCGGTGTGCTGCGCACGCCGTTGGCCCCGGAGGTGTCCTTCACCGACGACCCGTTGCGGATGCTCCGTGCCGCCCGCTTCATCGCCGGCTATGGCCTGGTTCCGCAGCCGGCGCTGGTGGAGGCGGTCGGTCGCCTGCACGAGCGGCTCGAGATCGTGTCTCCTGAGCGGATCCGGGGCGAGCTCGACAAGCTGCTCGTGGTCGTCGACCCGTCACCGGGGTTGTGGTTCCTCGTCGACACCGGCCTGGTCGACGGGTTCCTGCCCGAGCTCACCGCCATGCAGCTGGAGCAGGACCCGATCCATCGGCACAAGGACGTCCTCGCCCACACGATCGCCGTGGTGGCCAACACGCGCGCGGAGCGGATCGTGAGGCTCGCGGCTCTGCTCCATGACGTCGGGAAGCCGAGGACCCGGGCGATCGGCGACAACGGCGTGAGCTTTCACCATCACGAGGTGGTCGGCGCCCGTATGGCCCGCGATCGGATGCGTGCGCTGAAGTACTCGAACGACGACATCGAGAAGGTCACCAAGCTCGTCTACCTGCACCTGCGATTCCACACGTATCAGATGGGGTGGACCGACAGCGCCGTGCGTCGTTTCGTCCGTGACGCCGGTCCCCTGCTGAGCGACCTGATCGAGCTGACGAGGTGCGATTGCACCACCCGCAACGTGCGCAAGGCGCAGACCCTCAGCCTGCGCATGGACGAGCTCGAGGCGCGTATCGCCGAGCTCGAAGCCGAGGAGGAGCTGAAGGCGATCCGGCCTGATCTCGACGGCCAGCAGATCATGGACCATCTGGGGATCGGCCCCGGGAGGGTGATCGGCGACGCGCTCGACGCGCTGTTGGAGATCCGACTCGACGAGGGACCGATCGGCGAGGACGAGGCGTTTCGCCGTCTCGACGCCTGGTGGGCGGCCCGCGCCGATTGACGATGCCGCGGTGGTCTCGGTCAGCTGGTGATCAGCTGGTGATCAGGCGGTGGGCGGAGCGACGCGGTGGCCCGCCACCGACCGGGACAGCTGGTCGAGCACGATGGCCTGCTCGGTTGACGGATCCTGGCCCGACCGGCCACCGAGCGCATCGATCCAGAACCCGGCGCCGTCGCCGACCTGCACGTAGGGAACCTCGGCGGTGCGGCTGATGCCGAAGCCGATGTCGTAGCGACGCGAGCTCGGGGTGACGGAGAAGATCTCGTCGATCGCGACCTTGTGGGGTAGCCCAAGCCGGTTGTGGGCCCGGAGCTCCGTGCTGCTGAGCACCACCCGCGTGCGGATCAGGGCGTAGGCCTGGGCTGTCATGCCGGAGGCGAGGATCAGGCAGATCACGATGAAGAGGAGCGTGACCATCTTGTTGAAGAGGCCGCTAGAGCCGGTCAGGCTGCGGAGGCTCGAACCGGCGACGAACACCATGAACGCCGTCAGCAGCGTCAGGACGGCGGCCCCGGCGCGCTCGAGCGCGGTCGGCGGCAAGACGAAGGTGGTGCCCCTGGCGCCCGCGTGCGTCGTCGGGTTTGCCGCGGCGGGCGTGACCGGCAGCTTGTTGGATCTGCGCCGTCGTGCCGGCCGTCCAACCGGCTCGGCTGGCCGGGCCGGCGCGGTGAGGTCGACGGGGCCGTTGGGGCGGGGCGGCATCCAGCCGGCCGGCTTCAACAGGTCAGGGTCATATCCGCAGTGATGGCACCAGTCCCAATCGGCTCGGATCGGTCCCGTGCAGCGGGGGCAACTCGGCTCGTCGGCGGGCATGGCTGTTCTATCGACCGCCGAGGTGCCCTACGTGAGCGCGATCTGGTCCATTTGGCCCACTGTTGCTGAGTCGGATGACCTAGACGCCCTCTTTGCGACCCCGCATGATCAGGGTCGCCGGCGCCCACCCCATGGCCGCGGTGTGGTAACGGCTGGGTGGGGCCCCGGTCGGTTCGGCCTCGATGATCGTGTCGGTGCGGAAGTTGGCCCGCGCCAGGCTGGTGTGGACCTCGGCGATGGTGCGCACCCGCTCCTCACCCTGCTCGGTGTCGGTGGACCACGGTCGACCGGCCCGGTCGAAGTAGGAGCGGATGACGGCCGGCGGGTCGCCGCCGTCGGGATCGAGCATGGCGTAGGCCGGGTGGGGGAGCGAGAAGACGAACACGCACTCGGGGCGCAGCACCCGGTGCACCTGTCGGAAGACCCGGTCGAGGTCGTCGACGTTGGCCAGCGCGAAGACGCTCACGGCCACATCGATCGAGTCGGCGCGGACGAACGGAAGCTCGGCGAGGTCGCTCTGGTGGAGCTCGACCTTGACCTCGGCCTGTTCGATGTGGGCGCGGGCCGCTTCGATGCGGCGGAGCGAGGGGTCGACGGCGATCACCCGGGCACCCTGGCGGGCAAGGGCGACGGACTCGGCACCTGATCCGCAACCGAGTTGCAGGATCCGCTTGTCCTCGACGGAGCCGAGCAGGCGGTACTGCGCCTCGGTCGCGATGTCGGGGCCATAGGCGATGACGTCGGTCGGCTGATCGGCCCCACCGGGGTAGGTGGCCGAGATCGGGCCGGTCGGCGGGGCGCCGGCATCGGGCGCCGCCGACAGGTTGCGGGTGGTGGGATGGCCGGCGGTGATGTTGCCGGGTGAGCCACGGAACAGATCGGTCATGCGTACTACCTCGCTGTGGGGACTCCCGAAGTCTGCTGCACGAGGGTCACCCGGCGACGGACCCTTCGGGACACTCCGTGCCCACCGGCACCCGAGGTCAGGCGTCGCCGGTGGAGAAGTCCTCGACCAGTGCCATGGCCACGTCGTCGTGGTACTGCACGGGGGGACTCTTCATGAAGTACGCCGACGGGCCGAGCAGCGGGCCACCGATGCCGCGATCCTTGGCGATCTTGCAGCAGCGCAGGGCGTCGATGATCACGCCGGCCGAGTTGGGTGAGTCCCACACCTCGAGCTTGAGCTCGATGTTCAGGGGGACGTCGCCGAAGTTGCGACCCTCGAGGCGGATGTACGCCCACTTGCGGTCGTCGAGCCAGGCCACGTGATCGGACGGGCCGATGTGCACGTCGCGGGCCTCGATGCCGTGGTGGATCTGACTGGTGACGGCCTGGGTCTTCGAGATCTTCTTGGATTCGAGACGGTCGCGCTCGAGCATGTTCTTGAAGTCCATGTTGCCGCCGACGTTGAGTTGGTACGTGCGGTCGAGCACCATGCCGCGGTCCTCGAACAGGCGGGCCAGGATGCGGTGGACGATGGTGGCGCCGACCTGGCTCTTGATGTCGTCGCCGACGATCGGCACGCCGGCCTCGGTGAACTTGGCCGCCCACTCGGGATCGCTGGCGATGAACACGGGGATGGCGTTGACGAAGCCGACGCCGGTATCGATGCAGGCCTGGGCGTAGAACTTCTGCGCCAGCTCGGAGCCGACGGGGAGATAGGACACGAGCACGTCGGCGCCGCAGTCGCGCAGCACCTGGGTGACGTCGACGGGCGGGGCCGGCGACTCTTCGCAGGTCTCGCGGTAGTACTTGCCGAAGCCGTCGAGAGTCGGGCCGCGTTGCACCTGCACCCCGAGCTCGCCGACGTTGGCGAACTTCACGGTGTTGTTCTGGCCGGCCCAGATGGCCTTGCCCACGTCGAGCCCGACCTTGTCGGCGTCGACGTCGAAGGCGGCGACGACTTCGATGTCACGGATGTGATAGCCGCCCAGCTCGACGTGCATGAGGCCCGGGACCTCGTCGGTCGGATCGGCGTTGCGGTAGTACTCGAGACCCTGCACGAGCGAGCTCGAGCAGTTGCCGACACCGGCGATGGCCAAACGAATCTTGCTCATGGGTGGGTTTCTCCGTTGGGGTGGGCCTCGGGCCCGACCGAGTCGGCGAGCTCGACGCGGGTGGCGCCGATGAGCTCGTCGATCCAGGCGAGATCGTGGGCGATGGTCTGGGTGTCGTGCTCGCGGAGCGAGCTGCGATAGGTGTCGGTGCGACCGGCGCCGACCCGGGAGCGGTCGACGAGTCGACGGTTGAGCTCGGCCTTGCGCCGCTCGAACAGGGCGAGGCGCTGATCGGGCATCAGGTTCTGGCAGAACGCGACCTGCACGGCAAAGGTGCGGTCGTCGGTGTGATCGTCGAGCAGGAGCCCGTGGAGCCGCTGCCGGCCGAGCTCGGTGATGCCGTAGACCTTCTTGGTGCGCCGGCCCTTGGTCGGCCGCCCGAGGCGGGCCCGGAAGGCGGCGATCTCGCCGCTGAGCGCGCCCGTCATCGGAATGGCGGCGTCGGCGGCGGTGTGGGCCTCGACGGCCTTCACGGCGCCGGCCTTCTCGAGCCGGGCCAGTGCCGGATAGAGCGAACCGAACGAGACGCCCGACCGGGCGCCGACCAGTTCGGCGAGCTGCTTCTTGAGCTCGTAGCCGTGAAGGTCGTGTTCGTCGAGGAGGCCGAGGATGGCAAGGTCGATCATGGTGTAACGGGAGGATATATCGAGCTGATATATCAAGACAACCTATTCGACTTCTTTTCTCGTCGAGTTTCCCGGCGCGGTCCGGTGGCACGCCACTAACCTCCCCGCGGTGACGTTCCGACCCGGGGCCATCCGGGGTGCCGACCAGGGCACGCCCGGCGAGATCGACTACCGCCTGGCGCGGCGGGCGCTCATCTCCGAGTTCAAGAAGGGCCGTTTGGCCCAACACGAGGTGTGCGACGCCCATCCGGAGCTCCGGCGAGCCGCCCAGCAGTGCAGTGAGGCGACGTCGATGCTGTGCCCGATCTGCGAAGACGACCATGTTGTGCTTGTCTCATACGTGTTCGGGCCTCGTCTTCCGGCCCACGGCCGATGCATCACGACGAAGGCCGAGCTCCGAACCCTCGCCAAGCGCGCCGGCGAGTTCGCCTGCTATGTCGTCGAAGTCTGTCCCTCATGCTCCTGGAACCATCTGGCCCGAACCTTCGTCCTGAACCCCGCCCGCTCGGCCTGAGCGGGAGCAGGCCCGCGTGAGCAACCGGGGACCTCGGCGCGCCTCCCGGCGTCACACGCGGTCGGCCGACAAGGCGGCCGAGAAGGCAGCCGGCACCCGTCGGAACGTCCTGTGGCGATGGCGGCGCGGGTTCTTTCTGCTGGGGCTGCTGGCCGTGCTGGCCTTCGCCGGCGTGGGCTACCTCCTCACCCAGGTGCCCCTGCCCGACAAGGACCCACCCCTGCTGCAGACGACCTTCATCTGCGCCGACGATGTGACGAGCGGGTGCAACGCCGACAACTCGCTCGCCCAGATCAGCGGGGGGGTCGACCGGGTCGCCGTCTCCTACGACCAGGTGCCGCAGGTGCTCGTCGACGCGGTGGTCAGCGCCGAGGACCGCACGTACTTCAAGCACGGCGGCGTCGACCCGGTGGGCGTCGGCCGCGCTCTCTGGGCCGACCTGCGCGACGGCGGCGCCCAGCAGGGTGGCTCGACGATCACCCAGCAGTACGTCAAGAACGTCTACCTGAGCAACGAGCGGACCTATACGCGGAAGATCAAGGAGGCGGTGCTCGCCGTCAAGCTCGAGCGGGAACTGCCCAAGACCGAGATCCTCGGTCGGTACCTCAACACCATCTACTTCGGTCGGGGGGCCTACGGCGTGCAGGCGGCGTCGAAGACGTACTTCGCCAAGGACGTCGAGGACCTCAACCTGCCCGAGGCCGCCTATCTGGCCGGCCTGATCCGCTCGCCCGAGACCGCCGACGCCGCTCGTCCCGATACCGATGCGCAGGCAGTCTCCAACCACGACACCGCCGCGCGGCGGCGCACATCGGTGCTCGACGCCATGCTGCTCGAGGGCCACATCACCCAGGAGCAGCGCGACGCCGCGGTCGCATCGGGTTGGGACGACGTGCTGCCGCGCCGCCCGGCGCAGACAGTCGGCACGCTGGCCCACCCCGAGCTGGGCACGCAGTACTTCCGCGACTACGTGAGGCAATGGCTGACCTCGTCGGGCAACTTCACCGACGCCGAGGTCGTCGGCGGCGGGCTGCGCGTGTACACGACCCTCAACTACGACATGCAACAGGATGCCGTCGATGCAGTGCAGTCGACCCTGGGACGCCCATCCGATCCCGAAGCGGCACTGGTGGCGATCGACACCCGCGGAGACGTGAAGGCCATGTACGGGGGTCGCGACTATCTGGCGCTGCAGGTGAATCTCGCCACAGGCGACGGTGGCAGCGGCCGGCCCGCCGGCTCGACGTTCAAGGCGTTCGCCGTGGCCGAGGCGCTCAAGCAGGGCATCGGCCTGGAGACCACCTACAACGCGCCCGGCCAGGTGACGATCGAGAAGGCCAACGCGGGCAAGGACTGGAAGCCGCGCAACGACGACAACGCGAACTACGGAACGGTCGACATGGTGAAGGCCACGGCCAGCTCGATCAACACCTACTTCGCGCAACTCGTCATGGACATCAACCCGCAGAACCTGGCTTCGCTGGCCACCCGCATGGGCGTCGAGTCGGACCTGCAACCGAACGCCTCGCTGGTGCTGGGCACGAGCAACGTCACCCCGCTCGACATGGCCAGCGGCTACTCGACCTTCATGAACAACGGCGAGCACGTGAAGCCGTCGGTGGTCACCCGGGTCACCGATGCCCGCGGCCGGGTGCTCTACGAGGCGCCCGACAAGCGCCAGCGGGTGCTGTCGACCGAGATCACCGATCAGGTGAGCTGGGACCTGAGCGGCGTCATCACGGGCGGCACCGGCACCGGGGCGGCGTTCGGCCAACCGGCGGCCGGCAAGACCGGCACCACGCAGGATCACAAGGACGCCTGGTTCGTCGGCTACACCTGCAAGCTGGCGGCGGCGGTGTGGACCGGCTACGTCGACGGCACGCCGATGGACAACGTCCGGAACCGGGGACCGGTGTTCGGCGGCACCTATGCCGCGCCGATCTGGGGCAAGTTCATGGCCAGGGCGACGAAGGACATGGACAGCTGTCCCTACGATCGTCCCGAGGGCGTGTCGGGTCGGGTGAGCAGCGCCACGAACGGCACCGGGGTCATCGCCGCCCGGACGTCGACGACCTCCACGTCGATCGCCGGGTCGTCGACCACGACCAGTTCGACGCCCGCGTCGTCCACCACGTCGACGTCGACCACGCCGCCGCCGCCGCCGCCGCCGCCGTCCACCACCTCGACGACGAAGCGTCCACTCCCGCCCTGATCCCGGGGGCCTGACCCCGGGGATCAGCTCGTCTCGAGCTCCTGGTGGGGATAGTGCGTGCGACACACGAAGCACCACTGCTCCTCGTCGCCGAGGTCGACCCGCTCGGCGGTGTCCCAGGCCTCGGGGGTGACATACACCCGACGCACCCGGGCCGTCGGCTCGTCGTCGCGTCCGCAGCTCTCACAGGTGCCGTTCATGGGCGCCATGGTGGCAGGTCCGGACGACACCTGCCTATGCTCTGGGGGACCGCCGGCAGCCATGGGGCGCTGGACGGAGCAAGGAGGCTCAGCAATGGGCAAGAAGGTCACTGCACCCGTTGTTCGCGACGCCAAAGTGCGCCTCGGCTGCGACCCCCTCGTCATGGTGACGGCCTACGACGCGCCCGGCGCGCGCATGGCCGACGAGGCCGGCGTCGACATGATCCTGGTGGGTGATTCACTCGCCATGGTCGTGCTCGGCTACGACGACACGCTGCAGGTCACGGTGGCCGACATGGTCCACCACACCGCGGCAGTTGCCCGGGCCCGGCCCGACGCGCTGATCGTGGGCGACCTGCCCTGGATGAGCTACCACGTGTCGGTCGCCGAGACCGTCCGCAACGCCGCCGAACTGATCCGGGCCGGTGCCCAGGCGGTGAAGCTCGAAGGCGGCCGCAAGCGACTGCCGATGATCGAGGCCATCGTCGACGCCGAGATCCCGGTGATGGGCCACCTCGGGCTCACCCCTCAGTCGATGCACGCCATGGGCGGCTTCAAGGTGCAGGGCCGCGAGCAGGAAGCGGCGCTGCGACTGGTGGCCGACGCCAAGGCGCTCGCTCATGCCGGGTGCTTCGCCATCGTGCTCGAGGGCATTCCCGACGAGGTCGCCCGCATGGTCACGCTCGCCGTCGACGTGCCCACCATCGGCATCGGGGCCGGACCACACTGCGACGGCCAGGTGCTCGTCTTCCACGACGTGCTCGGCATCGAGGATCGCATCGCCCCCAAGTTCGTTCGGCGCTACGCCTCCCTCAAGGCCGATGGCGTGCACGCCCTCGAGGCCTTTGCCGCCGACGTGCGGTCCGGTCGCTTTCCGGCCGACGAGGAGAGCTACCACCTCAGCGACGAGGTCGCCGACGCGCTCAGCGTCTACGGGAGCGGCGCGCCATCGGCTTCCGCCTGAGCACGCCGGGCGCCGTCCGACTCGAGGTGGCGCGCCTCGCCGCAGGCCGTCTTGCTGGGGGCCGTCTTGCCGCGGTTGTCGCGGTCGCGGCCCTGGTCGTGGCGTCCTGCTCGTCGGGCCCGAACCCCGGCCCGTCGGCCGGGTCGGTGCCGGGGTCGGCCACCAGTGTGAGCCCCGGGACGGCGGGCACACTCGTCCCGGCCCCGGCCGGCTATCGGGCGGTCACGGTGACCGTCCGCCGCGCCGATGGCACCATGGTGCAACGCTGCCTGCTCGTCGCCGACACCGCCGAGTTGCGCGAGCAGGGCCTGATGGCGGTGACCGATCCGACCCTCGGCGGCTACGACGGCATGGTCTTCGTGTTCGGCGGTGAGTTCACCGGCGGCTTCTGGATGAAGGACACGTTGATCCCGCTGTCGATTGCGTTCGCCGATCAGTCGGGCGCGGTCGTGAGTACCGCCGACATGGTGCCGTGCCCGGCCGGCACCATGTCGTGCCCGGTCACGCAGGCGGCCGCACCCTACGGGTATGCCGTCGAGGTGGCCCGGGGGCGTCTCGCCGAGGTCGGTCTCACCGACGGCGCCTCGCTCGACCCCCGGTTGGGACCGGCCTGCGAGGCCACCCCGGCGACATCGGAGCCGAGCTGATCACTGTCATACCCCCTGGCTACGGTCTGGTCGATGGGGGGACGAGGCCGACGATCCACTACGATCACCCGGTCAACTGACACCCTGCCCCGACCGTCGGGGCCCCGGGCTCTGCCTGGGTCCAGAGGGAGGTGATGCGCTCCATGCGAGCGTACGAACTCATGATCATCTTCGACGCGGATGTCGAAGATTCGGGCGTGCAAGACGCCCTCACTCGTGTCGGCCAGCAGGTCGACGCCAGCGGCGGCAGCATCGCCAAGACCGACATGTGGGGCCGTAGGCGTTTCGCCTACGAGATCAACCACAAGTTCGAGGGCATCTACGTGGTGATCGAACTGGTCACCGAGGCCCCGAACCTCGAAGACGTCGAGCGCTCGCTGCGCCTCGCGGACGACGTCGTCCGCCACAAGTTGATGCGGTTGCCCGACAAGGAAGCGGCTCGCCGCGGCCTGATGGGCGAGGCACCCGCCCCGGCCGACGCCGGATAGGCAAGGAGACTCCAACATGGCAATGGACAACACCGTGACCGTGGTCGGCAACGCCACCCGTGATCCCGAACTGCGTTTCACCCCGAGTGGGCAGGCGGTGGCCAGTTTCGGCCTCGCCGTCAACCGGCGGTGGCAGAACAAGCAGACCCAGGAATGGCAGGAGCAGACGTCGTTCTTCGACATCACCTGCTGGGCCCAGATGGCCGAAAACGTCGCCGAGTCGGTGCAGAAGGGCACCCGCATGGTCGTGACCGGTCGTCTCGAGCAGCAGACGTGGGAGACCGACGGCAAGAAGCAGTCGAAGGTCGTGATCGTGGCCGACGAGGTCGGCCCCAGCCTGCGCTACGCCACCGCCGGTGTCACCAAGAACGAGCGCCGCGGCGACTTCGAGAGTGGCGGCGGTGGCGGCGGCGGTGGCAACAGCGCTCCCCGCAGCGTCCCGAACGATGCCCCGGGCGGCTACAGCAACGATGAGGAGCCTTTCTGATGGCCAAGGTCGCCCCCAAGCGGGGCAAGAACAAGGACAATGCCCGTCGCAGCAAGAAGAAGATCAGTGTGCTCAACACCGAGCGCATCGATTTTGTCGACTACAAGGACGTGAACCTGCTCCGCCGGTTCATGTCCGACCGGGCCAAGATCCGCGCTCGACGGGTCACCGGCAACGACAGCCAGCAGCAGAAGGAGATCGCCAACGCGATCAAGAACGCCCGCGAGATGGCGCTGCTGCCGTATGCCAGCCGGGTCACCACCCAGCGCGGCGGCGGTCGTGACCGTGGCGATCGCGGCGACCGCGGCGATCGCGGCGAGCGCGGTCGGGCCGACGGCCCGCCGCCGCGTCCCGAGGGCCCGCCGCCGGCGATCGGCGATGAGCCCGCTGAGCTGCTCGAACTGACCCAGGACGAGGTCACCGAGGGCGGCGACGTGCTCGTCGAGACGATCGTCATCGAGGAGAGTGAGGAGTAGATGAAGCTGCTGCTCCGGTCCGACGTCGATGGCGTCGGCAAAAAGGGTGACATCGTCGATGTCGCCGATGGC